>CEUS01182866.1_pt1 | contig 33725 bp, 32 predicted proteins | sample 427031 | NCBI WGS metagenome assembly CEUS01 (sample SAMEA2622837, study PRJEB7988) | marine metagenome | biome: marine biome (ENVO:00000447); feature: marine epipelagic mixed layer (ENVO:xxxxxxxxx); material: "saline water (ENVO:00002010), including plankton (ENVO:xxxxxxxx)" | depth 140 m | reverse complement strand
CCCCTGGAGCGGTAATCGCAGAAGAAGGTCAGCCGCTTGACGCAGTAGCTATTGAAGCATTGAGGGAAACGGGAGTCATCCGTGAGGGGTTCGATTACTACGACCTCGGCGCAGGGTTGCTGATGGGTGCCGCCTTAGGAACTGTACTGGGGGTCTACCTCTATCGCCTGCAGCCTTTTTCACGCCCGGCAGAAAGGCGTGGCTTAATGACCCTGTTAGCCGTTCTAGGAACGCTAGTAGCAGTGCGGGTAGCGCTCCCTGAGCTTCTACCCGACACCGAAGGCCACTTTTTTGCATATGCAATGCCAGTAGGAGCAGCTGCAGTAGTCGTGTCGTCAGTTTCGGCTCCACGGTTCGGAGCAATGGTTGCTGTAGTAATCGCGCTCTACACCGGATTCATAGCAGCAACAGCTCCCTCACTAGCAGGAGCCGCATTCACCAGTGCCCTGGAGCCTCTGGAACTGGTGATCGCATACGCAGCCGGAGGACTGGCGGGGGCCGCAGCGATGCAGCGAACAGAGCGACTAGGGCGGTTCGCTGCAGCAGGGTTGGCTGTAACCGGCGCCACAGGAGCTATCTTGCTGGCATTTTGGCTGCTTACAGAACAGCGGGAAACAGATGCATTGGGCTGGTTAGCACTTGCAGCGGCTATTGCAGGGGGCGGATCCTCCGTGATCGGCTTGGGTCTGCACGTACTACTCTCAGTAGCACTGCGTGTAACAACCCGGATGCAGCTGATGGAGCTCGCCCAGGCCGGACATCCTCTTCTTCGAGAATTGCAGGAGAAAGCTCCAGGCACTTTCCATCACAGCATGCTAGTAGGTTCACTAGCGGAGCAGGCGGCAAACCGCATAGGAGCTGATGCACTTCTTGTTCGGGCAGGGGCCTACTACCACGACATAGGCAAAATGCAACGCCCTGAGTACTTCGTGGAGAACAACATCGCGCGAGGAGTGAGTCCCCACGACAGCCTGGCGCCAGAAGCAAGCGCTCGCATCATCCATGGGCACGTACTAGATGGAATGGACCTCGCACGGAGAAGACGACTGCCAGCGCTGGTTGGGGACTTTATTCCGCAGCATCACGGAACCAGACTCGTTGAATTTTTCTATCACAAGGCGCTGGAACGGGGCGAAACAGATTCAGAGGTTTATCGGTACCCTGGTCCACGGCCACAGGCAAAAGAGCAAGCCATCGTGATGTTGGCAGACTCGTGCGAAGCGCTTGTACGAGCCAGCCAGCCAGAGACATACGAGGAGATCGACGAGCTCGTGAACGGAGTTTTCGCAGAACGGCTGGCGGAAGGACAGCTGGACGAGTGCGATATCACGATGCGGGAACTACAAGTAGTAGCAGCTAGCTTCAGGAGCACCCTAAGAGCCGTCTACCACCCCCGTATAGAGTATCCAGAGGCACCAGTGCCAGATGATCCAGCAGGAGCCGAAGGATAAACAGCAACCCCGAGGCCACACGAGGCACTGCTATACTGCCCAAAGTCGAAAGATAGGCTGGCAACAGAAGGCTGATGCGCTTTGCCATTGTTCGCTTCCCTGGAACTTGGAGCGACCGAGACACCCAGCATGTGCTTGTAAATGTGCTAGGACAGGAAGCAGACATCATTTGGCACCAGGAGACCTCTCTAGCAGGATTTGATGCAGTGGTACTACCAGGAGGTTTCTCCTACGGGGACTACCTACGGTGCGGAGCAATTGCACGCTTCTCGCCCATAATGGAGCCGGTACTGCAAGCAGCAGCCGTTGGAGTACCAGTGATCGGTATCTGCAACGGATTCCAGGTGTTGTGCGAGAGCGGCCTGCTCCCAGGTGCCCTCATTCGCAACCGCAGCCTCCGCTTTCGATGCGAGTGGACGCACTTGCGTTGTGAAGGTTCACCATCGCCTTGGACCGATGGTATCTCCAAGGGTGAAGTTCTCCGCGTCCCAATCAGTCACGGAGAAGGCAACTACCAGGCCGACCCCACGACCATTAAGGAATTGGAGAGCGGCGGCAGGGTGGTATTTCGCTATTGCGATGAGCAGGGTGAGGCAACACCTTCATCGAACCCAAACGGAAGTACTCACAACATCGCCGGAATCTGCAACGAAGCAGGAAACGTTGTGGGCATGATGCCTCACCCCGAGAGGGCAGGTGAGAAACTCACGGGTGGGGCCGACGGAAATAGGCTTTGGGAATCACTGATAGGGACTGCAACTGGAGCACCTGTTTGAAAGGGCCTTCTGATGACTGAATGGTCATCGGAGTATCCAGTAAACCTGGTAGTAGATGCCCCCACAACCCAGAGTCGGCTATCAATCCTATTGCGAGTGATCCTCACCCTCCCACATGCAATCGTCCTTGCTGTCCTTGGGCCAGTGACTTCGCTACTGGTGATGATTGCCTGGTTCGCGATCCTGATCGCAGGGCGTTTTCCGACAGCTATCCTGGGGTTCACCCTTGGAATCGCTCAATGGAGAGCAAGGGTTAATGGTTACAGCAGGTTACTGACAAGTGAATTCCCCCCATTTTCTATGAAGGAGAAGTCCAATTACCCGGTTCGTCTCGCGATCCGCGAGAAGGCAACTGGACGAAATCGGCTCTCCACATTCTTCCGTTTGTTCCTGTTGGTTCCACACATACTGATCTTTGCTTTCCTAACATTCATTTACTATTTTGTCCTCTTAGGCGGGTGGTTAGCCGGGCTATGGCTGGGCAGAATCCCAGAGGGAATACACAGTTGGCTGTCCGGTTTCAGCAACTGGTCAGAACGATATAACGCCTATGCATACTTGTTGGTAGACAAGTATCCGCCCTTCAGCTTTAGATAGGACTGACTATGGACATCACTGCAAACCCAAACCACGAAATGGGCCTCGCTAGCCAGGGACGCCGCCTAGCTGCGGCCGTTTTAGACGTGATTATCTTTGTGATCACGTTCGTGGTTGGCTGGCTAATATGGTTCGCCTTTACTGCACGGAAGGGCCAAACTCCCGCCAAGCAAATCCTGAAGCTCCACGTTGTTCAGGACGATGGGAGTGCCGTATCGCCTTGGCGAATGTTGCTAAGAGAAATCCTTATCAAGATGGCCTTCTTCTACCTGCTATTCTTTTTGTTACCAGGGGAAGTGGGCCTTTTACCAGTCGTACTGTATCTCTTAGCGGCTTCGTGGTGCATTTGGGACAGTTATCGCCAGTGCTTGTGGGATAAAGTTACTAAGACCTGGGTCGTACATGTTCCCGGGGCAATGCAATCAGTAGTTCCTGCCCCTCCTTCTGCGGACGTCTCACAGACTTTAGAAGAGCTGCACGCCCGCGGGATACTGACGGATAAGGAATACGAAGAACGCAAGAGTGAGCTTGGGCGGCCCGCACCTTAGAACCGGACTTGCGGAGGCAGCTGGTGAGTGACCATGTTTCCCCAAAATCCAGCTCACACTTGGCTACCAGGAAGCAGCGGCTCGCAGGGCAAATTCTTGAGATTGTCCTCTTTGCTTTAACACTAGGGGCCGGCTGGTTCCTATGGTTTCTTAAGACCGCAGAAAATGGACAGACTCCTGCTAAGGCCTTGCTCGGTATGCGGGTATTGGACTCAAAAGGCCAGCCTGTAAGTTGGCAACGCATGCTGGTCCGGGACATTTTTCTCAAGGTGGTTGCATTCATTCTCATCGACTTCTTGCTCCTCTCGATGGAGGTAGATGGTGGCCTCAACCTTGCTTTCGCGGGGGTTGTCTTTTGGCTTTTTGCTGGCCTCTGGTGCACCTGGGACGGCAAGCGACAGTGCCTATGGGACAAGCCTGTTGGGACACACGTCGAGGTAGCGTAGGTTTGGAGATACAAGGAGAAGCTCTACCACGATGTCATTCATCCATGTCGCCTATAACCAAGAACAAGTAGCCCTGGCACCCCTCAACCCTTCCTGGGAGATCGGTGTGGGAATACACGAACGCTGGGCGCCTGAACGGGACGAGCGGTAGCATCGGGGCGTGGCAGTAGAACAAGAAGCACTGGATGCGGTCGCACTTAGCCGCGAGGAGTACAACCTTCTCGTCGATAAGCTAGGTCGGGAACCCAACGAGGTCGAGTTAGGGATCTTCGGCTCACTATGGAGCGAGCACTGTGGCTACAAGAACAGTCGGCCCCTCCTACGCCGGTTGCCGAGTGACGGAGATCGTGTGCTAACTCGAGTCGGGGAGGAAAACGCAGGCGCGATTGATATCGGCGATGGTTGGGCCGTCGTAATGAAGGTTGAGTCGCACAACCACCCGTCTGCAATTGAGCCTTACGAGGGTGCAGCTACCGGAGTCGGCGGGATCGTACGGGACATCTTCGCCATGGGGGCCTACCCCATTGCGCTACTGGACTCACTGCGATTCGGCCCACTAGATGAAGACAACAACCGCTATCTTTTCGAAGGTGTGATCGGTGGAATCGGCGGATACGGAAATTGCCTTGGGATTCCTACAGTCGGGGGAGAGGTTGTTTTTGGGGGGTCCTATAACGGCAACCCTCTCGTCAATGCGATGTGCGTAGGGCTAGTGCGGAAAGACGGGCTCGTAAGCGCCAACGCGAGCGGTGAAGGAAATGCCCTCCTACTGGTGGGAGCAGATACCGGACGGGACGGCATTCACGGAGCCAGCGGGTTGGCAAGTCGAACCGATCCCGAAGCACGTTTCGAGGAAATGCGCCCTGCGGTTCAAGTGGGCAACCCATTCCTGGAGAAGATGCTGATGGAGGTGTGCTATGAACTCGCATCACAGCACCGGAACTGGATTGTGGGACTTCAGGACTTAGGCGCAGCAGGACTGACCAGCTCAGTCCTGGAGTGCTGTGCTCGAGGAAACGCAGGAGCAATTCTTGACCTCGAACGGGTACCGCGCCGAGAGTCAGGAATGACCCCATACGAGGTAATGCTCTCGGAAAGCCAGGAGCGAATGCTCGTAATCGCCAAACGTGAACACGTAGGAGATGTTGAAGCGCTTTTCGAGCGATGGGAGGTGGACTGCGTAGAAATCGGGAAAGTTACCAAGGGGAGCGAGGTGGTCCTGCGAGAAAATGCAGTGGAGGTTGGCCGCGTGCCAGTAAAAGTGGCAACAGAGGCCCCTACATATGTACGCGACGGCCAACGAAGCACAGAGTCCCTGGCACGAAGCCAAGCGAACCCCGGGGCCTTCCCCGACCTCCGCCCTGAATCAGCAACAGATGCACTAATAGCTCTGATCGCACGGCCTAACCTCGCGACTAAACGAGAGGTGTTCCACCAATATGACCACCAGGTACTGGCCAACACAGTTATTGCACCGGGTGGAGACGCGGCGGTGTTACGCGTACCAGGCACAACACGAGGCATTGCAGTAACAACAGATGGAAACGGTCGCTATTGCCAATTGGATGCGCATAACGGAGGAGCTATCGCGGTGGCCGAAGCAGCGCGCAACGTGGTTTGCACAGGAGCAAAACCAGTAGCAGTAACCGACTGCCTCAACTTCGGAGCACCAGAGAACCTAGAGGTTTACGCGACACTCTCTGGAGTTGTGAATGGGATCGCAGCCGCCTGCGAAGCGTTCAGCACACCAGTGGTAAGTGGGAATGTAAGCCTCTACAACGAAAGCGGAGGCTCTCCCATCTGGCCTACTCCCGTCATCGGCATGCTGGGGGTTCTAGAAAACGTACAGGCGCACCTCGGGGCAGCTTTCGAGCAGTCAGGAGCCGAAGTGTTTCTGATCGGAAGCACCATCGAACAACCAGCCCAGACACTTGCGGGGAGCGAGTACTTAGAAGCAGTTCACGGGGCAATTATTGGAACACCAACAGTTGACCTCGCAGCCGAGGCACGGCTGCACAACCTGGTACTCAGCGCAAACGGCGCGGGCCTGCTGTTGAGCGCTCACGACTGCAGCGACGGCGGTCTTGCCCTCACGCTGGCAGAGAGCTGCTTGCTTGGCAGCTATGGCTTCGAGGGAACAGTTCAAGTACAGGGACGAGTTGACGCAGCACTCTTTGGGGAAGGCCAAGGACGCATCGTAGTAAGTGCTCCTACAAAAGCATCAGAACGACTAACGTCGCTGGCAAGAGAGCACGAGGTGCCTATCACTCTCCTCGGTGTGACGACAGACAGAGCTGTTCTGAAATATGGTCCAATTGAAGCAGACCTTAAGGTTCTTCGGGAAGTATGGGAAAAAGGCCTAGGCCTTTAGAAGGCAACGTCCTAACAGAGGCTGTCCTGAGCTAAGCACCTTGTGCACCCGCTAGAACCACTAAGAGTGTTGTTACGCCGTTCTCTACGCAGAATACGGTTTCGTCACCCGACTTAGGAGAAAAGGGAATAGAGCCCCTTCAGCCCATAAGGGCTTTGCCTATTTCATCCTCGGAAATATTAGGACCGACCGCGGCGCAGTGAAATCGTTCATTCACAAAAATATCGGTCGCAAGGGACCGAATCTGGGAGGCATCGACGACTTCGAGGCCTTCCACGAAGTCGTCGATAGTCTCAACCTCACCCTTTGTGAGGATCTGTTCGCCGTGCCTCTGGCCAAGGGAGAAGGCGGTCTCAAGGGACAGACGAAATCTACCAATAGAGTGATCCTTGGCACGACGGAGTTCATCCTCAGAAACCGGCTCATCGACAAGTTTTTGGAGCTCATTGATGCAAACGCCAATGGTCTCAGAGAGCTTCTCACGATCGACCCCAGCAGAAACAGTGAAAACACCTGCATCGGCGAGATATCCATAGCTGGAATGCACAGAGTAGGCGAGCCCGCGGCGCTCTCGCACCTCGGTGAAGAGACGAGAGGACATACCGGAGCCAAGGATATCGTTGAGGATTCGAACGGCGAAGCGACGAGGGTCGTTACGCCCAAATAGGGGCATACCCAGCATAACGCTGCACTGATCAATATCGCGGGAGTCGATGCTCACACGTTCACCGAAGGTATCAGGGTCGTAGGGAGTAATGTCAGGAAGGTCACCATTGATCACATCAGCGAAGCGGGGCTCGGCTAATTCGAGAACTTGCTCGTGAGTACAATTCCCGGCGACAGAAAGGACCATGTTGGGGCCAAGGTACCAACCCTCCATATGACTGATGAAGTCAGGTCGATTCATTCCACCAACCAGCTCGACACTTCCACCAACATCCCAACCGCAAGGCTGCTCGCCGTAGACGGAGACCCCGAGGAGACGTCCGACCCAACTACCAGGGTTGTCATGGTTCCGCTTTAGCTCTTGTTGAACGACTGTGCGCTCACGGTCAATCTCCTCCTGCGCAAGCCTAGAGTGCAACAGCATGTCGGCAGTTATGTCGATTGCAGTCTCAAGGCGATCATATGGAACAACATTCCAATAGCAGGTGTATTCCTTATTGGTATAAGCATTGAGTGTGCCACCGGCACCCTCAATCTCCTCGGCGATCATATTGGCCCGCGGACGGCGTTCGGTTCCTTTGAAGATCATGTGCTCGAGGAAGTGGGTGATTCCGTTTAGGCGCTGCGGTTCAGAACGCGAGCCAACGCCAACAAAGAGATTGACAGTAGTAGCCTGAGTGGAGGGCACTGGCGTGGTAACGACCCGCAGTCCGTGGGGAAGAGTAGTTGTCTGCCAAGTTTCGGCCATGAGTGCAGTAGCCTCTCGTTCTGCAGCAGTTACAGCTTATCCTACGGGCGCCAGAGGAACGCTTCGTTACAGGTGGGGATGCAATCTGTGAACGAAATCACACTAAGGCCAAACTGGACAACTGCTGCAGGAGCACTCGAGGGAGTTCTTGCAGCAGAGGGACTGGAGCTGCCCCGTCACGCGGTGATGGGCTTAACCGGGCATGCTTGGCACTTGTGTGTTCCCTCCGCAGGAGGAATCACAGCGTTACCAAATGGGCCACACGACCTCAACTGGCAGGCAATGGTCGAGCGGTATTCTTATACGGGATTGGCGTGGGAACGCTTCGGGCGCCAGACACAGGCGTCCGATTTGGCAGAAATACGGAATGAGGCAATCAAATGGGCAAGCGAGCGCCTTGATGCAGGATTGCGCCTCATAGGCTTTGATCTGCAAGTACATGAGTTCGCGATCGTTCTGGGCTACGACAAGGAGCGCAAAGGATTCCTAGTGGCATCTGCTGTTTCGGAGGAATTAGGAGATTTTGCCCCGTGGAGCGAATGGCCAACCTCCTCCATCGGAATCATTGAGCTTTTCGCGACTCAAGGCGCAAGCGACCCAGACCCAGAGGAGGCGGTGGTAGGAGCACTACAGACAGCCCTGATAATGATGTCAGGAGAGGAGACCACGAATACCCAGCCAAGGGGAACGGCAGCATTCGAGGCATGGGCTGATGCGTTCGAGGGCACAGGAGAGGTGGACCGAGTTGGCAACGCTTACACACTGGCAGTCCTACAAGCTGCGCGAACCGATGGAGCGGCATTCCTGGGGGATCTATCAGCTGCAATCCCTGCGATCTCCAACCCCCTGCTCCAAGCGCAACGGGCGGTTCTCGACCTGACACAAACTCTCTCACCGCTCCTAACCCTTTTCCCCTTCCCGGCCGGCGGACATGGAAACGTATCAAACCCGGGTATGCGAGAAGCTGCAGCAAACGCGCTTCGTCGTGCCGCAGGCCACGAGCGTCGCGCTGCGGAGGCAATCGCAGAAGCAATCGCAAAATTAGGAGCTGGGTAAGAGCAGTGGCGAGCTGGATTATCGAAGGACGGGTAGTGCTTCGTATTCAAAGGCAGCCAGAAGCCGAAAGATGAAGGCCGTCACGAACCCCGCGCGCGGAGAACCGCCAAAGTCAGATCTTCAACTGTATCAATCTCAGGATCCTCGGTAAGCGCATCATCCACCCAGCGGCGAGCTTCCGATCGCCCGTAGCCGAGAGCCACAATGGCCTCAGCGGCATCCAAGGCTACCCGATCGCGCTTGAATCCATCCAGATCCACGGGCTTCTCAAGTGCTCCATCCTTAAGGGCCGCCTCTACGACTACCTTTCCCCGCAGAGTGGCAATGATCTTCCCCGCAACCCTCGGACCGATTCCCGGAAGACGCGTTAGCAAAGCTTGGTCCTCCTGTTCAATAGCGCCAGCAATAGTACTAACGGAAACAGTCATTGCCTTTACTGCCTTGGTAGGACCGAGTCCCTCGACGGTAGTGAATTTACGGAAAAAATCGCGCTCGGGACGGCGTAGGAAACCTACCAGCATAGGGACCGGCTGATTGGCTGTAGCGTGGTAGAGAACGTGTAGGGCAATGTCAGGGTCCTCTTCCTCGGTTATACAATCAGCCCTGTTCTGAATCTCAGGCCAAAGGAAAGCAGGAACAAGCACTTCGTACCGGACCCCGGCAACGTCAACCTCGACGCTCAATTCTCCGACGTTGATGTGGGTAAGCTTTCCAGAGATATGAGTGATCACATCACAATTTTACGCCGCCACGACGCAGTAACGGGGCAAAGGTAGGCTGGGGGCCATGCCAGAGCTGCCTGAAGTCGAAACAATCAGGAAAGACCTGGAACCACTGGTTGTGGGCCGAACAGTGATCGACGTAGAAGTCGATCCAGGAACTATCGGCCTCTTGACGGATCTACCCCTTGACGCACTACGGGCGGGACTCGTGGGAAAACAGTTCATCTCTCTGAAGCGCAGAGGTAAATACTTGCTGTTTGGAATGAACGACGGCCATACCTTCGTAACACACCTACGAATGACAGGGCAGTTGGTGTGGCAAACACCAAGCAACCCCAAGATCGACTACCAGCGGGGACGAATTACATTCGATAGTGGCTACGAGCTTCGTTGGGGCGACCTACGCAAATTCGGCACATGGGACATCGTGGAAGACACAGCGGAGTTGATAGGAAAACTAGGCCCGGAACCACTAGATAAAGCTTTTACAGTGACCTTTCTACGAGAACTACTTGCTGGGCGGACAGCACCAGTGAAGACAGTCCTCCTAGACCAGCGGAGAGTAGCCGGATTGGGAAACATTTACGTTGACGAAGCGCTCTTTCAAGCCCGCATCCGGCCCGACACCCCTGCTGGAAGGGTTTCACGCCCAGCAATTGCAAGGCTGCAGGTTGCATGTCGGGAAGTATTAGAGCGCGCTATTGAGAACCGGGGAGCAAGCTTTAGTGATTACGTCGACGCGCAAGGAGAACAAGGACGACAACACATGTACGTGAAGGTGTTCCGTCGCAACGGGAAGCCGTGCTACACATGCGGAACAGAGATAGTGCGTTCCGTAGTCGGAGGACGTGGAACGCACTATTGCCCTCGATGCCAGAGAAAGCCCCGAAGGCAGTCACTGCCCACAACGTAGAATATCCCTATGCAAGCAGACCCTCATATCGCGAAGCTTAGCGAGCTCGCATTTCTGGAGGAGTACGAGCACACGGTCCTAAGCAAGCCACAAATAGTCGCCGATACAACGCTACGTTCACTTGCCTTTTGCCCACCCTACGAACGCACCGCATTGATTAGGGTGCTTGCGGACCAGCTAGTCGAAGCGGCCAAGCGTCTGGCAGCAGTATTCGAAGCACTGGACGACCGGCAACTTTCAGTTGCGACAACACTACGAGGACCCCTTCCAGGAGCCCCTGCCTGGGTCGACCTAACACAACTAGCAGCCACGGCCGAACCAGAAGGACTGGTGCGTCGCATGGCACTGGACGAGGGAGCCTTGGAGAGCGCAGCCCAACTCCGGAGCCTGCCTTTACCAGACTGGCTACCCGACCTGATTCAAGCGAGCTCAGCAGAGGATTCGCTCGCCATGACAGCACCTATCGACCAACTAGCTATAACCGGAACAACCGCAGAAGGAGAGCAAGTGGAGGTTCGTCTCGCAGCAGGGGAGAACGCAACAGTCGCGATGGCAGACCTTGTCGCAGATCTCTGCTCGGTGGCGAGGGGATTCCTAGGAGCTTACCTACGGGCACGACGTTCTTTGGGGCAAGTTGTGTGAGCAAGAGCAATTTACTCATTCCCGGCACGCTCGATGCCATCACCGACGTCCGCGGGATACGTGTAGGGCACTGGACTTCACGCCGGCAGGCTACAGGCTGCACAGTCATCCTGTGCGAGAGCTGCACTGCGGGAGCTGTGGCCATTCAGGGAGGAGCCCCAGCAACACATGAGACCGACGCCCTTGCAGGAGAAAACTTAGTCCGGCGTTGCCACGCTGTAGTACTCACCGGCGGCTCAGCATTCGGACTGGCTAGCACGACAGGAGTGGCACACTGGTTAGCAGCACAAGGGGTCGGGATTGAGACTAAAGGGGGCCCAGTACCCATTGTTGTTGGAGCAGGCCTTTTCGACCTAAATACGGGGCCACACGCCTTTCCAGGAGCGGAGGAGGGAGAACGAGCGGCAAAACGGGCAACCAGCGGCAAGATACCCCAAGGCAGTGTGGGCGCAGGCACAGGAGCAACCGTTGCAAAACTGCTGGGCATGGAGCAGAGACTAAAAGGAGGCGTGGGAACGGCAAGCCTCGTGGGGCCTCAAGGAATAGTCGTAGGAGCACTTGCAGTTACAAATGCGGTCGGAAACATCATGAATCCCGAGGATGGATCAATGGTGGCTGGACCTCGTGGAGGGGAGCCGGGAGAGATGCGTACACCAGAACAAGCGGTAGTTGAGCAGAATGAGAGTGCAGCCAGCCTTCGTGAAAACACCACCCTGGTATGCATTGCAACAAATGCAGCCATCGAGCATGTCGGTGTCCAAAGGTTGGCCGTAAACGGTCACGATGGCCTGGCACGCTCCATTGTCCCATCACACACTCTCGGAGATGGGGATACTGTCTTCGCTCTGACCACTGGGGCTCTCTCAATGGAATCGGACGATCTAACCACATTGGGACTGATGGCAATGCTTACCGTCGAGCGCGCAGTAGTGCGGAGCGTGAATCTAGCAGAGGGTCTGGCCGGAGTACCTTCAGCGAAGGAATGGGGCAGCGACTAATCACTAGGGGGTTGACAAGCGTTTCGTAGGTGGCGACGATCTCGGCCGCAGCTGATCCGTTCGCGGACAGTGAGCTTTAGGAAACGAGCTACGCACGCTCAAGTCCGCCTGGACCCAAAGGGCCGGTACGGATAGCGAGCCGCGGCCAGCAGGCATGTCTCTGGCTTCTGGTTCAACCGTATCGCGCCCCGGAGAGGGCGTTTTCGTTGGAGGGAGCCCCCGTGAGAACGGTGCTGGTCGCCAAGATTCATGGAGCCACAGTTACCGAGGCCAACCTCGAGTATGAAGGCTCAATAACGCTTGACCCTATCTTGATGGATGCTGTCGGACTGATCCCTTATGAACAGGTCCATGTACTGGATCTGACAAATGGGGCTCGTCTTGAGACTTACGCAATCGTGGGGCGCGAAGGCAGCGGCGAGGTCTGCATTAACGGGGCTGCAGCACACCTCGTTAATGAGGGTGACAAGGTGATCATTCTGAGCTACCACCAACTGGACGATGCTGATGCCCGCGACTTGGCACCCCGCATCGTGTACCTGAACGAGAACAACGTGATTGAACGGCACGCAAGGGGCGAAGGAATTCGCCACCGCGATGGCGAGCCGGTAGCCACGAGTTAGGGGAACACAATGGGGCGTATTTCAATTCACAAGCTGACAGAGTGGAAGCAGGAGGGGCATCGTTTCGCGATGCTGACTGCGTATGACTTCGCGATGGCACGTCTAGTTGAGCAAGCTGGAGCACCCGTAATCCTCGTAGGAGACTCACTAGGGACGGTAATGCTCGGCCACGAGTCGACAGTGCCAGTCACAATGGACGACATGCTCCACCACACGAAGGCTGTGGTCCGTGGGACGGAACGTTCCCTAGTGATTGCAGACATGCCTTTCATGAGCTACCAAGCAAACGCCGACGAAGCAGTCGCGAACGCAGGGCGGCTTCTGCAAGCTGGCGCTGGGGCTATAAAGCTAGAAGGCGGCAGCGAGATAGCCCCCTTAGTGCGCCGAATGGTTGCTACAGGCATCCCCGTCATGGGCCACTTGGGTTTGACGCCGCAATCAGTAAACCAATTTGGCGGACACAAGGTACAAGGAAAAACACCGGCAGCTGCGGCAAAAATCATCGGAGATGCGCGGGCACTTGAGGAAGCAGGAGCCTTCGCGCTAGTACTAGAGACTGTGCCAGCCCCACTCGCAAAGATGGTGACCGAGCGAGTCACCGTTCCTACGATTGGGATCGGAGCAGGACCAGATTGTGACGGTCAGGTACAGGTGCTCCACGATATTTTGGGGCTATTCGACGACCAGAGAAAATTCAGGCATACCAAGCGCTATGCAGAGCTGGGAGAGATTGTCCGCCAAGCAATCCGCGACTACGTTTCAGAGGTCGAGGTTGGCGATTTTCCTACAGAAAGGGAAAGCTTCCCAATGACAGAGGAAACACTGAGCGAGCTGCGCCAAGGCGCGCACGCCTGACGTTAGCAAGCTGGATCACGCATGGAGATCCTCCAAACTCCAGCGGAGATGCGCACTTGGCGCGAGGAACACCCTGGGAGCCTCGGGCTAACCCCAACCATGGGTTACCTGCACGAAGGGCATCTTGCCCTTGCGCAGAGGTCGGTGACCGAGAACCGCTTTTCGGCAGCAAGCATCTTCGTCAACCCAACCCAATTCGGACCTGACGAGGACTTCCAGCGCTACCCGCGAGATGAAGATCGCGATCTGCAACTGCTGCGTGACCTCGAGATTGATGTTGTCTATCTACCGGGACTGGAAGAAATGTATCCGAAGGGTTACCAGACATATGTCACGGTAGGGGAGCTGGCACAAGGACTTGAGGGGGCCTCACGGCCAGTTCATTTCCGCGGGGTTGCTACAGTAGTAACGAAGTTACTAAATGTGGTTCGTCCAGATAGGGCGTACTTCGGAAAGAAGGACGGTCAACAGCTCCGAGTGATCCGTCGACTCACTCAGGACCTAGATCTGGCAGTCGAGATCGTGGCCTGTGAGACAGTACGAGAGAAGGATGGGCTGGCTATGAGCAGCCGCAACGCCTACCTCACAGTAGAGCAAAGAAGGGCTGCCACTATCCTTTCACAGGCTCTGCAGGCTGCAGAGACACAATTCACTGCCGGAGCTCGTTCAGCAGAATCACTAAGGAGGGTCGTCCGGACTACCGTCGAGACTGAACCCCTTGCAGAATTGGAATACGTTTCTGTTGCGCACTCTGAGACACTGGCCGAAGTGGAGGGCGAGGTGGGAAGCGAGATACTGCTATCGCTAGCAGCACGCTTCGGCAGTGTGCGACTAATCGATAACGTTACTCTGACCGAAGACACCTAACCGCACTGCTACACTGGCAACCATGGTGTCGCTGGCCTCTTCCTCTACCAGTGCGTTCAAACTAAACGCAGACTTCCAACCAACAGGTGACCAACCACAGGCCATCGAAAAACTGGTTACGGGTCTTAGGGCCGGAGACCGTTATCAGACGCTGTTGGGAGCTACAGGCTCAGGAAAGACCTTCACGATCGCGAATGTGGTGGAGGCCGTAGAGCAGCCCACATTGGTGCTAGCTCATAACAAAACACTCGCAGCGCAGCTCTGCGCTGAATTAAAAGAATTCTTCCCAGAGAACGCAGTCGAATATTTCGTTAGTTACTACGACTACTATCAGCCAGAAGCCTACATCCCGAGAAGCGACACCTACATCGCAAAAGATGCCGACATCAACGATGAAATCGACAAACTGCGCCACGCCGCAACACGGGCACTGTTCACGCGACGGGACGTAATCATTGTGGCAAGCGTGAGCTGCATCTACGGCCTAGGCGAACCCGGGGATTACCAACAGTTCATCCTTAGTTTGCGCGTGGGGGAGCGTCTGGACCGCCGTGATGTCCTGCGACGAATGGTAGAAATGCAGTACGAGCGAAACGACCAGAACGTCGTACGTGGACGCTTCCGTATGCGAGGAGATTCCCTAACAATCCTGCCAAGTTACGAAGAGCTCGCGGTCCGTATTGACTTCTGGGACGACGAAGTAGAACGAATTAGTGAGCTGGACCCTCTTACAGGTGAGATCGTTGCAGAGCGCCAGGAGATAGACATCTTCCCAGCGAAACACTTCGTCACCAGTAAAGATCATCTTGATCAGGCACTAAAAGCAATCGAACGCGAGCTCCAGGACCAGACGGCCTTTCTAAAAGAGCAGGGAAAGATCCTGGAAGCTGCTCGCTTGGAAGAACGCACGCACTACGACCTAGAAACACTGCGAGAAACAGGGTATTGCGCTGGCATCGAGAATTATTCGAGGCACCTGCAAAGCCGCCCTGTGGGGGCAACACCATGGTGCCTTCTAGATTATTTTCCGGACGATTGGCTATTAATTGTCGATGAGTCTCACATGACCCTACCTCAGGTAAGAGGTCAGTTCTTCGGAGACCGGTCCCGAAAGGAGACTCTCGTGGACTTCGGGTTCCGGCTTCCCAGCGCGCTCGATAATCGCCCTCTAACTTTTGAGGAATTCGACCATCATATAAACCAGGCGATCTTCGTGAGTGCCACTCCGGCAGAGTACGAGCTTGAACAATCAACCCAGGTAGCACAACAGGTCATCCGCCCAACGGGTGTGCTCGACCCAGTAGTGGATGTTCGCTCAACAGAGGGCCAGATCGATGACTTGTTGGGAGAAATCCAGGCAGCCACAGCAAAGGGTCAACGCGTATTGGTCACCACACTCACAAAGAAGATGGCCGAGGACCTTGCCGATTACTTAACCGAGATGGGAGTTAAAACCCACTACCTCCACTCGGAAATAGAGACGCTCGACCGGGTAGAGATACTTAGGGACCTACGGTTAGGAATATACGACGTAGTGGTGGGGATCAATTTGTTACGAGAGGGACTAGATCTGCCTGAGGTTTCTCTCGTCGCAATCCTAGATGCAGACAAAGAAGGGTACCTCCGCTCAAACCGTTCACTCATCCAGACCATCGGGCGAGCAGCACGTCATATAGAGGGGCGAGTGATCATGTATGCCGACCACGTGACCAAAAGCATGGAGACAGCGATCGATGAGACCGCACGTCGACGGGCAATACAGCGCACCTATAACCAAAAACACAGCCTAAAACCGTCAACAATCACTAAGGCAATTCGGGATATCACAGACCACGTGCGTAACACAGCAGAAGAAGTTGAGGACCCCAACGGAGAAATACCTGCGGGAATGGCACCAGACGACCTGCTGCGGATGATCAAGGATTTGGAACGCGAAATGAAAGGGGCAGCGAAGAACCTAGAGTTCGAAAAAGCTGCTGCACTGCGCGACCGAATTGTGGAGCTACGGCGAGAGTTGATGGGATCAGAGAAGGAAGAACTAGAGGCCTTCGCAAAGGCAGCAGGCCAGAGAGGTCCAGTTCGTTACGGACGAAGCCAAGCAGGAGGACGCAACCGAAGAAAACGGTTCCAGTAAGGGTGCAGACCTAGCACTCCAAGCTATTCACGCGGGATTTACTAACAGAGAGTAGGCTTGGCCGCCTCGGAAAGGTGGGAATATGCCAAGTCGACGAGGCCAGATAGCAATGACATCCAAGGAACAGAAACAGTTCCTCAACGAGGGCTGGACATTGCAGGTGGCAACAAACGGTCCGGCTGGATTCCCCCATCTTGCGGCGATGTGGTACGTAATCATCGATGGGATTGTTCACTTCACAACGTTTGGGAAGAGCCAGAAGATCCTGAACCTTCAAAGAGACGGGCATATCACAGCAATGCTAGAAACTGGGCAACGCTACGAGGAGCTACGGGGACTGGTAATTCGGGGAACAGGACAGTTAGACATGGACCCTCAGACAACAGCATCAGTAATGTCGGTCGTAGCTAATAAATACCAAGGGATGCCAATACCAACAGAAACGCCAGAGGCAGCAATGCCGGCTGCAACGAAACGGGTCACCGTTCGAATCCTGCCTGAACAAATCTACAGCTGGGATCACACAAAGCTAGGCGGGCGCTACTAGAGGCCACTTACTCGGGTCTGCGCCCAGTGTGTGATAGCAACAGCGAGAGCATCAGCAGCATCAGAGGGGCTAGGAGTCTCCTGGATTCCTAGCTGGATGCGCACCATCTCAGCGATCTGTTTCTTATCACCGCGACCGTAACCCGTAACAGTGCTCTTTATGAGGGTGGGCGCATATTCATAAACCTCGATACCTGCGTCAGCGAGCGCCAGTATTGCGGCAGCACGAGCATGACCAAGAGCAAGAGCGGAGCGGGCGTTGGAACCGACAAAGGAGGCTTCAACAGCCCCGACCTCGGGTGACCACTGGGCTAAGGCCTCGCGCACACCATCCCGGATAAGAACAAGGCGCTGGGAGAGGCTATCAACAGGGCGAGTGCGCACAATGCCATGTGAAACGTGGCGGCATTGGTCACCATCAATGTCGACCACACCGTAGCCAGTGACATTGAGACCAGGATCGATACCGGCTATACGCATTAATGCACTCTACGACTGCAGACAGGAGTAAGTCCCCTAAGGAAAGTCACATTTCCCAAAAACCTTCAGCGAGTTCCGTTAAACAAATCCACAACCACCACTGGAAGGATTCGCGCCCTAGCCTCTAACAGTAAGCACTATGTGATAGCCATTAGGCATACTGAGCTAAGAGCTCCTCATCGAAGTCAGCATTGGAATAGACGCGCTGCACATCCTCGAGCTCCTCTAGGCCATCAAGGAGCTGGAGCGCCTGAGCGGCGGGACCCTTCTCCAGAGAAACTGTGGCAGTAGGAACCATAGATAGGTCGGCATGTTCAACGGTATACCCCGCCTCCACGAGTAACTGACGAACGGTCTCCAGGTCCCCGGGGCTGGTTTGTACCTCGACCGAGTTTCCAGATGTCTCAACATCCTCAGCGCCAGCTTCAATGGCGGCAAGAACCACCTCATCCTCATCACTATCGCCTAGGGAAACAGAGAGAGCTCCACGAGGCTCAAACTGCCACGCTACCGAACCATTTTCTCCAAGATTGCCCCCGACGCGGGTGAACTCGTGGCGGATAGCAGCGACAGTGCGGTTTCGGTTGTCGGTAACTGCAGTGACCAGAATGGCAGTACCACCAGGCCCATAGCCTTCATAGCTAACTTCCTGCAGCTGCTCACTATCGCTTCCGCCAGTGGCCTTAGCAATCGCACGGCTAATGTTGTCATTAGGCATATTCGCTGCCTTAGCCCGTTGGACAGCAAGCCGCAGCTTGAAATTAGTATCGGAGTCCGGCCCACCAGCCTTTGCAGCAAGCTGCAATTCTTTGGCGAGCTTTGTGAAGAGAGCACCCCGCTTGCTGTCGGCCGCTTCCTTCTTGCGCTTGATGGTCGACCATTTCGAGTGGCCAGACATGGGCTGTCCTCCAGATCGGTGAGCTTGGAGTGTATCGCAACGCCCGGTAGCTATTCACTCCAGGCAGCGTTTAAGCGCTCACCCAGGGCATCGATAACCTGATGATCAGTGAAGTTGGCCTGGATGGGACTGATACTTACGTATTTGTTAATTAGGGCCCATATGTCAGTTCCGGGAGGCGGATCAAGAAGGGTGGATTCGAAAGGTCCTCGTGTAAGAACACCGCTCGTTTCACCCTGGACTTCAAGGTGGAAATACCCTCGCCGAGCGACTCGCGTGACAAGAAAGCCCTTGATCTCCTCGAATGGAACCAGCGGGATATTAATGTTGAGAAAGATGGATTCAGGAAATGCACCCTCTATCCCCTCGCGGCAAAGCATTGCCGCAATGCGTTCGGCAGTATCCCAGTCAACCTCAGTACGAGGGATCATCGCGTAGGAAATAGCCATAGACGGTATACCGCGAAAGTGGCTCTGAAGAGCTGCACCAACCGTGCCACTGGCCGTGAGATCATTACCCATATTGGAACCCTGGTTGATGCCTGAAACGACCAGGTCAGGTGGCTCGTCAAGCACGCCGTCAAGACCAACGATGACCGAAGAGGCAGGGGAGCCATTCACGTGCCAGGCTTCGACATCAGCAATAGGAGGAGCCTCAATGCGAGTCCAGACAAGCTCTTGGCGCAGAGTTAGGCTGCCGCCTACAGCGCTCTGGTTCTTGTCTGGAGCGACAACAATTACTTCACAGTCCAGGGAGCGACAAGCTTGGGCCAAGGCCCAAAGTCCAGGCGATTCATAACCATCATCGTTACTCAGAAGGATGCGGCGGGGCATCTCAAGGAGATGCTACGCGACCACCAGGTTAGCGGCTCCATCATCCTTGAGGCCAATGTCCAGAAACTAGTATGGCTATCCACTAAACAACTACTAGGACCAGCACTTTTCGCAATAGTGAACCGAATTCCAACTCTGTCGTCCTAGATGGCATGAATCCCATCGGTAATAAGTCCCACAGCAAGGAATACAAGCAGTGCCCCCATAAGGCGCGCGAGAGCTGAAACGATGTATACAAATCGCCCTGCTAATGCAGAAAGGACAAAGGCCGCAACGGCCACAACAATCACGAGTGCGAGGATGGTCTGGCCCTCGCCGGCATCTGCGGAGCGGGTAAGGACCGCTGTGAAAACAGCCGGGCTAGCAAGAAGAGGAAAACCGATCGGGAAGAGGGCTCTCCACCAACCCTCCCCAATGGGGTAGGAGAAGGGACCAAAGAACATGAAAGCACCGCCAGTAACGGCCATGACAATGCCGGCGGAGATTCGGAAAGTCTCGGGCTGGAGCTGAAGGGCATCAAGAAATCCGTCTGTAGCAAAGGTGGTAGCAAGTAGAAGCGCACCTGCAGCGATGAAGGCTAAAGCAGCATTCTTTGGTTGGAGGCTACTGCATCCAGACTTGTTCACAGTCGCAAGAACAGCGAACGGGTTTACAGATGCAAATATTAGAAGAAGGGTGATGTCTATTCCGCTCATGGGGTCCCTTCCCAAAGTTTCAGAATTACCTGCGTGAGAGCGAGGCCAGAAAGAGCATGCTGCTGATCATCCATCCGGGTAATGTCATCTCTAAACCAAGCGCCCTCGACCAGTGCTGGACTGGACCAAAATGCGCCCTCCCCTACCGTGACCTGACGGCTGGCAAGAATTCCAGCTCCGCAGATCGCTCGCTCAGCAATCTTGGACTCCAGGGAGGAGAGCCGCTGGTCTGTGCGGGATAAGCGCCACATAGAAGTCAACCCCTCGACCCATGTCCCGAGACCGGCAGCGCGCGTTGGTACTCCATGCAAAGCCTCGTTGAAGGCTCCACCCGTACGCTGCGACTCGACTCTGACCAGGAAACCGAAGCGCTGAGCCAGAGCCCGTGCGTACTCAATATGGTGGTCCTTCAAGGGCCAATCTCCCATTTCAGCGAGACTGTAAGCAGCCCACTGGTCAGGCCAGGGAGGAAAATTGAGGCCCTCAGCCTCATCGCGATAGAGCGAGAGGTAGTCAGCAATACGCCAGGAGGGTTCATCCCAGCCATCATTAGGGAAATGACGATGCATCTGGGCCAGTGCCCAAAGCGCTTCACCAGTGGCATAGCGGGACCTGACAGTGGGATCCGGGGAACCAGTTCTCGGGTTCCAATAGTTGAGCATGGCCCCGTCGGGAAGCTGCATAACCACTAAGAAGCGGGCCAGTTGCTGCATGAGGTCATCAAATATGGGGTCATCGGTTGCGAAGCGACGTTGGTTGAGACCAGCAAGCATCAACGAGCTCGCGCCAAGCTTCACCAGCCCAGTATCTGGATTGCGGAGGGCAACCCAGTCAGCATGTTCGATTAGGTTCTCCCGCATCCAGGCCATCCCCAAATCAGCAGCCTGAAGACGCTCCTGATCCCCTAGAGCTACTGCCTGATAAAGGGACATCGTGACACCGGCGTGACGAACGACGTTGTAATCATCGGAAAGGCCGTCGGTTTTCCGATCGAACTCGTAGACGTATCGACCGTCGGGATACTGGGCAACCTCTATCCAGACAGCAGAGGCAATAGCGGATGCCTCCAACGCATCAGGGGTAATCTCGGGACATCTCTCAGGCGAAGCTACCGTTACCCGTAACAGAGCAATCCCAACAGCGCATACAGCAAGCGTCAGGCCAGCAGCAGTAATCACGCTTGCTTAATCTCAGTTTGGAAGTTCAACCGGTGGCCAGGGACCGGCCATTCATCAAAGGCGATCAGTTGGCCCGTACTGCCTAGCGTTACATACAGGCTCTGCAGATCGGGCCCAGCGAAGCAGGCATTAGTGGTAATCCGGTCAGGAAGAGGAAAGTGCTGAAGTTTCGAGCCATCCGGAGAGATTGAAGTAATCCCTCCATTGATGAGGGTGGCCACTAGGATGTTGCCATGGCTATCCACGCACAGTGAATCGCACATGGCAAAGTTATTAGGATGGCCGCCAGGAACTGTAGCCACGACGTGGCGCTGTCCAATTTGGCCAGGTGCCTCAACCTCGAAAGCCCATAGTCGCCCAGTTGGAGTCTCCGCAACATAGAGAGTGCGCTCGTCAGGACTGAGACCGATGCCATTGGGAGCCTCGAGGGGAAATATAATCTCGCGAATGAAATCGCCCTTGGGAGAGGCATAGAAAACACCGGTAATGTCGCGATTACGACCATGGCGCTTCCCGTGGTCAGTGAAGTAAAAGTTGCCCTCACGATCGAAGACAAGGTCATTAGGACCCTTCAACGGCTCCCCCTCGCATTCACGGTAGATAGTGGTGACTTCCGAGCCATCAGCGCTAACACGCTGGATCTGACCGCCGATATAGCCATCGTCAGGACGAGGACCTGGAACTATGGTGCGCTGACCACTAGAGGTTCGCCCTTCGGACCACTGGAACCCACCGTTCTGGGTCACATACACATCCCCGCCAGGACCAAGGGCAGCTCCATTTGGCCCACCTCCCGTGAATGCAAACGTTTCCTTCCGGGACCCGTCAGGGGATACGCGAGTAAGAGTGCCGGCGCGAATCTCCGTGAAGAGAATATCTCCATCAGGAAGTTCTAAAGGGCCCTCAGCAAACTCGATGTCCGTAGCAACTATGCGGTACTCCATGTGGTGCTCCTTTGGCAGCCTCGTCATATGAGGCGCTCAGCCAATAGCGCCTTCAGCGCGAAGAGCCTCGATGCGCCGGGAATCGTATCCGATTGAGGCAAGCACCTCGTCAGTATGCTCGCCATTGACAGGAGCGCCATTGAGAACTCGACCAGGGGTCTCGCTTAGCTTCGGGCCTACGCCGACCTGCTGGACAGGCCCTACCTGCGTATCAACAGTAACAATCATGTCGCGAGCAATATTATGGGGATCGGTGGCGATATTCTCTTGCTCAAGAACGGGAGCAGCACAGATGTCATACGTAGACATGACGGCCATCCACTCGTCTGCCGTCTTTGTAGCAAAAATAGCCTCGAAGCGTTCACGCATTTCGGGCCAAGCGGCCTCATCATGTTGCTTCCCCAAAAACTCTGGGGCTTCGAGAGCCTCACAGAGAGCACTATAGAAATGGGGCTCGATGCTACCAATAGAGAACCAACGGTCGTCGCTGCATAGGTACGTGTCGTACCAAGGGCGAGCCCCAGTGAGAAAGCCCTCGCCAGGGCGAAGGGGCTGGCCGGTGGAAAAGAATCCTGTCATAGCACTCGTCATTAGGGATAACACACCGTCACTCATCGCCATATCAACGGCCTGACCCCGGCCCGTGTGCTCACGGGCTAGGAGGGCAGCACAGATGGCAAAAGCGGCCATTAGGCCACCACCAGCAAAATCAGCCAGCAAGTTCACTGGTATAGCCGGAGCGGTGCCGGGACGACCGATGACACCAAGGGCCCCACCGATGGAGATGTAGTTGATGTCATGGCCAACCAAATTGCTGTAGGGACCAGTCTGGCCAAAGCCAGAGAGGGAGCAATAAACGATGCGAGGGTTAATGTCTGATACTGTCTCGTAGTCGACACCAAGGCGCTTAACTACACCAGGACGGAACCCCTCGAGAACTACATCGGCATTCTTGACAAGATCATAGAAGGCCTCACGGGCACCTTGGTTTTTGAGGTTAAGGGCGATAGAACGCTTTCCACGACCAAGAGCGTTGTAGGCTGCGGCTCGCCTGGCTGCCTCAGGGTCGGATGATGGCCCAGAACCAAGCTTTGCACTAACACCAGGAACGGCCTCTACCAGAGTGACATCGGCACCAAAGTCGGCGAGGAGCATGGAACAGTAGGGACCCGGCGCGAGGCGGGAGAGATCAAGCACCTTTATACCGTCAAGAGCCATGGCCATAGGAAGTCCTCCAGGGCTACTAGCGAATGTTTGGACCGCTGGGAAGTCTAAGCCCGTCAGGCTGAGCATGCTTCCCGCTAGCGCCATTGGAAAGCGCGGCTAGAATGCGGGGGCCCGCATTTGCTAGGTAACGCGCGGGCTTAGTCTTGCGGCGCAGTGCGCGCGGAGAGCTTTGATGAGCGTCCTTCTCGACGAGAACACGCGGTTGATGGTCCAAGGGATCGGCACGGAGGGTGCAAACCATATGCGCCGCTCAATCGCCTACGGTACGAACGTAGTGGCAGCGGTACATCCACGCCGCGGCGGGGAAGACCAAGACAGCGTCCCCATCTTTGCGACTGTAGATCAGGCAGTGCGGGAGACAGGTGCAAATGTCAGCATCATCTTCGTACCCGCCCCCTTCGCAGCAGACGCAATCCTGGAAGCAGCAGCTTCAGCTGTACCTCTAGCTGTCTGCATTACAGAAGGCATCCCAGTTATAGACATGGTGCGAGTAAAGCAGGCGCTAAAGGGAATGGAAACCATGCTCATTGGGCCGAACTGCCCGGGTGTAATGACACCCAGCACGAAAACCCGTGTTGGCATTATGCCTGGCGACGTGTTCCTCCCAGGAAACGTAGGCGTGGTAAGTCGGTCTGGGACGCTGGTGTATGAGGTTGTAGCGCAACTTACAGCCGAAGGGCTTGGCCAAAGCACGTGCATCGGTGTGGGAGGCGACCCCATCATTGGAACACCACAGCGCGAGGCGATCCGGATGCTAAACGAAGATGACGACACGGACGCGATCGTCATGGTTGGTGAAATCGGCGGCAGTGCTGAGCAAGAGGCCGCTGCCTACATCAAAGAACACGTAAGAAAGCCGGTCGTCGCATTCATTGCAGGAGCTACTGCCCCACCCGGACGGAGAATGGGACACGCCGGCGCAATTATCTCGGGCGAGGACGGCAAGGCGGAGAACAAGAAGGCTGCACTCAGGGCTGCAGGCGCAGTGGTCTCCGACTCGCCTGCAGAGATCGGCTCCACTATGAAGAGCCTACTAAGTTAGTAACCACTTTTCCGAAAAAGGTTCGGGAAACAAAATCCTGGGCGGTCGTCCGCCTATCGCTCGTCGAAGTGGATGTCCGTATGCGCACCATCGCAGAAGGGCTTATTGCTAGAAGCACCGCAACGACAAAGAGTGCGACGGTTTTGAACCTCCCAGGCAGCACCATCAGCGCTCTCAATCGAGACACCTCCCCGAACCCAGAGCGGCCCGCCAGGTATTACGGCAATCTCAGACTCAAATTTCGGCTCGACTGGCTCAGTCCCCTCTTCGTAAACGATAGCTAGACGGCCTGTGGGACACCGCCCAACCATAGCAGTGACTCGTTCACGAGCCTCCTCCCCATCTTCCTCGATTAGTTCCCAGGCATTGGTAGTGCGTGTTCCGCAAAAGCCAGCACCGATGCAAACAGACTCATCGTCAAACATGATGCCACCAGCACCTTCAATGCGATTAGCGCGCTCAACCACCGACCGTCGGTCGGCGGTCTCAGCTTCGGACCAAGGCTCGCTAGCATGGGAACCGTCGCAGAAAGGCTTATCGCTAGAACGGCCACAACGGCATAGAGCATAGAGGTCACGAGTTTCCTCTAGCTCTCGGAGGACATGCCAATCAACGTTCTCACCATTTAGAGTCTGAACAGGGGCAATCTCTTTAAGCGGCACGCCCCCGGAGACCACATATGGCCCGCCACTCATTACCTGAATGCGCATTTTCTGCACCGTTTTGACCCTTCTTGCGGCACGCAACCAGCCTAGCAATCGTACAGGAACCTGCAGTCAGGCACTGCTAGACGCACTCCAAGACTGGTCGCTATGAGGTTCTCGACTGGCTTGCCCCCTACTTCCTCGCGCAAACCTTACTTAGCGAAAACTTACGCAACCCCACCACAAAGGCGGAAGTTTGAAACATGGTGGGCCCGGGTGGATTCGAACCACCGACCACCCGGTTATGAGCCGGACGCTCTAACCGCTGAGCTACAGGCCCGCAGCCCCGAAGTATAGGCCGCATATGGGCGATGGGAAGGAGGGGGCAGGCTTCGGGACGGCGAGTCAAGGTATACTTCCCTAGCTTCGTCCCGGAGGCGCCGACCCAGAGCCCGACGGGCCCTAAGCAAGAGACCGTGTGATAGGGAACAGGCGGGGGCGACTTTAACCATGCTCGACAGCTTTAACAGCCGCGACAATCTGGCGGTAGGGGGACGCACGTTCACCTTTCATCGGCTCGATTCTGTTTTGAGTGGTGAGGCCGCAACGCGCCTGCCTTTCACGCAGCGAATATTGCTAGAGAACTTATTGCGCCGAGAAGATGGAGACACCGTCTCCAGGGAAGACATAGAAGCCCTAGCGAACTGGAATCCCAACTCAAGCGAGGAACGGGAGGTTGCCTTCGCACCCGCCCGCGTACTGCTCCAAGACTTTACCGGCGTACCAGCAGTGGTTGATCTTGCCTCCATGCGCGAAGCACTGGAGTCGCTCGGAGGTGACCCAGAGAGAATCAACCCACTGCAACCGGTCGACTTGGTGATCGACCATTCGGTACAAGTAGACGCATACGGCACAGACGGGGCTTTCTCCCAGAATGTGGACTTCGAGTACGAGCGAAATCGCGAGCGCTATCTTTTCCTAAGGTGGGGCCAGCAAGCCTTCCGGAATTTCCGAGTAGTTCCACCAGGAACAGGGATCGTTCATCAGGTGAACCTAGAGTACCTCGCAAGCGTGGTTTTCCAGAACGAAACCACGGGAATGGTTTATCCCGACACGCTGGTTGGAACAGACTCGCATACAACCATGATTAACGGATTGGGTGTCCTAGGCTGGGGTGCAGGCGGCATAGAGGCGGAGGCAGCAATGTTAGGTCAGCCAGTCTCAATGCTAATCCCGGAGGTAGTGGGTTTCCGTCTTACCGGCACCCTTCCCGAGGGAGCGACTGGCACAGATCTCGTGCTTGCAGTCACACAGATGCTACGAAATCTTGGTGTGGTCGGAAAATTCGTCGAGTTCTTTGGGCCAGGGCTTGCAGAATTACCACTGCCAACGCGGGCCACCATCGCAAACATGGCGCCAGAATACGGCGCAACAGTTGGGTTCTTCCCAGTGGATGAGGAGACGCTGAGCTACCTTCGCTTCACAGGGCGGGATGAAGAGCAAGTAGCTTTAGTGGAAGCTTACTGCAAAGAGCAGGGTCTCTTTAGAACGGAGAACACTCCTGATCCTCACTTCTCGGAAGTGCTTGAGCTGAACATGGAGGAGGTGGAGCCATCAATGGCAGGGCCTCGTCGACCGCAAGACCGCATCCTTTTGCGGGAATCCAAAGAAGCATGGCAGAACGCATTGCCGGAGCTCGCCGGGGACAATACTAGCGCCAGCCCGGTGGAGGTAACCCGCAACGAGACAGCTTTTGAAGTAGAGCACGGATCGGTAGTCATTGCAGCGATCACCAGTTGCACAAACACATCGAATCCAGAGGTGCTGATGGCAGCTGGTTTGCTAGCTGAAGCTGCGGTCAAGCGAGGCCTGCATCGAAAACCGTGGGTGAAAACGAGCCTCGCCCCCGGCTCGAAAGTTGTTACCGACTACCTGGATGCGGCTGGCCTAAGCCCCTACCTCGATGAACTGGGGTTCAATCTTGTTGGCTACGGTTGTACGACCTGCATTGGTAACTCGGGACCGATAGATGAAGATGTAGCGGCCGCTGTAAATGAGGGCGGACTAGTAGCAGCAGCAGTACTCTCAGGTAACCGCAACTTCGAGGGACGGGTTAATCCCGTTGTGCGTGCGAACTACCTCGCATCACCACCGCTGGTAGTTGCTTACGCCCTAGCGGGACACATGAACTTCGACCCAATCACAGAGCCGATCGGCGTTGACTCCGATGGCAATCCCGTGATGCTGTCAGAGCTGTGGCCCTCACAAGCTGCCATCGATAGCGCTATGCGTGAGGCAGTGCGATCAGAAATGTTCCGCGACCAATACGGCTCAGTGTTCGAAGGAGATCCAGCTTGGCGAGCACTCCAAGCCCCGGAGGGAAGCAGATACGGCTGGGATGATGATTCCACCTATGTGAAGAACCCGCCCTATTTCGAGAACCTGGACAAAGAGCCCGGCGAGCTCCAAGACATTGTTGGAGCGCGGGTACTGGTTATGGTGGGCGACTCGGTTACGACGGACCACATCTCGCCCGCAGGAAATATTGCCCCTAATAGTCCCGCAGCAGCTTACCTATTCGATAACGACATCAAACGGGAAGACTTCAACTCGTACGGAGCGCGCAGAGGGAACCACGAAGTCATGATGCGTGGCACTTTTGCAAACATCCGGCTTCGAAATCATCTAGCACCAGGCACGGAGGGCGGCGTCACTCGCCATCTGCCCGATGGCGAAGAACAAAGTATCTTCGATGCTGCTGTGCAGTATCGGGATGAGGGTGTTCCCTTAATGGTTCTGGCGGGCAAAGAATACGGAACTGGGTCATCCCGCGACTGGGCGGCTAAGGGACCACGGCTCCTAGGAGTCAGGGCAGTGATTGCTGAAAGTTACGAACGCATCCATCGCAGCAACTTGGTAGGAATGGGTATTCTGCCACTGCAGTTTCTAGCTGGTGAAACCCGCCTGGAGCTAGAGCTAAGCGGTGAAGAAATGTATGCGATTGATGGCATTGCGAAAGGACTTCGCCCTGGGGGTTCTGTAACGGTAACGGCAACAGGTAAAAGCGGAGCCATTTCGCGGTTCGAGGCCATTGTGCGTATTGATACGCCAGTCGAACTGGAATACTACCGCCACGGGGGAATCCTCCCCTACGTATTGCGGCAACTTGCGGCCGATTCGCAAGAGTAGAACACAACAGGAGACACAACCGAACTTGCTGGGAGATAAAGACATGCCAGACCTGATGAAGATTGCCCGCACAGAACACGATGGAGGTGACTTACTTGGAGCATTGAGCGAATTGTTCGACCCTGCTGAGGTCCGACCAGATGGCTATCCAGATGCGGTCATCTGGCAAGGTGGCAACTTCGATGGAACAGTGAACCCGGTTGCCCACTCTCTGACTGACGCTTACGCACTTCTCGGTACCCTTGCAGCGATAGATATCCTCGGCCTTCCCTTCTATGCCGTTCCGATGTGGTCCCAATACCGGCATGACACGAAGCTAGAAGCACTCAGCTGGTTTGGAAACATGCCCTGTACCTCCATCAAATGGTCGACAGCCGGAGACGCCTATGTGAACGACGGTGATGGTGGACGAGTCGTTGTAATGGGAAAGTCGGGAAATGCTCCGCTACGAACACAGGCAGGTGTGTATTGCAACGTCCGACCCTACGGGCCGATCACCGTAGTCCGCTGCATGCCCTGCCTGCCCTATTCGCAAAATCGTTCTGTATTCGAAGTTGATCCAGAGACCGGGAATATCCATTCGGAGATGAATACCCCAGGTATTCAGATGGCCTATGCCGGCCGCCGCTTTCTCCAGATGGTGCACGAGACAGGTCAACTAGGAAGAATCGCATTCAAGCCAACCCAGGCAATGGAAGATGGAATTAACTCGGGCCTGCTTTCGTGGTTATTGGCCGACACCAAATTCAACGTGGGCAGGAAATATGCTGTAGACGGTTACATCGAGCATCGCGAGCGAGTTGACCGCATTGTGAACCTGCTCCCAGACGATTTTAAAGATGGTATGCAGAACTGGGGCGGTCAGATTGAGCAGCACATCTCAGACACGAACTACGGACTCCTTTTATGGGACCTAATCGAGCAACAGAACACAATCGTCCTGGCCACAGACCTAGACGGCGACCGACTTACAGACCTACTGGCCGACGTCTCAGAACCCCTGCGCGCCTTCGGCCAGCGTGTAATCGACCAAGTTGGGAACAACGCCAAGATGAGCGATCTGTGGAGGGAGATGGGGTACACAACAGGTAACGGCCGGGACATGACTTCGGTGATGTACCGAATGCACGGGCCACCTATTCACGAGCAGACATTGGGCTCGGCAGATGCGATGCTTCTCCGCCTCTTAGACGGCGATGAATCGATGGGAGGGACCAAGCGTCCCTATGACCCCCGAATCCACTTTGTACTCATCCGGGACGCCTATCGGGATGCAAACCCACAAAACCTCAAGTTACATTCGTGGCTTGACGAGGCGCTAGCAAAGTTTGACGAGGTGTACACAGGGGAGCGTCCCGGGTTCCTAGAAGGGTATGCACAACTCAAGGAAGTGATTACCCCCTGGGGAACATAGGAGCAGTCTTACTGGCCTGTGGTACCCAGGAGGGGTACGATCACCCTGATATTGTGCACATAACCCATTTAAGGGGCGTCCTTCTTTCTTCACATTTCTGCCGTGATTTCCCCGCGGAATACTCCGCCGGTACGGTGCTTATGTATGCAAATAGGATCGCCGCCATCAGGATGCCGTAGCCAACATGACCGCCCCCGCTAAGGTGGACCGGGACGCCGTTCTCGCTGCACTCTCCACAGTTAATGATCCGGAACTTCACCGGGACATAGTCTCTTTAGGAATGGTCGAAGAGCTGACCATTGAAGGGGGCACAGTCACCGTAAAAGTGGAACTAACAACACCTGCCTGTCCATTGAAAGACGTGATCGAAACAGATGTAAGAGCTGCACTGGACAGTCTTTCTGGGGTCGAGCAGGTCGAGCTTGACTGGGGCGCACAAGTAAAAGGGAGTGACCCGCGTGAGGGGCAGAAGCCAATTGAGGGGGTGCGCAATGTCATCGCAATCGCCTCGAATAAAGGCGGCGTAGGAAAGTCAACAGTTGCCACTAATGTTGCAGTCGCACTAGCGGCTACAGGCGCAAAGGTGGGACTTGTTGACGCGGATATCACTGGCCCCAACATTCCCACCATGTTCGGCCTTGCAGCAGGTCTGCAGGCGAATCAGACAGAAGGTCTACGCCCAGTGGAGAAGTACGGAGTGGAACTGGTTTCTCTCGGCTTCCTGCTACCGAAGGGGACCCCAGTGGTGTGGCGAGGACCAATGATTGGCAGCGCTATCCGACAACTGCTGCACGATGTCCCCTGGGAAAACATAGATTACCTAATCATCGATCTACCACCCGGCACCAGCGATGCTTCGATGAGCATGGCGCAAGAAGCGCCTATTGCTGGAGCCGTCATCGTTTCAACACCTCAGGATGTCTCGCTGGAGGACGCCATGAAGGCGGTCTCTATGTTCGAGAAGCTCGACGTGCCTGTTTTCGGCATGATTGAGAATATGAGCTATTTCATCGCTCCCGATACGGGCAAGCGATACGACATCTTCGGGCACGGCGGCGCACGTGACGCAGCTGAGGAATTAGGCATCGACTTCCTCGGCGAGATCCCAATCGAGCCTCAAATTACTGAGGGCTCGGACCGTGGCGTGCCATTCGTAATCGGCAAGGAGGACTCTGCTTCTGCAGAAGGCTTCCGAACGATAGCGGGTGCAGTCGCCGCTCGAATCAGCGTTTTGCAAAGGATGGGAACGTAAACCCACATGGCACTAAATTTTCAGACCGGAAGTCGCTCTTCTACAGAAGATGCTCCGGAAGCAACCGAACCAGATAGCACTCCGACCAACACAAGTAGTGAGGCCGAGCCCTCCACAACCCCTCCACGCCGTCGCAGCACCCGTGCTAGCCGTTCCCAAGCGCCCCAAAAGGCAGCACCCGCAACAGAGACTACCGAGGACGAGTCAACCTCCTCCAGGCGTACTAGCACACGCCGGCCTAACGAGAACAACGAGGATTCCTCACCCCGCCCCACCCGCCGCCGGACCCCCGCAACGAAAAAGAACGAAGAAGAAGCCACTTCCTCGCCACGCCCTTCACGACGACGGACATCCGTAACCAAAGCAAACGAGAAGGAGACAACAGAACAACCCAAGCGAGCTACCCCAAGGCGCCGACCACGCACAAATGCCCCAACGGCAGAGACAGAGGCAGAGCTCCTGTCTGCACTGAAGGAACAAACAGAAACACTCACACGCCTAGTTAACCTCCAAGAACAAACGATTGAAAGACTCTCTGGGAACGGCGGCGGAGCCACCGCAACGCTGCCTCGCGTCGGAGTTTTCGTCGACAGTGCGAACGTTGAGCTGGCGCGCGACCGTGGCCGTCCCAATAGGCCCATCGATTGGGGACGAGTACTAGAGCATCTCACCGAGGGGCGGCGCCTAGTGCGCGCCATCGCCTATTCTCCCGTTCACGACGATCCCGGCGTAAGCCGCGAAACGCAACGCTTCGTTGAGCCATTCCTGGGGAAGGGCTACAAGATCGTAACGAAACCGCTAAAGAGGTTTGCAGACGGTTCAATCAAGGCAAACGTAGACATTGAGCTAGCACTCGATGCCTTCACAATGTCGGACCGGTTGGACATCGCCGTCCTCATCTCAGGTGACGGTGACTTCCAACATCTCGTAGAGGTCCTGCAAGGGCGAGGCATTCGCGTTGAGGTAGCAGGGCTTGGAGCCTCAGTAGCCGGCAATCTTAAGAAGGCTGCCGACCGCTACATCGAGCTCGACTTCGCACAGAAGAAGTAACCGTACCTAGTTTTCTCGAATACCGGCAGCGGTACGGTCTGGATTGAATCGCTCCCGCTCGATGATATGAACAAGCTCATCGACGGCTTCTTCGAGAGCATTCTCATGGTTCTCTACAACGTAGTCATTGTTGGGTGCATCAGCCAGCTCCGCATCCACTTCGGCGAGACGGCGCTCGAGTGACTCTTGGCTTTCACTTTCTCGAGCAGTAAGCCTAGCCCTCAGAGCATCCCGGCTTTCTGCAGTGAGGAGCACGAAGACAGCACCTCGTAACAATCTACGAAGCGCACGAGCCCCCTGAAGGTCAGTCCGGATAAGCACATCCTTTCCTTCAGCAAGCGGCCTTTCCAGCTCACCCCACTCAAGACCCTTGAAGTCCCCGTATACATGAGCATATTCAATGAAATCACCCGCATCTATTTTGCGTTGAAACTCTTGAACGCTTAGGAAGTGGTAGTCGACGTCCTGGAGTTCCCCCTCGCGCATGGGGCGGCTATTACTACTGGTTGCGCGATGAATATCAGTACGCTCCCTAAGTCGAGCAATTACAGAATCCTTACCAACGCCCGACGGACCATGGAGAACGAGGATGAGGGGGCGGGACGGGACGCTCACGCCGTTTGTGCGGCCTCGGGCGAAGCGGCCTCGAGCGCCTCCCAAAAATCGGGGTAGGAAACAGTGACAGCATCGTTCTCTATGCGGGTCTGCCCGGTTGCGAGCACTCCTGCGACAGCACCAAGCATGCCCATTCGGTGATCGGCGGCGGCATCCAGGCGAGCACCTTGGAGGTCACACGGGCCCTCGACGATGAAACCATCTGCAGTAGCTTTGATTGAGGCACCCATTGCGGAGAGCATGGTGACAACATTCTCGATACGGTTGGACTCTTTAACAAGGAGCTCCTCAGCCTCGCGGACAACAGTAGTGCCCTGAGCGAAACAACCAAGAAGAGCCACCAGCGGAAGCTCATCGATAGCCCGAGGAACGTCATCCCCTTGGACGGTAACGCCATGCAAGTCTGAGGAATGCACAATGAGGTCCGCGACGGGTTCACCGCTTGTCTCATGCTCATTCTGAAGCTCAATAGACGCACCCATGCGCTTAAGAATATCGAGCAAGCCAGTACGGGTGGGGTTAATTCCCACACTCTCTACTTTTATTTCAGCATCGGAGTGGCAGGCACCAAGAACCAACCATGGGGCAGCACTGGAAAGATCTCCAGGAACCCGAATTCCGAGAGGCTCAAGTCGTGCAGGGCGACGAATGATGACGGAGCGCCCCTCACGGTCTACAGGAGCCCCCATGGCAGCAAGCATCTTCTCCGTGTGGTCACGAGTAGGAGCTGGTTCAGTGATACGCGTCCGACCTTCGACCGTGAGACCAGCAAGAATTAGTGCCGATTTCACCTGAGCGCTAGCGACAGGCATCTCGTATTGGATAGCACGCAAACTACCCCCGCGAATTGCAATGGGAGCTAGCGTATCTCCACGACGAGCACTGATACGAGCCCCCATGAGACGCAGAGGTTCGATTATTCGACCCATAGGTCGCCGACTCAAAGACTCATCGCCAATCAAAACACTGAAGAGAGGATGGGCAGCAAGAAGGCCAGTAAGGAGGCGCATAGTTGTGCCACTGTTGCCACAATTAAGAGCATCCTCGCTCTCGTAGAGACCATGGAGACCACCGCCAGAGATACGGGCAGCGGTTGCTCCAACAGGCCAATCAATCGCAATACCTAATGAGGAAATACATGCGGCAGTTGAGCGAACATCGTCCGAGTCGAGAAGGTTCTCTAGATGTGCCTCACCTTCAGCGATCGCGTTAAGAATGAGGGCGCGATGGGAAATGGACTTATCAGCTGGGACGCGCAAGGTAGCACGCAGGCGACTAGGGCTCTGAACGATCACTGCTTACGGG
>CEUS01059377.1_pt1 | contig 33760 bp, 29 predicted proteins | sample 427031 | NCBI WGS metagenome assembly CEUS01 (sample SAMEA2622837, study PRJEB7988) | marine metagenome | biome: marine biome (ENVO:00000447); feature: marine epipelagic mixed layer (ENVO:xxxxxxxxx); material: "saline water (ENVO:00002010), including plankton (ENVO:xxxxxxxx)" | depth 140 m | reverse complement strand
GCTAAATATCCACTAGCAGTACGATAAGTTCCACCATAAATACCAATTTCTTCCATTGGCCTCTCAACAAAAACATCCTCTGGAACAGGAAGTCTTTCTTCTAGAGGAGGAAGTTTACCAGCTGCAACATACTGAGCCATTAATGGTGATTCATTGAACTTTGTTGGACGCTCACCATTCCAGACATGAGAAGGAAATGAACCAGCATCAGCACCACTCGTATATGGCCCTATATACTGAAAACCTTCTGGAACAACAGGTGTACCACCATGAGTTACAAATGTTCCACCAGTAGCACTAGTCTGTAATCCAGCCATAGTTTCATCAGATAATTTGATTGATTTTTCAAATTCACTGCCACCACACCCAATTACCATAAAAAATAAAGCTCCTAGTATAAGGGCTGCGATTTGAGTAGAACCCCATACAGAAAAGATTTTTAAAGGAACCTTTATCAATCTTTTAATCATTTTTTAAAAACTCTCCTTTAATATATTTACTAAAACCTAAATCCGTTAATGAAACAATTACCCAAGCTGAGAAAGAAACTCTAAATCACCAAAAGTAACCCAAAACATTAGTAGTATTGCACAAATAACCCCAAAAGGAACAGTTACATATGTAGCAACATGTGCTTTTTTTGAAGCATTTATTTTATCAACAAAATATGCAACAGGTATAAATAAAACCCCCGCAAAAACTGCAGTAAAGAAAAAATCAAATCCAAGGGTAAACGCTTTAAATGGTGCCATCAAAAGTTGGTCTGCAGTAGCACCAAGCATCTCCATAACACTCATAAAGCCAGTAAAAAATGCCAAGAATCGAGTAGCCATCTCATAGAAATATCCACCAAGAATTAAAGGAAGTATAAATGCATACAAACATGCAATTAAAAACCAAGACATCAGTCCACGTGGCCTCCTTAATCCAGTTGAATAAGTAAATTTGGGACGAGACCCAAATAAAACCCAAAGAGCCGGGACAGCAATTAAGCAGCTTGCCAAAGCTCCACCTCCAGCAAGAACCAATGATTGAAATAATGGCTTATGAGCTAAATCAGCTCCAGGACTAATTTGACTTAAAATATTAACTAGAATAGTAAAAGCTCCTAATGCCGCAGCATAAACACCCAAAGATACAGTAAACCTAAGTCGGGGCCAATCAGGTCCCTTTACCAGTACTTGTTCTTCTTGAGTGACTTTACCTCGTATTACATCATTAGTTAACAAAAAATTACCCCAAATATATCTACATCAGTATAAACCAAAAGGCAAATAACCAAATATTAAATGTTATCAGTCATTAGATTATATATGATTTTCTTAATTAAAGTGTTAATATTTTTAAATTTTATAATAACTGTATGTCTTTAGCTTTATTCCTTATATTTAGTTCTAATAAAATTCACTAAATCCCATTTTTCTTGTTCAGTTAATAAATATTGAAAAGCAGGCATTGGTGAAGCAGAAGCACGACCTCGTTCCCAAGCAGCAAATCCTTGCCTACCACCATAAGAAATGAATGCAAATATTTCTCCATCAGTAGAATCAACTGTAGTTTGGTCTTTCAAATTGGCTGGAGCAGGACCAATAAAATTGTTATTAGTCTTATTCCTGGGCCAAAACTGTAAAATCTTAGCTGGATTAGAATTACTTTCTATCCCCTTCAGATCACTACCATGGCATACCATACAATTTATTTGATACAAATATTCACCTTGCCCTAAACGTGATTTTGATATTGAAGGGATCTCCAATTCTGCATATTCCTCTAAAGATGTCAGAGCAACACCTACTCCACTAATTGGCACAGAATTAGATGGGGGCAATAACCGAGGTTTTTCTTGAGAACGATAAGAAGGCTGGTAATGCATTTCAGAAAAAATCTGTATTGCATGAGGCCCTGTTTGTGGCAATGCAGGCATTTTAAGATTAGCTATCCCATATATCTCAACATCACCTGTTCTAATATTCCCTTGACATCCAACGAGTAGAATTAAAGAAAATCCTACTAAGCACAATAACTTAGTAACAAACCTTAATTTTACAAAAATCTTCATATACAAAACCTCTTAACAGACATAATACGTAAGAATAAAATTATCATGGGAATTTAATATCCTCTGCACCACTAGATTTGAAAACATCCTGAGCATTATCTAAATTATCTTCAGTAGTATTAACAACAACCCCAATAAACCCTTCTGTTATTCGAGGATCATATGCACCCATAAATAATTTAGGCAACCTACTTTCAAAAATAATCCCACCAACAGTAAAAAGAATCGCACCCAACAATGTCAATTCATACATAATTATTGCCATTGCAGGTATAGCTAATATAGGCTTACCTCCAGTTACAACAGGAAACGCAATTTGGGTTCCAATAGTGAAAACTAACCCTAAACAGAAACCAAAAACTGCACCAATTAAGGGAAACTTGTGAAGATGTAAATGGGGTTCAGCCTCACCAAAGGTACCCTCGGGATAAGGAACACCAGTCAAAACTTCATATTCATTTTCCCCAAATCCTTTTGACTTTAAACCATCCATAGCATCTGCGACACTATTTTCATCTGTATATAAACCTATTATACTTTTTCTTTTTGTAAACACATTAACACCTCATTCTCGTATTGAAGCAGGAATTTCTTTTCGACCTATCTTAATTTTTTCACGATTTATCATCGCTTCTTTGATGTCAAATAATGGAACAAGTGGGAAAATTTTTGAAAAAACCAACATGCCTAAACATAACCATGCAAAAGTAGCTATAACCATTAGTAACTCGATAATACTAGGTTGATAACTACCCCAATCAAAAACTAAGTGAGTCCTTCTCATCAAACCTGGAACAATGATCAAAAAGCGCTCTAACCACATACCCACATTAACTAGAATTGTTGTAATAAACATCCAAAGCAAACTTCTTCTTACTGCCCTAAACAACCATGCAGTTACAGGAATTATAAAAGAAGTAATTAAAAATACTGCAAACATTCCACTCCATGGCCATTGAAATACTTGGAGTTTCCTCATAGCAATTTCAGGATCTTCCAATGTATATAACGCAAACACCCATTCCAAGAAGAAGAAGAAGAACCAAGTTAGTCCCACAACTATCAACAAACGGCCAATAGCATCAAAGTGATCAGGGGTAATATATTTATGTAGTTTCCATACCCAAACCATTACAGCCATCAATGTTGCTACAGCAGCCACACCAGAGTGAATAGCTCCGATAATAAAATAAGGAGCAAAAATCGTCGAATGCCATCCTTCAGTACCAATTTGTACTGCAAAATCCCAAGAAACAATACTATGAACTGAAACAAAGACCGGCAATACTAAAGCAGAGAGTAGTATCCCTGCAACAATCTGTAATTTCCATTGTCTAGGAGTGCCCCTCCAACCTAAACACAAAAAAGAATATATTACTCGACGCAAACCAGTAGACCGATCTCGAATAATTGCTAAATCTGGCAATAATGCAATAAAAATAAATAATGAACTTGCAACTAAATAGGTTGATATCGCCATTGGATCCCAAACAAACGGAGATCGAATATTTGGCCAAATACCTCTTGCAAAATCATAGGGTAATATCCAAGGAGTAGGTAAAAATGCCCTCCAAGGCCTACCTGTATGTACTAAAGGAGCTGCCATAAGTGCAGCAGTTAACGCAAATACCGTTAAAACTTCAGCCGCACGAGTAATTGGCCTTCTCCATTCAGCCTGAGTTAATCTAAGTATTGCAGAAATCATTATCCCTGCATGACTAATACCAATCCAAAAAACAAAATTAACTACATATACCCCCCAGAAAACTGGTCGATTCAATCCAGTTACGCCTAAACCTTGGTTCAATAAATATCCAAAAGCACTAGCACCAATTAAAAATACTACACCAAAAAAAGTAACAGCTAAATACCACCACATTGGAGTATGAAAAATAGTATCAAGTAAATCTTTATTTATTTCTTTTTGATCTAATTGAACATGTTCTTGCATATAAATATATTCCTTCTAACCTTATAAATACCTATTCTGGTTTCCCTAAAACCATAACTTTAGTACGATGAAATTCTTTGTGTAACTTGTACAAAAGTAATTCTTTTTGTTCAGCAATATTAACTAAAGGAATCAGTTTAGCTACCATTAAATATAAAAGTATAACCGCAGAAATTGACCCTATCCAAAGTAATACATCTGAAGAAAATTGCGGCCAAATTGTATTTGGTACAGAATGCAACGCATATTTATCAGGTTCAGTCGAAACAGAATATGCCCCTACATATAATCGAACTCTATCTAGCATAGTTCCAATAAGTACACCAATTGATACGATAGTAGGCCCTAAAATACTTTTACGAACTGCATTCCACATCATAATTAATAAAGGGCCAGCAAAATTCAAAATAAACACTGGGATAAATACATATATATATGGCCCAGCCATTAACAACTCTAACACAAATCTTTCACTCGGCTTCCCCCCATACCATAAAATTATAAAACTTGAAAACCAAAACCAGAACCACAACAAAGATAACGCAAATAATAATCTACTTAGAGCCCAAAATTGATCCAATCCTATATATTCACGATAACCACCAAAACGATAGATAATATACATTGTAACTATAAAAACTGCTACCCCAGCTTGTAGAGCATTAGCAGCATGAGTTATGGGGAATAATGCATCAATCCATCCGGGCACTAAAGACATACAAAAATCCATTGAATAAAGAAAGTGTACAAAAACAAGCAGCATAAAATAATGAGCTCCAACAATACCTAAACGATGTTTATGCATATACCAGTTGGATGAACTACCCCACCAACGTCCCGATAAAAATTTGAATATTTTCTTACGAACCGTTCCAACCTTTGAATGGTCACGGAGTATAGCAAAATCAGGCAACAGAGATAACCACAAATAAAACACACCTAAAAATGCTAATACTACAATTGCTAATATCGCCCATATATGAGGTGAATAGGGTGAAACACCTTCAAGAGCATCATAAAACCAAAGGGAACGTCTGCCATCTGCCAAACTAGGTAAAATCCACATCAAAGGAATAAATAATAAGAGATTAACTATTCCTAACAACCCAAATATTTCCGCAATTCTTGAAGTCGAACGCCTCCAATGAGCTTTAGCTACTCTTGGAGCTATAGCTACCATTGGTGCCGATTGTATAGAACTCAATAAAAATGCAACCAATGCTGCATGATAACCCCACTGTTGGGAACCAACACCTTCTACAAAAACTTTAATAGAAAAACCAACAAATCCCAATAAAGACAAAATAGCAAAAATAATTAAAGGCCATTTTAAATTTGTCTGATTTGAAGCTTCTACTAAAGTATTATTAACATTTTTGAAAGCTACATCGCTAACATTTCTATCGATAGCTACAACGTCGCTAACATTTCTATCCATGAGATGAATCTCCTCCATGAGATGAATGCCCTGAATCAGCATCAACTTTTTTAAGGTATGTCACATTGGGCTCTGTGCCCAATTCTCCCATTAATTTATACCCTCTTCCGTTCTTACTCAATGATTCCTCTTTCAACTTTGCAACTTTACTTTTTTCACCTGTATCAAGATCAACATAATTTAAGTCACCAAAAACTAATGCATCAGTTGGACATGCATTAACACATGCTGGATTTAATCGACGATCTCCATCTTTGAGTTGTTGGTTATTTTTATCAGACTCACGAGTAGTACGACGAATACGTTGTATACAGAACGTACACTTCTCCATTATTCCTCTACTTCTAACTGTAACGTCTGGATTCAATTGATTCTTTAAACTATCAGGCCAGCTTGGCTCCCAAAAATTAAAAAATCTAATGTGATAAGGGCAATTATTTACACATAAACGAGAACCAATACATCGATTATAGACTTGTACATTTAATCCTTCTTGATTATGGTAAGTTGCATAAACTGGGCATACAGGCTCACATGGTGCATTGTCACAATGCTGACATAAAAGAGGAATAAAGCGAACTTTAGCATTTGGAAATTCACCTTCCCAATATCGTTCAATTCTAATCCACTGAATAGCGCGTCTTTGTTTAAATAAATCCTCAGTATTTATGGGTATATTATTTTCTGACTGACATGCCACAACACATGCCTGGCAACCAGTACACTTATCTATATCTACAGCCATACTCCACTTACGCTTACCACTTGTTTTTACTGAGTTATCAGACATAAAGTACCTCCATTATTTATTTTACAATTTTTTATCACTTTGATTCACCAGAAGTAGTCTTAATAATATGCCCATGCGCATCAACAGATAAATCAGGAGCAGTATTCTCAAATTTAGATAATGGTAAATTATTACCAGTTGAACTTATAGAAACACGTGTACTTGCCCAGGCCCATGCACCAGAATCTTTATCCTTGTCAGTAGCCAAAATTGATAAAACATTAGATCCCCTATCAGAAGAATACCTATCTCCTGATTCATGTCCTTGCCCAATCGGTATTGCTAATACATCTGGTGAAATAGCAGGATGCGGATACGCAAAAGCTTCTATTTCTCCGTATTCAGACGTAATTTTAACTATATCCCCTTCTTTAATTCCAAGCTCTTTAGCTTTATTTAAATTAATTTCAACCCAAGTAGACCAGGTAACTGTAGTTATTGGATCAGGTGTAGCCTGAAGCCATGGTAAATTAGCTCCTCTACCATCAGTCAACGAACCTAATTCAAATGGGACTAAATGAAAAGGATATATATTTTTATCCCCTAAAAATTTAGCAGGAGTTAATTCCCTCGGTCCATTAATAGAACCTATTTTATGATTACTCACCTTATCATCAACATCCCACCATCCCCCTCGTTGCAAAACTCCATTCCAAAAATCACGAGGATTCTTAGCCTTAATAGAGCCTCTATTTAATTTAAATAATTCATCCGTCATATTACGTAAAACATTTTCATAATTAGAAGCATTTAACTCAAGGTCTATATTTTGAATTTCAGCTAAAGCCATCATCACATCTGGAAAACTTTTTGTCCCCAAATGTATCCCTCTTTTTTCAAAAACAGGCCTAACAACTGGTTGTTGAAAACCTATAGTAGGATAACCAGGACCAGGGTTAGGTATATCTGAACCCCATTCTTCAAGATAATGATTTTCCGGTAATATAATATCTGCCATCATTGCAGAATCATCCATAATACCCGAAAAACTAACAATTAGAGATGTTTTTGATAAAACTGATTTAAATCCAGGAGTTCCATATATTGGATTGGCCCCCCTCAATAACAATATTTCCAAATCTCCACTTTTGAGCTCATCAATACGAGAGCTATTTGCAAGATCAGGAGAAAGATCAGAAAACCCGTCCATAGCAATAGGAGGAATAGGGTTAAAAACTACTCCACCCTTCTTTCCAAGGTTACCTAGTAAAACATTTAGCGTGTATATCGCTTCTAGATTTTGCATTCCATTTGTATAAGCCCCCACAGTTCCTCCACCAAGAACTAAAGGATTCTTATGTTTGGCTAAACCATGTGCTAATTCTTCAACTTGAGACTCAGAAAGACCAGTGAATTCTTTTACTTTAGATGGAGAATATTGACTTAATACTTTTAGCCAATCCTTTTTATCCGATATATTTAGCTCTGACGCATACTTATCTAACAGAACATAAGAAATAGAATAGGCCAAAATACCCTCACTACCAGGATTAACGTATATCCATTTATCAGCATTAGCTCCAGTTAAGGATAGGTGGGAACCAACATATACCAAAGTGCCTCTTCCATGCCCAATACTTTGTTCACGGAAATTGGAATATCCGCGAGAATAGCGAAGAGGAGATTTCCAAGTATTTAGGAAATCTGCTCCAAATGAAAGTACATAATCAGAATTATCAATATCAAAATCAGGTATACGGTCTTGTTTAAAAACGTTTTTAACTGCCCACCTTAAATTCGTATCCTCAATTACTTCATATTGAATATGCTTTGCTTTAAATTTAGAAACAAATTGATTTATTACCAAACTAAGCTGAGAAGTAAGAGGATCGGTTATCAACACTAATCCAGAAGATTTTTTTAAATTAGTAATTGACTCAGAAATTCTTGACAATGCGTCAGTCCAACTAATTTCTTCCCACTTACCTTCTCCTCGATCACCTCTTCGTATACGGGGAGAACTAATTCTGTCAGGATGGTACAATCCCTGTAATCCTGACTCAGCAACAACATTATGCTTCCCCTGATTAATAGGATAATCTGGATTTCCTTCTATTTTCTTTGCACGACCTTCCATAACTCGAACTACAATACCACTAGACACAGATTCTCCAGGAGATAAAGTTGCATACCAATTATCTGTACCTGAAACCATATCTTCTGGCATTTCTAATGGTGCCTCAACAATCAATTCTTTTTCGGGAATACCACATGCTTGAAAAATAGCAGCGGCAGTTACAGAACCACCAAATAGTTTTAAAAATCGCCTTCTAGATATTTTCATTAAACACCTACAATATCTCCTCGAATTTTATAATTAATAATGACATGTTGCACAATCAGTCGGGGCATTATTATCTCGATGGCAATTTACACAATCAGCCATTTTTAATGGACGTACTTGTTTAACTTTAGGCATACTAGTAACATCACCATGACAAGTAGAACAAACTTGAGATGCCCCCACAGTAATTGTCTCACCTTCCTTAATATTAGGATCTATTTTTAATGCATCCGTTATAGTTATTTGACTAGATGGGTTTGTAACACGAGTAACTACATTCTTATCTCCAGAAAAAAATCTTATATGAGCTTCATGTACAAATCGGACATGATCTGGAACTCTATGTACTCGTATCCAATCAATTGGTTGACCTTCAGAATAGTATTCTCGTAATTGCTGAACACCTTCCTTATCTCCGCCAACAGTTTTATGGCATGTAATACATAAACCTACCGCAGGAATAGAAGCTGCAGCTTTATCGGTCACTGTTCTATGACAAAAAGTACAATCTAAACCTATTTTATTAACATGAACATCATGAGGGAATTCAATAGGTTGAGTAGGCCCATGGTTAAATCCAACAACAGAAAAAATTCCAAGAGGCATACCAAACCAAGCAGTTATTACAAAAACCAACATAACTAGAGCAAAAAGAGATGCGATACCACCAGCAACACCAAGCATTCCTAACTTTAATATCATCCCCAATGTTATTTTAGAACTGTTAAATTCACCTGGTAGCAAATCTATTCACCATACTTTTCATAAAATATTTTTCAATTCTTTCCTTTACAAATAAATAAAATTTAAATCTTAAATCCAAAAATCTGGCCAAAATGTTTTTATTACTGCCATAAAAGTCACCATCCGGTAAAAGAAAAATATAGCCAAACTAATACTGACAAAAGAAAAAAGATAGAGTATAGGGCGAACTTTTTGAAAAGCAGAGTGTAGTTCTACTGAACCAGTCATAGATGGTATCCATATATGACCTACAAACATAAACAAAGCAAAAAAGATAACACTGCATAACATTAATGTAAGGCTAGTTAACAAGGCTCCGATTTGAGCCCATTGGGGTTGTAGTAACCCAGATGGATCCATACACTATCCTCAAAATTTAAAATATAATAACTTCTAAACCAAGATATTTTACAGGTTTTGTAGTCCTTAAAAATATCCCTACAAATAGAAGAATTTATCATACGTCTCCATATATTTTCAAGGGGATTTTTATCTAATGGGAATAAATCTAACAGAAACTTACTTACTAAGTTTTATATATTATATTACATATACAAATTATCTGATCATAGACTATACTAAATAAACATAAAAATATGTCGAAGGAAACAAGGATAAATAAATGCCAACTAAAATTGAAGAAACTTATATAAAAAACCACCAAAACTCTTCAAAAAAATACCAAATCTCTAAAAATATATTCCCAAATGGCGTAACTCATGATGCTCGAAATTTAGCACCATTTCCATTTTTTATGTCACATGCGGAAGGGACTAGGAAATGGGATGTGGATCAGAATGAAATTATAGACTATTGGGGAGGACATGGAGCACTGATACTTGGACATGCACATAAAGCAATAACTGATGCGGTATCATATCAAATTAAACGAGGAACTCATTATGCCGCTTCAACTGATCTTGAGATTGAATGGGCACAATTAATCCAAAAACTTATCCCTTCAGCTGAAAAAGTTCGTTTCCAAAGTTCAGGAACTGAAGCAACCATGATGGCATTACGTATGTCACGAGCATTTACTGGAAAAAATAAAATTGTCTTCTTTAAAAACCATTTCCATGGGTGGCATGATTATATACAATCAGTAAGTAATAATAATGTAGGAATTCCTGATGAAATAAAAAATACTGTGATACTTGCAAACCCCAATAATATCAATGTAATTGATAAGTTACTCACACATAATAATGATATAGCTGCAATTATACTAGAACCTACAGGAGCTCATATGGGATGGACACCAATACGTCCTTCTTTCTTATTCGAGCTTCGTGAAATTACCAGAAAACATGGTGTAGTTTTAATTTTTGATGAAGTAGTTACTGGATTTCGAACATCAATAGGTGGAGCACAAAAATTATACGGCGTAACTCCTGACCTTTGTTCTTTAGCAAAAATTGTAGGGGGTGGATTACCAGCTGGTGCAGTAGCTGGTAAAAAAGACATCATTAATACTATTGAAACTGAACAAGATCAACGAATCGCACATTATGGAACATTTAATGCCAATCCTTTATCCGCCGCCGCCGGTATAGCAACACTAAATATGCTTTCTACACAACCAATAAATAAATCAGCTAATGATGCAGCTAAAAAACTTCAAACCGGATTAAATAGCTTGCTTTCTAAACTTGAAATCACTGGGACTTCTACTGCAGTAGGTGCAGCAGTAATGCTATACCTTGGGATTCATTTTGACCATAATAACCCAGAAATAGTACTCACTCCAGAACAAGAAGATATATCTAATAACACAGTTATTTCTCATCAATTAAAATTAGCAATGTATAATAACGGAATAGATGGTGGACCGCGTTTTCTATTAAGTGGCATCCATAGTAATCAGGATATCGAAGAAACACTTAATGCTACTGAAAAATCTCTCATACAAATGCAAGCAGAGAAAATAATTTAAGTGTTAATCTCTCATTAACAATGCCCGATGGTGTAGTGGTAGCACGTCAGCCTTTGGAGCTGAAATCCCTGGTTCGAATCCAGGTCGGGCAGTTCTATTTTTAAAATTATAGGTGCCTGAATATTCATTTGTATATAATCTTAATAATTTCTTAAATATATTTGAAATATAATTAGATGGTATTTAAGAAAACTTATAAATCTTTAAAAACTTAAAATGATTAAAAAACAATCCTTAGTTAAATCCCTAACAACTATAACAAGTTTCATATTTTTCACATCAATATTTTTGTCGGGTTGCACAAATTTAAAAGAACAAGCTACTGAACCTCCGGTAATAACACCCATAATCACTCCTACCCAAATGCTACCTACCCCATCCTCAAATGAAATTATAATTGCGCAAGAACAACTACTAACTTCAATTTACCAAAATACAATTCCATCTATTGTTCAAGTAAAAGTAGAATCTAAAATGAGACAAAGATCATTTTTTGGAGGATTACAAAGTTATAACGTCCCTAGTGAAGGAACTGGTTTCATATGGGATAGCAGTGGACATGTTGTAACAAATCACCATGTAATTCAAAATGCAGATTCTGTACGAATAATCTTTTATGATGGTACAGAATCTGTTGCTACAATACACGGTAGTGACCCTGATTCTGATTTAGCTATACTCAAAATTGAAACAGCTAATGATACTCATCAAGCAATTCCATTGGGTAATAGCGATACATTATCAATAGGTCAAATTGCAATAGCCATTGGCAGTCCATTCGGACAAGAATTTTCTATGACCCAAGGTATTATTAGTGCACTAGGCCGTACACTACCAAACCAAACTACTAATTTTTCTACCTCACAAATTATTCAAACTGATGCCGCTATTAATCCAGGGAATTCGGGAGGCCCATTGCTAGATAGAACTGGTAGTGTAATAGGAATTACCTCACAAATTATTTCTAGTTCAGGGTCAAATGCTGGAGTTGGATTTGCAATTCCTATAAACACAGCAAAACGTATTATCCCTACTCTAATCAAAAAAAGAGATTTTGAATATGCTTATCTTGGAATAAGTGGAACTTCTCTAACATCCAATTTAGCAAGAGCAAATAACTTAGATGAAACAACTAAAGGCGCCTTAATAGTAGAAGTAATAGACAATGGACCTGCATTTAAATCTAAACTTTTAGCATCTGAACAAACCATTACAATTGATGGAATTGAATATCCAGCTGGCGGAGATATTATTACCCATATTGACCAAACACCCGTAAGAAGCATTAATGACATTAGTTCATATATCAATAATAAAGAACCCAATGATATTGTTTCAGTAAGTATTATTCGGTCAAGTAAAAATAAGGTGACTATTGATGTACGACTGGGTATTCGTCCATAAAAGAGTGGAAACTTGCTAGACTTTCACTGATTAAATCCTTAGCTTGAGGTAGTCACATAATTAATGGCATCTGAAACACCTTGAATGCAAAACTTCATATCAAGATTATTTTCAGCAAAGGAAACCGAATCTTGATAAAATTTTTCTCTGTTATTTATCACAGTTTTGATAGGCTGAACAAAACTCGTTACCTTATGATCATTTGAAATAAATCCTGTTCTTGCTTCTTTAATAAAATCAATTTCTGGACTATGTGGTAATCCACTTCTAGTTATTGTAGGAACACCAAGACACAACCCCTGATTTACAGATAGTCCAACATATCCAGGATTTATTATAGTATCTGAAGAAAATATATATGGAGCAGATTTTTTTAATTCCATGATTGACCCTAAAATATGAACATCTTTTAAACCCTGAGAAAAAACCATTTCTTCCATAACTGACTTTTCAGGGCCATCTCCGATAATTATTAAACCAATATTCTGTTGTTGCTCTTGTAATATTTTTAATATAGACAAAGCATCTATCGGATATTTTTCTGGAATTAATCTTCCGAGTAAACATAAGTAGTTTATAGATCTCAATCCTAGCTCAGATTTCAATTGATTCTTATCTTTTTTTTCTAGAGAACGTCGGATAGAAAACAACTCATTGGTATCCAAAGTATTTACTGCTATAAAAAGCTTTTTATTCTCAACAACATTACTCAATTTTTTTTTGTCTCCATTTGTATAGCAAATAAATGCATCAGATATTTTTACTAACCAACGATAAAAGATATCTTTATAGTTGTTACTAACAACTATATTCCTCGACCTACTACCAGCATGCCCCCATAAAATAATAGGAATATTCCGTAAACGACAATATATTATGGCAGGCAACAAGGATAATATCCTTAAACTTGCTTCTAGTATCACAACTTGTGGACGACCATATTCTGAAAATGGTTTCCAAAAAGACTGCCAAATTGCTGATTCTCCACCAAACCAATTATTTTTGAGTATGGTTTCTTTAAATAAACGTGTTTTTGTATCGCTAATACTTGACCCACCAAAAGGAGGCTTACCATAACAGATTATTAGCTTGTTATGTAAACATGAATTGATATGCTCAAACAATTGAGCCTTATAATATGTTAAATATCGTTGGAACAAAAAAACCATATGACTTATCTAATAAAGTTAAATGACTTAAAAATCACCATATAAATTCTTATATCTTTTAAGTTTAGTTATTACTCTAGAATCTTCTATAATCTGTTTATTAACAATAAAATCCGGGAATTCTCCTTTGCAAACAGCAAGGGCAGCCCTCATGGTACTGTATCCACATTCTGTATGCAATTCATCTGTACCTCCTAATGTATGAGGAGTTGCAATCACATTGTCAAGTTTCAATAAAGGGTTATTTATATCAACTGGCTCCTCACGAAAAACATCAAGGCCTGCACCTTTAATTGTCTTATTAGTCAAAACAGATATTAGTGCATCTTCATCAACAATAGGTCCTCTAGAAATATTGATCAGAAAAGCTGAATCCTTCATTAAGGCTAATTCATTTTTACCAACTAACCCAACTGTATCTTTATTCAGCAAAGTACATACACAAACAAAATCAGCTGAACTCATAAGCGTTGGTAAATCTACCTTTTTTACTCCAAGGTAATCAATTTCTTCTTGTTTTACATAAGGATCATATGTAATGAGCTTCATATCGAAAGGTTGAGCAAGTTTAAAAACTTCTTTCCCAATGTTGCCACACCCTATCAATCCTAAAGTTTTACCTGTAACTCCAGTGCCTATTTCGACTTGTTCATGAGAAGATTCTCTACTTTCACCCCTCCTAACAAGTCGTTCTTTTTGTGGAAGTTGATGGGCAAGAGTTAACACAAAAGTCAGACATGCAGTAGCCATTGGTCTACGAACACCATCAGGTGTAATCGATAATATTACCCCTGCTTTATTACAAGCATCTACATCTACGTTATCATAACCAACTCCGTGTCTAACTATTAATGTAAGTCGTTCTGAATTTTCCAATGTAGATGAATCAACTACTCTGCCTCCCATTTGTAAAACGTCAAGATCTGCTATATCAGAAGGAGTCAATATCTCCTGAGTTTCTTTAGTAAATTCCCAATTGATATGCCTTTTCCCTTCAACTAATTCCAACCAGTCAGTCGGAAATGTAAGATTTCCTTCTGAATCAAGATCATCACTAGTATGCCCAATATTGAAAATTTCGTTCATCTCTTCTCCTATTAATAAATACTAAAGTAACACTAACTTAAACAATATCATACATGCCATCTAAGTAGATCAGAAACATCAGACATTAATTCATCTAACTCAATTAAGTCGTACCGGTCCATAGTATGTTTCAATATTCGAAAAAATGTTTTGTTCGATTACAAAAATAAACCAGTGAAAGCATTACTGGTACTTCTACTAAAACTCCAACAACTGTAGCTAAGGCAGCTCCAGATGATAATCCAAATAAAGAAATTGAAACGGCAACTGCAAGTTCAAAAAAATTGGATGTCCCAATAAGACAAGCTGGCGCAGCTATATTATGATTTAATTTAAGTATCCTTGCAGCAACATAAGCAATCATAAAAATACCATAAGTTTGTAAAATCAAAGGAATAGCTATTAGAAAGATAGTCTGTGGTTTATTAATTATTACTTCAGCCTGAAATCCAAATAATAAAATCACAGTAGACAATAATCCAAGTATTGACCAAGGTTTAACCCTTACCAAAAAATTTTGCAAGTCATCTAAATTTTTGCGTCTTTCAAATTTGTAACGAGTATATACACCTCCAACTAAAGGTAAAACTACGTACAATAGTACTGAAAGCAATAAAGTAACCCAAGGAACCTCGATATCACTCACACCAAGCAAAAAAGCAGCAAGTGGAGCAAAAGCAAATATCATAATAATATCGTTAATAGATACTTGTATTAGGGTATAATTAGGATCCCCTTTGGTCAGTTGACTCCATACAAATACCATCGCAGTACAAGGAGCAACACCTAATAAAATCATACCAGCAATGTATTCTGTAGCTGATTGAGGATCTACTAAATTAACAAAAAAGACCTTAAAAAATAACCATCCCAATGCTGCCATAGTGAAAGGCTTAATCATCCAATTAATCAGTAAAGTCAATATTAATCCTTTGGGTTTATTACTTACTTCCTTGATAGAAGAAAAATCAACTTGTACCATCATCGGATAAATCATGACCCAAATAAAAACAGCAACAACTAAATTAACATGTGCTAATTCTAACGCTGCTATAAAACTGAAAATATCGGGTAATAAATTACCTAATATCACCCCAACCAATATACAAATAGCAACCCAAATTGATAGATAACGTTCAAAAAGACTCATTAAGGCAATTCATTAATGTATTTTTGGCTCCGCAGGTTGGATTCGAACCAACGACCGATCGGTTAACAGCCGATTGCTCTACCACTGAGCTACTGCGGAACATTAAACTTAATGATAGAATTTTATCATTCTAAAGAGGTAGTCACAATATATAAATTCAAACATTGAAGAAATTTCATTGGAAAGTTAATTTCTTACTACTAAATCTCTACTTTATCTAAAACTTTTTCATCTGCAGTAAATAATAAAGTATTAGATTTTACCTCTATATTAACACTATCGACATTATTTAATTTATTTTCTAATATTAATTTTGATATTGGATTTTGGATGAGCTTCAAAATCATTCTTCTCAATGGTCGTGCCCCTAATTCTGGATCATAACCAAGTTCAGCAATTTTACTTTTTGCTTTTTTAGTCAAATTAATTGTAATCTTATGATCTTTCAAACGAAGTCTAATTTCATGTACCATCATATCAACAATTTCTTCGATTTGTTTTCTTGTGAGCGGATCAAAGATAACAAACTCATCTACTCTATTTAAAAACTCTGGTCTAAATGCTTTTTTTAGAGATGATTGAATGGAATCACGATACTTTTCAATTTCTATATCTAAATCATTTTCTTTAACAAAACCAAACCCCTTTTTATTCCCATCTCCTGTTCCAAGATTACTTGTCATAATAATTAAAGTATTTCGAAAATCTATAGTTCTACCTTCACCATCCGTTAATCTACCATCCTCAAGAAGCTGTAACAAAATATTGAAAATATCAGGATGCGCTTTTTCTATTTCATCAAATAATATTACCCTGAAAGGACGTCTTCGAACTGCCTCTGTCAATTGACCTCCTTCGCCATAACCAACATACCCGGGAGGTGCACCTATCAACCTAGATACAGTATGAGACTCCATATATTCTGACATATCAATTCTTACCATATTTTCCTGATCATCAAAAAGATATTCAGCTAAAGCACGAGCTAATTCTGTTTTCCCAACTCCTGTTGGGCCCAAAAACATAAAACTTCCAATCGGTCTTTGAGGATCTTTCAATCCTGTTCTTGCACGTCGTACAGCATTCGAAACAACACGCACACCCAAATCTTGTCCAATTACACGTTTGTGCAATCTATCTTCCATATTAAGTAATTTATCAGCTTCATTTTCTAATAGCCTATTAACTGGTATACCGGTAATTGCAGCTATAACTTCAGCTATCTGATCACTATCAACAACCATGTCTGTATTTATTTTTACTGGGGATCCAACTTTTTCTTTCTCAAATTCTTCTGTTAACCTCATACTTTTTGAACGTAATTCTGCAGCAGTTTGGTAATCACCTCTTTGTGCAGCTGATTCTTCTTGGTTTCTCAAATCTTTTATAGATTTTTCTTTATCTTTCAATCCTCTTGGCATAGTTTGTGCATCAATACGTAACTTACTAGATGCCTCATCGATTAAATCTACAGCTTTATCTGGCAACAATCTTCCAGTGACATACCTTTTACTCAAAGAAACCGCAACCTCTAATGCTTTATCACTAATTGTAACTTTATGATGTGCTTCATACCTAGGGCGAAGTGCCTTAAGCATAGCATTTGCAGTTTCTTCATCAGGTTCATCAATAATTACAGGTTGAAAACGTCTTTCTAATGCGGCATCTTTCTCAATATGTTGCCGATATTCTTCCTCAGTAGTAGCACCTATCGCTTGTAATTCACCCCTTGCTAAAGCTGGTTTCATCATGTTACTAGCATCAATTGATCCTTCTCCAGCACCTGCGCCAACTACAGTATGCACTTCATCGATAAAAAGTACTACTTCACCTTTAGACTGTTTTATTTCATCTAAAACTGCTTTCAAACGTTCTTCAAATTCACCACGAAATTTGCTGCCAGCAACTAAAGCTGCCATATCTAAAGAAAGAACTCTTCTATCGATAAGTGAATCAGGAACATCTTCTAAAATGATTAGTTGAGCAAGTCCTTCTGCTATCGCAGTTTTACCGACCCCAGCACCACCAATTAAAACTGGATTGTTTTTTGTTCTACGTATTAAAGTTTGTACAACACGACCAATTTCTTGGTCTCTTCCAATTACTGGATCTAATTGTCCTTTTCTTGCTAAATCAGTCAGGTCAATAGTAAATCTTTCTAATGATCTATATCGACTCTCAGCTCTCTGGTCAGTCACACGATGACCTCCCCGAAGAGCCTGTAGCGCTTTATATACATTCTCTAGTTCAATTGAAAACTCAGATAAAATCAAACTAGTCTCACCTTTATCTTCTTGAACAACAGCAATGAATAAATGTTCGGTTCCAACAAAATCATCATTTAATCGTTTAGCTTCTTCTTTTGCCCTCCCTAATAAAGTAACGGCTCTAGGAGATGCATATATTTGTGAAACACTTTCGGCAACTTTAGGGTTTTTACTCAAATATTGCCCCAACTTATTTTTCAAATCTTCTACATCAATGTTTAATTCATATAGAATCTTTACAGGCAAACCATCCTCTAATTCAAGTAAACCCATGAAAATATGCTCCACATCCCACTGAGAATGCTTATATTGATGAACAAGATTTTGAGAATTTGCTAAAATTTCTTGTGCCTGCTCAGTAAAATCATCTGTTTTAAAGACCATATTTAATACCTTATGAAAATATCACAATGAGTTTATAAGATTAAATTAGTTTAACTACATACAACTATACATTTAATTAAAATATAAGTCAATAAACTTGAGTTGAATCATGTCAACTATTGCAGTTAACTTATTCTTTTATAGCAAAGTTGTGTAATGAAATAATCTAATGCTTGTAATGAAGATAGATCAGTTCTTTTTATTTTATTGTCAATTTCATGTAATGCTGAATACCACCTCTTAACATCATTTTCAGAAAAGAATGCTAGTTGTTCTAATGTTTTTTTTAGAGGATATTCTCTTAATTTTAATATAGCACCAATTTGATTCTGACGTACCCCAGATTTAAGTAAATCCCTTGCAATTACAACTCTTCTAAGTTGTCGATGTATTGTCAAAATTACGCTAATAGATGATCCCCCAGATTGAATTAATTTAGAAACTATATTTAGAGCCCTACTAATATCTGACTTTATTATCGAATCAAAAATTGCAAAAATCACTGAGTCATCTTGATCTGAAACTAAATCAACGATATCTTTTTGCTGCACCTGTCTTCCTATAGTATATATACTCAGTTTTTCTAACTCATTAGATAAAACCCATAAATTAGTACCTGCTGTTTTTAAGAAAAACTGTATATCTCCAGGTCTAAAATTCAAACCTAAATGCTTCGCTTTATTATTAACCCATTCTGATAACTTAGATCCTTTCAGAACAGGGAATTGCTTTATAGAAGTTATATCCTTGATCTCTTTAAGAAAAGAATTTGATGCCTTTAACGTACCATCAACAAAAATCAAATCTACTGAATCAGGCAAAGATCTAAGTAATGTCAATAAATTCTGCCAATTAGCTAATTTAATTTTACTAGAATCAAATAATCCAATAAGGCCTCGTACAATTACATTCCTTTTTTCACCAAACAAAGAAATCGTACTGCAACTCATAATAATTTGATCAGAAGTAACATCTGGAGCTTTTAATTCTATCCAATTCCCAGAATCGAGGCTATCAAACTTTAATTTCATCTCTACTAAAGCTTGATGTATTGAAAAATCATCTTCTCCACATAAAATAGTTATCATAATTAACTCTAATACACTTCTATATACGTAAATATAATCATACTAATATGGCAAAATAATAATACTTAAACTATAATACTCTTTAACTATACAGCATTTAGTTTGTACTTATTTTTAACTACAAGGTCCCATATAAACTAATAATGAAATTCCTGCTACTACTCGCAATAAATTTTTTAATAAGAAATCCAAGAATTGTAATTAATTTCTTACTAAAAAACCGTGTTTTCACACTACTACTAGTATCCTTGCTACCCATAATAATTATAGGTCCATTACCACTACATCCATTATTAAAAATTCTCATATTATTAATAACTGGGAGTGGCGGTTATTTTTATATCAAACACCGAAATAACAATGCAAAAATTCAAAATACATCTAATAAAAATACCACTACAATCGAAGGGTCTTATCACTTCAAAGACGACAAAAAATAGCTATTATCTTTATAATCACCATAAACACACATCGAAGAATTCAATATTTTGAAAGACAGCCAAATAACTATTAATTATCCAAAAACATTAACGTTATACATACATATACCATTCTGCTACATCAAATGTCCCTATTGTGACTTTAATACTTATTCACAAATTGAAAATCTATTTAATAGTTATATCATCGCTTTAAAAAAAGAAATCGAACTTTGGAGCAAACCGCTTGCTAATAGTCAGATACAAAGTGTTTTTTTTGGAGGAGGAACTCCATCATACCTTCCAATAAAATCAATTAAATCCCTTATGCATAGTATTTTTTCATCATTTAATTTAAATAATGATGCCGAAATAACCTTTGAATGTAATCCTGATGACTTAACAGCAAGAAAACTTAATGCGCTTTTGGAAAATAATGTTAATCGACTAAGTATTGGAATCCAAAGCTTTAATAATAAATTACTTAAGATTTTAGGTAGAAATCATTCAGCTACAAAGGCACAAAATGCTATCAAAAGAAGTCTTATATCTGGATTTACAAATGTGAACATCGATTTAATGTATGGTTTACCAACACAAACTATTAACGATTGGATTGAAACTCTTGATATATCTCTAAACACAAATCCACAACATATATCTATGTATTGCCTGACATTAGAAAAAGGCACACCTATGAATGAATGGGTAAAGTCTAAAAAGCTCGTGAATCCAAATCCCGACGTTGCTGCAGAAATGTATTCTCTCGCACAACAAAAAGTTAAACTAAATCAGTTTGAACAATATGAAATATCAAATTGGTCAAAACCACAAAATAAATCAACTCATAATATAAACTATTGGAGAAATGGTTATTATATCGGTATCGGCCCAGGTGCACATTCACATTTACCACAAAAACGATTTTGGAACATTAATTCTCCTAAAAAATACACCAATCTTTTAACAAATACTCAAATCAATATCACTAATAACTTTTTACCTCCTGTAATTGAAAAAAGTGAACATATCTCCAAAGAATTAGAAATGGCAGAAACGATGATCCTCGGATTACGTCTCTTAGAAGGTATAAATGTATGTGACTTTAATAACCGATTTAACATTAATCCTCTAACAAAATATAATTCGACGATATCTGATTTAGTTAACTTAAATTTAATCTATATAAAAAATAATCATATCCGACTTACGAATCAAGGATTCTTACTTGGAAATGAAGTATTTAGTCGAATACTAGAAAACGTCAACCAAGATAATTGATTGCTAAGCAACACATGGTCTAAAGAATATGAGATAATCCGCACATGAGTTTAAATTTATTAAAGACAGCAAAACAAATAGATGTAATGGCAACTAATATTTCTGGACGCCAGAATGTGCATTTAGAAAAAATTAAAAAAGCTATTAATGCTATTAATCAATTTTCAATTGAAAATTTCAAGCAACTTAAAAATGAAAAATCTAACGAACTATCTTTTGTTGTGCCAACTATAGTAGAACACCCCAAAAATCGATATTCAACGACCAATAAAATATATGAATATTGTGTTATGGCAGTTGATGGGTCTCAAATTGAAATGGACAGACATGCTCCAACAACTTGTTTTCTAATTAACATAGGAACATGTACATTAAAATATGGAAATGCTGCAAAATCAATATTTTCTTCAACTCCTATACTATATGCAAAAAATGATGAATTAGTTATAAAAAATGAATTGAACTATTCAGAACGTTTAATCGAAGGAGATCTTTTAGCAGCAAAGCGATCAGTCGATGAAATAAAATTTTTGGGTAAATTGCTTAAAAAATCATCTGCACAACTCCCAAGAATTTGTCTACTGGATGGATCATTACAAATGATTAGCTTAAAAGGGTATTATAATGATGAAATTGTACTTCATGAATTTATTGAATCAGGTATGGTTACAGAATTAAATAAAATTAAATCTATTATCACAGAATCTACTAATACAGTTTTTGCTAGTTATATTAGTTATCCGAATTCTACAGATATTATAAATGCTCTAAAACTCACATCATGTCAATCAGAAAGTATCAAATGCGGAAGATTTGGTAACGAACAGTCCTGTTCAGAATGTATTGGAGGTGTACTAGATAGAGAATTATTTTCTACAATACTTTCTCCAGGAGAAAGATCTTCAGTGTTTTATGCTTCAGAAAATTCATTGTCTGAATACTACCAAGATCATCGTATTATGTTTTTTTACATTAATGTAAATAATGAAATTGCACGAATCGAAATACCTCAATGGATAGGGGAAAATAGCAAACTACTTGAACTATTACATTCTTTGATTCTTGATCAATGTGCAAAAGGTAAAGGATATCCTGTTTCGCTAATGGAAGCACACGAACAAGCTGTAATTACAAATGCCGACAGAAAAACTTTTATAACAATGATAGAAAAAACCCTACACCATCAAAACATCCCAATTTACACATCTATGAAAAACCATTCGAAAAATTTACGATGGCTATAATATATAAAAAACCAAAATAATCTGAGATTGAATATTGATAAATAAAAACCAAGAAGAGAAATATCCTAAAAGCCCAATAGGTGAAGTGATTGAAACTTCAGCTTTCAATCTAACAATCCAATGCCATAAACTATACGAATCTCCAGCAATTGGAAGTCTAATAAAATGCGGTACTGAAACTATCGTATACTCAGTTATTTCTAATATCAAAACACAAAGCTTAGATACAACTAGAACTACTATTGCATTAGCTCAAAATGCTTTTTCAGTCGAAGATGTTTATCAAGAAAACCCTCAATTACAAAATCTACTTTCTACATCACTAAATACAATTGTTGTAGGCTATAAACAAAACACTCATATTAATCATGAAATTCCATCAATACCACCAAAAATACATGACCTAACTTATTGCTGTACTCTGGAAGAAACTTTAGAGTTCTCACAAACTTTTGGTTTTTTGCGAATACTTCGGTCTAGCAATAATGCCCACATAGATGATGTGATTGTATCGTTCCTACGTTCTACCCTAGGTAATTCTAAAAATCCATCACAACTACTTTTAAGAGCTGGGCAGGAATTAGCTCGATTACTAAAAGATGATACTCAAAGATTAACTCAGATACTGGAAAGGGTTTCTCTATGACTATGAACATTGACAACAATGAATCCTCTCTAGGCATTGTTATTTCTGGTTCTTTATCCGAGGGTATTCGAGTTCGTTTAACTAATCCAACAACAGTTGAACTCGTTAAAGTAGGTACTTTCGTAAGTATTAATGGTGAAAACTTAAAATTTTTTGGTGTTATCACTGATATATCTCTTGGCGCTAGTGATCATAATATCGAATATGGATCTATAGAAAGCTCAAATACTTTTGTAAAAGAAGTAATGTCTGGCACTACTACATTTGGTGAAATCATAGTACATCCAATGCTAACTTTATACAATACAGAAGATATTGACACAGCATTCGAAAAACCATTACCTGCAAAGACAATCCCAAATCATTTTGCTAAAGTTTCTTCTGCGACAGAACAAGATATAGAAAGAGTCTTTGGTTCGGAAAGTGATAATGTTTTCTGGGTCGGACATCCATTAGATATGGAATCAAAACTATGTTTAAACATTAAAGAACTCGTAACTCGAACAAATGGTGTGTTTGGTAAAAGTGGAACTGGAAAAACTTTTCTAACACGCCTACTACTAATAGGTATATTACAAAGCGATTCTGCAAGCAATTTGATTTTCGACATGGCTAATGAATATGGATGGAGAGGATATAGTGAAAATATAAATGAAGTGAAGGGCTTAAAACAACTTTTTCCTTCTAAGGTAGCAGTGTTCTCATTGGATGAAACAAACTCAAAAAAACGAGGACTTACTCCAGATTATGTAGTTAAATTTGGACTTGAAGAAATCGAATATGGAGATATTGCAATATTAAAAGATCTATTAAATTTAACTGATTTAGCATTGGATGCTGTATATGTTCTTGAACATCATTATGGGAGAAAAAATTGGTTAAAAATGTTTCTGTCACTTCAAGGAAGAGATTCAATATCTAATATCGCAGAAAAACTTAATTTTCACGAAGGAACTTTAATATCTTTACACAATAGACTTTCACGAATTCATAGGTTTAATTTCATAGATAAAACTCAGTCCCATCAATCTGTTGAAAAAATTCTAGAATATTTACAGCGAGGAATTCATGTTGTACTAGAATTCGGTCGATATGAACACAATGCCTTAGCATACATCCTTGTAACTAACCTAATTACTAGGCGCATCCATCAAAAATATGTGGAACTAACAGAAACTAGTTTTACAAAAAACAAAAAACCTAAGCCAATAGTAATAACTATAGAAGAAGCGCATCGTTTTCTAACTCCATCTATTGCTCCTAAAACAATTTTTGGAACCATTGCACGTGAGATGCGTAAATATAATGTCACTTTGCTAATAGTTGATCAACGCCCTAGCAGTATTGACGGAGAAATAATGAGTCAAATTGGAACAAAATTTGCATGTCTGCTTGACAATGAAAAGGATGTTGATGCTGTATTAACTGGAGTTCACGGTAGTCGTAAACTTCGTTCCGTACTAGCAAGTCTTGATTCAAAACAACAAGCATTAATATTTGGGCATTCATTACCAATGCCTGTAGTCATTAAAACTCGAGAATATGGTACACCTGAATCATATAGATCATTTGGAATATCTAATAAACAAGATCAGATAGAGATTGATAGAGAAGAACTCTTTGGGGAAAATTAATAAACGATCATATTAAATCACCACTAGAAATAATACCTACTACTTTAGTATAATTTATTCCTAAAACAAATAAACCAAAAAATCAAAAAGTCAAAAAGTATGGGTATTAAAGCAAATATTATTAACAAAACAGCACTCTTTATAACAGCAGTTTTAATGTTTTTAAATCTCTACCTGATTTTCATATGGGCCCCAAATGAAATTAATCTTGGTATTTCGCAAAGAATTTTTTACATCCATATTCCTCTTGCATGGTTGGGAATGATTTCAATGTTTATATTGGGAATCACGAGTATTATTTACCTTTTCACAAACAATACAAAATGGGATAATCTTGCAAAAAGTACAGCAGAAATTGGTGTCTTATTTTTATCATTACTACTATTAACTGGAATTGTCTGGAGCAAACCAACATGGGGAATCTGGTGGACTTGGGATGCAAAGTTAACTACTACGCTTATACTATGGTTTATTTATGTGGGATACCTAGCATTACGCGCATATGGCCCACCAGGGTCACAGGGAGCACGATATGGTGCCATACTAGCCCTCCTGGGAATCATTGATACTCCGTTAATTTATTTTGCAACAATATGGTGGAGAACCCATCACCCAGAATTAAACATTGGTCCAGCTGCAGAATCAACTAATACAATTGATATGGCAATATTACAAGTTCTGATGTTTTCCTTAATTACATTTACTTTCCTATACATTTTTTTGCTTATCGAAAAATATAAACTTACCCAAATTGAAACAAAGACAAAGGAAATAATAAATGCTTAAATTTTTATTCTTGTCACTTTTATTAATATCCGTAAATTTAACGAGTATAGATATTATTTTTGCTGATGGTCACTCACAAACTAATGCATCTATTGAAACAATATCAGAAGAAAAACAGACAAATACTCAAAATGATAATGGCTTAATTTACGTTTTTATAGCATTTCTAATTACATGGATAGGATTTTTCTTTTACCTATACTATCTTTCCCAGAAACGTAGAGAATTAGAACGTAAAATTAACTCAATTAAATAAAATTTAAAAGGAAATAAATCCATTCAGACAATTAATAAAATTAAAATTATCATTATTTCAGTTGTTTTTGCACTAGCTTTTTCTTACTTTGCATTTATGGCACTTACTAGCGCAACAATGTACTACTATACCGTCAGTGAATTACAAACACTTGACCCCTCCAGTAACCAAGATATTATAAGAGTTAGCGGTAAACTTGTACCAAGTTCTTACAATAGAGAAGTGACCTCAACTATTTCAGAATTTACTATTACTGATGGAACAAACTTGCTAAAAACTCAACATGATGGGATATTACCTGACTTATTTTTCAATAAACATTCAGAAATAATTTTACAAGGAACACTCACTAAAGAAAAAACGTTCATTACTAATAATGTAACTGTAAAATGTCCATCGAAATATATTTCTGAAAACCCTTCGAGCAATGTTTAATAATGTTTGATTTAATTATTCGAAATGGATTAATTATTGATGGTACTGGGCGTAAAGCTTATACAAGTGACATCGGAATTAATGGAGAATTTATTACTACGATTGGTAATTTAAATAATACCCAAGCAAAAAATGAAATTAACGCCGAGGGGTTATCTATTGCACCGGGTTTTATCGATGCACATGCACATTCAGATGGAATCCTTTTATATGATCCCCAGCATGCTAATGGAATCAGACAAGGTATTACAACTGAAATACTTGGACAAGACGGCCTTTCTTATGCTCCTCTTTCAGAGAAAAATTATAAAATACAACGTCACTATTTAAATGGTATTTTAGGCTCACCTCCAGAAAATCTTAATATGAAAACTGTAAAGAATTTTAAAGCGAATTATCACAAAAAAATTGCAATTAACACAGCTTACCCAATACCTCATAGTGCTCTAAGATTAGAGACTGTAGGATTTACTGACCGACCTCTAATAGGCAAAGATCTGGAACAAGCAAAAAAGATGGTTATTGAAGGAATGGAACAAGGATCAATTGGTTTAGCTACCGGAATGTCCTATCACCCAAATGCATGGAGCACTACTGAAGAACTAATTGAATTATGTAAAGTAGTCGCACAATATAATGGTGTCTATATTACTCATTTACGAGATGTTAACCCAGAAAGAGCTTTTGGAAATGGAGGAATTCCAGAGGCATTAGAAATTGGCAGAAAATCTGGTGTTAAAGTACACTTTTCTCATACTCGTACCGATGCATCAACAGCTGGTAAAATTGAAAAGGTAATTACTTTAATTGATCAATCCAAGAATGAGGTTGATTCCACATTAGATATATACCCTTATCCTACTGGTAGTACTTTCTTGACTTCATTACTTCCCAGTTTCGTACATGAAGGAGGTCCTTCAGCTATCCTAGATAATATCCAAAATCCCAGTATTATCAAAAAAATAATAGAATACTACCAAACTTATCCATTAAAAGCACCATTAGATTCAACAACAATTTCTTATGCACCTAAAACTCCACAATTTGAGAAATTTGGCCTAGTTGATATTCAAAAAAAACTAAAATTGTCAATTTGGGAAACACTCTGTCATTTACTAATTAAAAATGATTTAGAAGTGGGGTTTTGGTTAAATCCTCCATCAAATATGGCCTTATGGGATCAAATCAATAAAGATGCACTTCAATTACTTTCGAGGCCTGATTACATGGTAGGTAGCGACGCAATACCTCTGGGAAGTATTCCCCATCCAAGAGCCTATGGCACATTCCCTAGATTCTTAGGTCGATTACGCAGGAAATACAATATATTAAATATTGAACAAATGATTCAAAGAATGACTCAAAATCCTGCTCAAAGATTTGGATTAAACAAAAGAGGCAGTTTATTGGTAGATAATTATGCTGATTTGGTGATTTTCAATCAAGAACACATTATCGATACTGCAACATATGATGACCCAAAACAATTTCCTCTAGGAATCCCATATGTTGTAATTAATGGGGAAATTGCGGTAAATAACGAAATTTGTACTGGTTCTCTTTCAGGACATGCAATTCCTTAAAATTATATATGGCCAAATTCAAGAAATCGAGCTGATTTTAACTTTCTATCAATTACATATGTAATATAATCATTTATTATTTGTATCAATTTGCCAATATCCTCAGAATTAACTTTAAACGTTTGTAATTTATTCCAAGTTTCACGTTGTGATAAACGCAACAATTTAATATATTGGAGATTCATCTCAAATATATGAACATATTGGGTTCTACGTATCCCTACCATACACCTTGGACAAATAATTCCACCTTGAACAAATCCAAAATACTGATCTTCAGCATTAAGTAATGATCGACACTCAACACATGCTGATAATTCTGGCCCATAACCACACAACATAAGCAATTTTAACTGAAAAAATAAAATCAACATATTGACTTCATGGGCATTATTAAAAGTCTTAAGTACAAATTTGTATAAATCAAAGATCTCAAGATTCGTTTCATCCTCTAGTATGAAAGATTCTAATAATTCAGCCATATACATCAAATAGAGATAATGTGGAACATTATTTGAAATCTCATTTAAAACCCCAATAGTTCTAACATCTTTAACAATTGGATATAACCGACTAAATTGTACAGTTATCAAAACTTCGTGCATTGGTTCTAAAAATCCACCCAGTTTACTTTTTGGTTTACGCACTCCTCTAGCAAGACATTTAAATTTACCTCGTTCACGAGTAACAATAATAACCAAACGATCAGCTTCACCGACTGAAATAGACCTTAAAACAATTCCAGTCAGACTTTCTGTTCTAATCTTTTGCACAACTTACCCTAATACCTGTCTTCCTTCAATTGCACGACTCAAAGTAACAAAATCAGCATATTCCAGATCGCCTCCCATAGGTAATCCTCTAGCTAAACGGGTAATTTTTAAATCAAGCGAAACAACAAGATCTTGTATATAAGCAGTTGTTGCATCTCCCTCAACGTTAGGATTAGTTGCCAAAACTAATTCCTTTACATTTCCTTGATTAATACGATCAACAAGATCATGTAATTTAATATCTTCAGGTCCAATGCCTTTCATCGGTGCAATTACACCATGCAATACATGGTAGATACCTTTAAATACAGTAGAACTTTCAATTGCAACTACATCTAGAGGATCTTCGACAACACAAATTATAGAACTGTCTCGAGTAGTATCCTGACAAATTGAACACGGATTAATATCAGAAATATTGTGACAACTCGAACAATAAATCACCTTTTCTTTAAGGTCTCTAATTGCATTTGCAAGTGTTTCTGCTTCTTTTATTGACATTCTAACTAAATAATAAGTCAATCTTTGTGCCATTTTAGGCCCTATACCTGGCAATCGATGAAAACTCTCTATTAAATTATTGATGGGCTTGACATTAGAATATTCTAAATTCGACATTAATTACACCTAAGAGTATTCACTATACGCTCTCTTTCTATTCATTTTGAATAGATTTATGATTAACTTGTCCAATAACAATAGCTCCCAATTCTTCAGCTGCATTAACCAAATTTTTTTCTTTATCTTCTGTTTTCAAAAATTCTGCAACTTCCAATTGCATTATATATTTTTTACCTAGAAACTGTTCAAATGCATCTTCTAGAACTTTTCGAATAGCGATATCATCAATTTCTTCCTCTAAACGATTTCTATGAGAAGGATGTTTATAACTAATAATTAAAGATTCCTTTTCTATTCTTTGAGCAACAGAAACTCTTAATAATGCACTTAAATTAAACCGTTTCCCTTTACTCCTTCGTAAAAATTTAAGGATTTCATTCCACTGAGATAATTTTAATTGTTCAATATTATCTAAATTTATATTAATGTCTTGGTTGTTAATTACTGTCGAACTATTACCATTATTGGAAACAGGTACTTTCTGCTCAGGTACTTTCTGCTCAGGTACTTTCTGCTTAATTAAATCTACATTATCTTTTTTCTCAGAAATACCTGTCCCAAAATTATCATTTTTATCAATTCGAATATTAGATGAATCCTTAATATCCATTTCCTGATTATGAATATCATTAGAAATATCAGTAGACGCTTCAACTATTCCTAATTCAAAAGGCAAAACATCCATTAAATCACGGGAGAATTTAATTTCTAAAAGTCTATTAAAACAATAAAGTATCCTTGATAAAGAATACTGTTTCCCCCATTCTCTAATAGTTTTTACTTTTTCATCAGAGAGTGGCGATATTATTTCCGCACTGGTCTTTGCGTGCAAAACTAGACGGATATATTCCAACAACGTCTTGTGTGTAAATCGTAAGTTATTCCCTCCGATTTCAATAGTATGAATAATTTCTAAGCATTTCTTTGTATCGCCACAAAGGATATACCTGATAAGGTCAAAAGATTCATTCTCATATCCAACATTAAGAGCATTCTGAACAGTTTCTAATTCAAGTTTCGATCCATAAGTAAGTATTAATCTCTCAAAAATATTCTCTGCATCTCTCAAACTACCTGATGCTACCTGTGCTACCTGTAATAAAGCATCTCCACCAATTTCTACACCTTCATCTAGAGATAATTTCTTTAATCTAAAAACGATGTCTTCAACTTTTAAAGAAAGAAAATTAAATCTTTGACACCTAGATACAATAGTCGGTAAAACTTTATGAACTTCAGTTGTTGCTAGAATAAACACTATATGGGGTGGAGGTTCTTCAAGAGTTTTTAAAAGAGCATTAAATGCTGCTTCAGTAAGCATATGTACTTCATCAATAATGTAGATTTTATACTTTCCAGCTGTAGGTTTAAAATTTACATTATTCTTAAGTGACCGAATATCATCAATACCTCTGTGGCTTGCAGCATCAATTTCAATCAAATCAAGAGATTTCATTGAATCAATATCTACGCAAATCTGACACTCGTTATCTGGTTCTCCATCAATAGGATTACGACAATTAATTGCTTTAGCCATAATACGAGCTGTACTTGTTTTACCTGAACCCTTTGAACCTGTAAATAAATATGCATGGGCGATTCGATTTAAATTCACAGCATTACACAAAGTTTGGACAATACTATCTTGTCCAATTACTTCAGAAAATTTTCTAGGTCTCCATTTTCTATAAAAAACCTGATCCACTAAATATTACCTCCATCAAGATGCATTTTTAACTGATCAGCTTTTTTTAATCCAAACAATTCCACAACCTCAGACATTATATCTTCTTCAAGTTTGATAAATTCTACCGAACCAGATGAATTATCATGATTATACCCTAATAAATGTAAAATTCCATGCATTATGACATGCGCCATTTCAAACTTCATAGAATAACCCTTACTTGTAGCTTGTTCTTTAACATCTTTATATGATATAACGACTTCTCCAATATAATTTTGCCCAACATCAATTCCTATGAAATCTTTATTAATATATGATTTATCTACAGGAAAAGACAAAACATCAGTACTGCTATCAATATCTCTGAATTTTATATTCAAATCTTTAGAAGTATCCTGATCTACAATTACAATTTCAATCCATACATCTTCATCCAAATCAAGTTTGTTATTTATGACTGCCACAGATTTTTTAACAAAGTCCACATCTACAGTATCTATAAAGTCATCAAAAACTAATACATCAACATTAATCATATAAAAACTACATAAAAACTATAAGAACTTAAAAATAGAATCTTACACACCATCTTTAACCCCACGGGGTTATTAGTTATATGTATTGACTATCCTAATCTATTTTAGTCAACTAATACATCTGATTCAGCAGGAACACACTGAGTAATTAAATCATCGACCTCTTCTGGAGTCAAAGGCTTCAAATCGTCTGCCCTGCTTGACTTAATATCAGATTGAGCAATCTTATATTCCCAAGTGTCACTAAAGGTTTGTCCAGAAAGTAAACTGAAAAAATTTGAATCAGAACTCATAACTACAGTATCTTTTTCACCGAAAGCAACTTCATAAGCCTCCAATTTTCTTATAAAAGAAAAGAACTCTGGGTCTTGAGAATATGCTCCAGCATAAATAGCAAGAGCTTCAGCTTCTCCTTTTCCTTTAACTTCTTTACTAACTCGAGTTGCACAAGAATCCATAATAGTAACTAATCGATCAGTTTCTGATGTGATACTATCAGACAATAATTGACCTTGAGCACGATATCGATCTGCCTCTACTTTACGTGCAGAAGCCATTCTTAAATAAATAGATTGTTCTACAGCTTGTGGTAAGTCTGCTCTTTTAATTCTAATATCAATTAGTTCAACTCCCCAATCTGATTCATCTGTTGTTTCCTGAACAGATTTAATAACAGCTTCCAATATTAAATCTCTCTGATCAGATATCATAGTATCAAATGAGGATTCTCCTACTTTAGCACGTAATGATCCCAAAATAATTTCGCCTAAGCGCTGCCGTCCAAGTTCTTCAGTACTAAATTTCAAATAAAATCTCTTGGGATCTTTAATCTTCCATCTAGTAATCTGATCTACTTGAATTCTCTTCTGATCAGAAGTTAAATATTCTTGAGGATCAGTATCACTTGTAAGTATTCGTTTTTCTAAATAAGTTACTTGTTGAATAAAAGGTATTTTGGTCTTTAAACCCGGACTAGATGAAACTTTTTGTATCTCACCAAATTGTATAACTACTGCGTGATTTACTTCATCCACAATATAAAATAGCTGCTGAACTGATATGAAAGCTACTACAACCCCAACAATTAATACTACTAAAATCGATCTATTCATTAGTTACCTCCACTGAATCATTTAAGAAATTCTCAGAGGATTTAGCAAAATCAAGTAAAGGTAAAACCTGTACCTTAGTGTCAATAATAGTTTTATTTACGCCAGCAAATACTGACTCCATTTTTTCAATATAAATTCGATCACGAGTTACAATAGGGTCTTTTCTATATTCTTCTAAAAGCGCCAAGAATCTTGCAGTATCACCAGTAGCATTTTCAATTTGCCTCTGATGAAATGCAGCGGCTTCTCTAATTTTTACCTGTACTTGACCCTTAGCTGTTGGGATTTTTTTAGCAGCATATTGTTTTGCATTATTTTTAAGAGTAGTCTCTTCCTCTAATGCACGCGTAACATCCTGAAAAGCATCTTTAACTTCTTCAGGAGGATCAACTACTTGTAGTTTGATTTCGGTTATATCAATACCAATGTTATAGGTGGTAAGCAAAGATATCAAAAAAGAATACGTTTCCTGCTCAACTATTGCACGAGATGTCAGAGCATTGTCAAGTTTTGTCCTACCCATGATACTTCGTAAAGAAACTTCTGAAGCTCCACGTAACACGTTTTCTGGATCCTTAGCACTAAAAATGAAAGCTTTTGGATCCGAAACTTTATATTGAATCACCATCTGAGCTTCGACAATACTATTATCAGTTGTAAGCATTAAGGCTTCATCAAGATTTCTAAAAATATTACCAGTTTCATCCGTTCTAAATCCAAGTTCAGCTCTACGAATTCTCTGAACATCAACTTTTTCAACAGATGTTACTGGAGAAGGTATCCTCCAATTCAAACCAGGGGTTGTAATAGCACTAAATTTACCAAATTGTCTCACAACTCCATTTTCTCGAGGACCTACTTGATAAACTCCAGTAGCAAACCAAATAACTAATACAACAACTAAAATAATAGGGATTATATAATTGTTTCCTTTACCAGTATTAGCCCTATTGCCATTTCCAAATCCAAGTTTTTTAAATAAATCAGAAAGATTTATTTC
>CEUS01265875.1_pt1 | contig 33876 bp, 42 predicted proteins | sample 427031 | NCBI WGS metagenome assembly CEUS01 (sample SAMEA2622837, study PRJEB7988) | marine metagenome | biome: marine biome (ENVO:00000447); feature: marine epipelagic mixed layer (ENVO:xxxxxxxxx); material: "saline water (ENVO:00002010), including plankton (ENVO:xxxxxxxx)" | depth 140 m | reverse complement strand
CAGAAGCCGATGATAATTTAATGGAAAAATTTTTTGAAGCTGGCACGTTAACTCAGGAAGAGATTGAAACCGGACTCAGGGTTGGAGTCAAAAACAGAAATATATTTCCGTTAGTGTGCACCTCTGCACTTGAAAATATCGGTATTCAATCTTGGCTGGACGCGATTAACACCTACCTTCCAACTCCAGCCGAGCATCCCTTAGCTGCAGTAGATAGAACAACGGGAGAAAACAAGTCTTACGAAAACAGCGAAACCGATTCTCTCTCACTGTTTGTCTGGAAAACGATCGCTGATCCCTTTGCAGGCAGGATCACCTTGTTTAGAGTCGCATCAGGTTCCTTGGAATCTGACGCCTCTGTCTACAATATTTCCAGAGAAACAACGGAACGTATGGGTGGCCTCTGCGTTTTACAGGGCAAAGAACAAATGCCTGTCACTGCAATTAAGGCCGGGGATCTCGGTGCTGTTCCAAAACTCAAGGACACACAGACTTCTGACACATTTGGCCCTAAAGACAGTCCGCATATCTTCAAGAAAATTAAATTCTCTGAAACTGTCTTATCATATGCTATCGAGCCTAAAAGTCGCGGCGATGAAGAAAAAATCGGAACTTCACTACAGCGATTGCAGGAGGAAGATCCCACAATACGTTACGATCGAGATCCTCAAACCCAACAATTACTGTTATCCGGCCAAGGCCAACAGCACATAGAGGTAACGGTTGCAAAATTAAAGAAACGATTCGGTGTAGAGGTTAATCTTAATTTACCGAGAATACCCTATCGTGAAACGATCACTGCATCGACAGAAGCGCATGGCCGTCACAAGAAACAATCAGGAGGTCATGGACAATTCGGTGACTGCAAAATACGCGTCGAACCTTTAGGACGCGGGGAAGATTTTGATTTTGCTAATGAAATCTTTGGAGGTTCAATCCCGAAACAATTTATCCCAGCCGTTGAAAAAGGCATCCAAGAAGCTCGTGAGAAAGGATTCTTAGCCGGATACCCGATGGTCGATTTTCGAGTAACACTTTTTGACGGCCAATTTCACGCGGTCGACTCGAATGAAATGTCTTTTAAAATGGCAGGTCGCCTCGCATTCAAAGACGCAATGTCGAAAGCAAGACCTACATTGCTTGAACCAGTAATGAATGTCGAAGTACATGCACCAAGTGATTTTGCCGGAGATCTGATGGGCGACTTTAATGGACGCCGAGGAAAGATTGGTGGCATGGACACCCGCGGCTCTTCAACACTTATCAAAGCTCAAGTACCCATGGCTGAAATGTTAACGTATGAGCAACAATTAACTTCTGCAACGGGCGGTAGGGGTTCCTACCATATGGAATTTTCCCATTACGAAGAGGTTCCTAACCACCTCCATCAAAAAGTTATATCCGATGCAAAATCTTCTAGTGGAGGAACAAAAGAAGACGACGACGAATAAATCCCTGAACGTAATTTATCACTCGTCTTTTGTTTGTGATGATTCAGAACCTGTGATCCGTTTCGCCGCACGCCTCAGGCGTCCTGTCACACTACCTTGGGAAGGTGTTGTCGCCTCTGTTTCACTGCCGTCACTCTGATCATCCTCTGGAGAATATTCACTGCCGATTAATTCGACCTGTGCTAACGGAGCATCATCACCCTTCCGCCTCCCTAGGTGAAGCAATCTAGTGTAACCACCGGCGCGCCCAGAAAACCTTGGTGCAATTGAATCGAAAAGCTTTCCAAGTACTTCACGATCTGAAACATCACGGGCAATCAGACGACGCGCATGAAGCGCTCGACCCGTCTCAGCCCCTTCAGAAAGACCTCGCTTGGCAACCGTGATTAGACGCTCCACAAATGGCCGAAGTTCCTTAGCTTTTGCGACTGTCGTATTGATACGCTCGTGTCTGATAAGAGCCACAGCCTGATTACGCAGTAACGAAATCCTATGTTCGGAAACACGACCTAACTTCCGATGAGCAATCCTATGACGCATAAGTTTCTATTGAGGCGAGGTGGTCTCATTATCTAGACGCATACCCAGGCTCAATCCCATTTCAGATAACAGATCTTTTATTTCAGTCAGTGATTTTCTTCCAAAATTCTTGGTTCGCAACATTTCTGGTTCAGTTTTTTGTACTAACTCGCCAATAGTCTTGATGTTCGCATTCTTCAAACAATTGTACGAACGTACTGACAATTCCAGTTCTTCGACACTTTTATTAAGATTAAGGTCTACGACTTGAGATTCTTCCTCTTCTTCGACAACATCAGGTTCTTCAACAGGCTCATCTATATTAATAAATATATTAAGATGGTCTCGGATCAGTTTAGCCCCCAGAGAAACAGCATCTATCGCCGTTACGGAACCATCAGTCCACACATCAACGGTAAGCTTGTCGTAGTCAGTCGTCTGGCCTAATCTAGCTGCCTCAACGAGATAATTGACTTTCTTAACTGGAGAGTGCACCGAATCGATAGGAATCCAACCTATACCTAATTCATCAGAGAAGTTCTTATCAGCCGAAACATAACCCCGTCCGAGCCCTACCCTCATCTCCATATTCAACGAACCACCGTCTGCAATCGTAGCAATATGAATATCTGGATCTAATATTTCAACATTCGCATCGGCTTCAATATCTCCCGACTTAACAATTCCTGCTTTGTCGGCTCTAAGATACAGCGTAACAGCATGATCTACGTGCACACGAATTGGAATCTGCTTAAGATTTAAGATGATGTCGGTCGCATCTTCAACTACACCAGTAATAGGTGAAAATTCGTGAAGAACACTGTCAATCTTAACCGCCGTTATAGCAGATCCTTCTATTGATGATAGTAAAACACGGCGCATTGCATTACCGACTGTCGTCCCAAATCCTCGCTCAAACGGTTGAGCAGAAAACCGCCCAAACGTATCAGTAAGAGTTTCAGGATCATAGTCCAGTCGTTTTGGTCGCTGGAAATCTTTCCACAGCATCGAGTTCTGTCCTTTCAGCTGTTAGCGGGTGATAACATTCACGCCACTACTTCGAATATAACTCAACGATAAGCTGTTCTTGCACAGGCAGATTGAGCTGGTCACGCGTTGGTGCAGCCATCAAGCGGCCAGTCAGCTTCTCGCCGTCTAGTTCTAACCATTCCGGGATACCCCGACTTTTAACTTCCTCCATAGCATAGATGATTGCAGGATTCTGAACACTGGAAGCCTTGACTTCTACCACGTCCCCTGCCTTGATTGAAAAAGATGGAATATCGGCACGCTTTCCATTCACCGTAAAATGCCCATGACGAACCAACTGACGAGCCTGAGGCCGAGACGTCGCAAACCCAAGTCGATAAATTACGTTATCTAATCTGCGCTCAAGAAGTCGAAGCAAATTCTCACCCGTAACCCCTTTTTGACGATCTGCCTCCTCAAAATAACGTCTGAACTGGCGTTCCAAGACTCCATAAATTCGCTTTACTTTCTGTTTCTCACGGAGCTGGAGTCCGTATCCCAAAAGCCGGGCTCGCCGGCCCTTACCGTGTTGACCTGGGGGAACATTTCGACGATCTATTGCGCATTTCTCGCCATAACAACGCTCGCCCTTAAGAAAGAGTTTCATGCCTTCTCTACGACACAATCTACAAACTGCACCCGCATATCGAGCCATAATTCTTAAACCCTCCGCCGTTTCGGTGGACGACAACCATTGTGCGGAATAGGAGTTACATCTTTGATAGACTTCACATCCAAACCGACTGATGCCTGAAGAGCACGAATCGCAGATTCTCTACCAGCACCGGGTCCTTTAACCCGAACATCAACTGAACGCAACCCAAAAGCCTTCGCTCCATGACCAGCATTTATTGCTGCCTGCGTCGCGGCGAAGGGTGTACCTTTTCTTGAACCCTTAAAACCGATGGCTCCAGCACTGGACCACGACAACACTTTTCCTTCGACATCGGAAATGGTGATGATTGTGTTGTTAAACGAGGCTTGGATACTTACCACACCGTGATGCACAACCCGCTTCTCGCCACGCTTTTTCACCGGCTTCTTGCGTTTCTTCTTTACTGGTAACGGTGCACTAGCATCCACAACATCCGTCTTAGCCATGAATCTCCTTTACGTAGTCCTCTTTTTCGTCACGGCACCCTTTTTGGGTCCTTTTCGAGTACGAGCGTTAGTGTTAGTCCGCTGACCTCGTACTGGCAGATTTCGACGATGACGCAACCCTCTATAACAGCCAATTTCCATGAGCCGTTTAATATTCTGTGAGCGTTCCTTTCGGAGATCGCCTTCTACCCCACCTTGTTCTTCTATAACACGGCTGATTTTACGTACATCGTCTTCCGTTAGATCTTTAATTCTTGTATCGATATCAACACCAGCCACTTGAAGCACGGTAGCAGCCCGTGTGGGACCAATCCCATAAATATACGTAAGCCCAACTTCGATACGTTTAGTCCTGGGTAAATCAACTCCAGCAATTCGAGCCATTTTTTTCTATCCTTGTCGCTGCTTATGCTTTGGGTTACTACACAGTACCCGCACAACACCACGCCTACGAATTATTTTGCACTTGTCACAAATTTTACGAACAGATGCTCGAACCTTCATATTCGCTCCTCAAATATAATCTCTACTCAAAAATCATTAGAATAAAATATTAACTCGCCCGTGTCTGCGCTGAAAAATTATCTTCAGTGGGGAGGCTCAACACAACCGGTCCATCTTCAAGAACCGCAACGGAATGCTCAAAATGTGCTGATAACCCACCATCCAGCGTCACAGCTGTCCAGCCATCGTCCAACACCTGAACCTCAGGTTTTCCAATGTTGACCATAGGTTCAATAGCTAAAACCATACCTGACTGCAGAACTGTTCCATAGCCTGGTTTACCATAATTTGGAATCTGTGGATCCTCGTGCAAATTCGTTCCAATACCATGTCCAACAAACTCCCGAACCACAGAAAAACCATGCTTTTCAACATGGCTCTGAACCGCATAGCCCAAGTCAGACACGTAGCCGCCAACCTTAACAGAACTTATGGCTCTTTCTAGGGATTCTCTAGTAATTCTTAGCAACAAATCCGCAGAATCTGAGATCTTGCCAACTCCTATTGTCACTGCAGAATCTCCATAATAGCCATCCATGACCACTCCCACATCTAAAGAAACAATGTCTCCCTCCTTAAGTTCCTCCTTAGAGGGAATCCCGTGTACAACAGCATCATTAATAGATGCACAGAGCGTCGAAGGATATCCGTGATAGCCTTTAAACGCCGGAATCGCACCGGAATCTCGTATCTTTTTTTCGGCAACCTCATCAAGATACTTCGTAGTGATTCCAGGCCGAACCAGATTCTTTAAATTCGTCAGTACATCAGCAACCAATCCATTTGCAGCACGCATTTTTTGAATTTCGTCTAGTGATTTACAAATGACCATATCGGTTTTCCTGTACCACTAATTTAATGACTCCAAACTTGAATGCACTTCAACTAAATCGCTAATAGCTTTTTCTAGTGCATTTTGGACTTCTTCAGGCAATTGATCGCCATTAACCTTTCGAAAAGTAGGTCGATCTTGATAAAACGCAACAAGAGGTTGCGTCTGCTCTTGGTACACTCTCAACCGTTCTCTAACAACCTCTTCTCGATCATCGCTCCTGTTTTCTAATTCAGCACGCCGGGAAAGTCTTCCGACCAACACCTCATCAGAAACATCAAGTTCAATAACAAGTAAAGACGCCCTATTAAGTAAAATACTATCCAGAGCTACTGCCTGCGCCACAGTTCTTGGGAAACCATCAAGAATAAAACCACTTTTGGAATCATCTTGCGCCAATCGCTCCTTTACAATTCCCACAATCAGTTCGTCGCTAACCAGTTCACCTTTTTCCATCACGACCTTAGCCTTTAGACCAAGGTCTGTACCGGCTTCGACTGCCTCGCGGAGTATCCCACCCGTCGAAATTTGTGGAATACCATAAATTTCACTAAGCCGGGTAGCTTGAGTACCCTTTCCCGCGCCAGGCGGCCCGAACATAACCAAATTCATTTCCATATTTGCTACCTAAAATCTAACCTCGCCGTCCCTTGATTCTCGTTTTCTTCATAAATCCATCGTAATGCCGCATAATTAACTGTGACTCCACCTGCTGAACTGTATCCATTGAGACACCAACGATAATTAACAATGAAGTTCCACCAAAATAAAACGTTACGCCCATTCCATCAGTAATAAAACTGGGTAACAACATATCAAGTTGATCCCCAATAAATGGAACAGCATCCGCTCTGAATCCGGCTATTAACAAATCCGGTAAAACAGCCACTAAAGCAAGATAAATAGAACCAACTAAAGTAATGCGCGTAAGGATAGTGTCAATATGTTCAGCAGTTCGTTTTCCAGGTCGTATTCCAGGAATAAAACCGCCGTGTTTTCTCATATTTTCCGCAACGTCATCGGGGTTAAAGATGATCGCCGTGTAAAAATATGCAAAAAATATGATGCCGGCAATATATAAGAGGTAGTACAGAGGCATCCCATTACGGAGTTGATCGGAAATTGCTTGACCCCAACCACCAGCCGGTAACGCCGTAGCAATCGTGGCAGGAAACGCAATTATCGAAGAAGCAAAAATAACAGGAATTACACCACCTGTATTCACCTTCAGGGGTATGTGAGTGCTAGAACCACCGTACATACGCCTACCGACAACTCTTTTGGCATACTGTACGGTGACACGGCGATGCCCTCGTTCAATAAAAACAACCGCTGCGATAACGAGCACCATTACCGCCAACAACAGAAGCACACGAATAAGGCCCATCTGGCCTGTACGCATTTGATCAACTGTCGTCAAAACTGCTGCAGGAAGACCAACAACAATACCTGCAAATATAATTAACGACATTCCGTTCCCAATGCCACGCTCGGTAATCTGCTCACCTAACCACATGATGAATGCTGTACCCGTTGTAAGCGTCAACACTGTCATTAAACGAAACGTCCACCCAGGTGAATAAACGAGTGGAAGTCCGCCTGCAATATTCGTTTGGCGTTCTAAAAAAATAGCAATCGCCATCGCCTGCACTACACACAAAACAATCGTTCCGTAACGTGTGTACTGAGTGATCTTCCGTCGTCCCAGTTCACCTTCCTTCGACAATCTTTCCAGGTATGGCCATACCACAGTCAACAACTGAAGTATGATTGATGCGCTAATGTATGGCATGATACCTAACGCAAAGATCGTTACCTGAGACAAGTTCCCACCAGAAAACATGTCATACATCCCGAACATAGTGCCTGCCGCCTGCTCGGCGAGGAGAGCGAGAGCCTCCGTGTTAACGCCAGGCGTGGGAATATGACTACCGACACGATAGATCAGCAGTATAGAAAGAGTGAACAAAACTCTTCCTCTTAGGTCTGATATCGCAATAATATTTTTCAAATTTTCAAACATGAGCAAGATTACTTCCGAGAAGTCGCTGAGATTAATTCACACTGCCCCCCAGCATCGGTAATAGCCTGCATAGCCTTAGCACTAAAACGATGCGCCTTGACAGTTAATTGCTTCGACATTTTACCGCGCGCCAAAATTTTTATAAGTACACGTGACTGTCGCACAACACCGCACTCACGAAGCAATTCCGGTGTTACTTCAATTCCCTCTTCAAACCGTTCAGCCAATGTGTCAAGGTTAACAACCGCATATTCCACACGAAAAGGATTATGAAAACCGCGTTTTGGAAGCCGCCGATTAAGAGGCATCTGTCCACCTTCAAAACCCCTTTTACGACTATAACCAGAGCGCGATTGTTGTCCCTTGTGCCCACGCCCGGCTGTCACGCCAGTTCCAGAACCTTCGCCGCGTCCAATTCGCTTTTTATTCCTCCTCGATCCTTCAGGAGGATGCAAATTACTCAGATCCATGATCTATTTACCCAATCTTGACAAGATGTCGAACCTTGTGAATCATTCCACGAACCGAGGGATTATCAACCACCTCAATTGAGTGACCAATCCGTCGAAGCCCTAGACCTTGCACAACAAGCCGTTGCCGTTTGTTGTATCCAATGGGACTCCGCACAAGAGTAATTTGTACTCTGTCCGCTGTCTCATTTCTTTTACCACGTCTCATGAATTATCTGTCTCCTGGCTTGCAACAACTGTTTCTGGCTGAGATTCAGCTGTCTCCACAGGATCTGGCGCTGACAAATCAAGCTCTATTCCTCGCAACTGAGCGACCTCGGTTGGATCTTTAAGTTCAGAGAGCCCTGTAAAGGTTGCTCTTACAACGTTTTGGGGATTGTCTGAACCAAGGGATTTAGTGAGAATGTTATGTATCCCAGCAGATTCAACAACAGCACGAACTGCACCACCAGCAATGATTCCTGTTCCCTCCGGCGCAGGTTTTAGAAGAACGCTACCTGCACCGAAACGTCCCACTATAGAATGAGGAATCGTAGAACCTTGCAGCGGGACCTTTACCAAGGCCTTCTTAGCAGATTCAATTCCCTTTTTTATAGCCGATGGAACTTCCTTGGCCTTACCGATAGCAAAACCTACATGTCCAAGTCCATCACCAACAACAACAAGTGCACTAAAACTTAAGTTTTTCCCACCTTTAACAACCTTTGTAACACGATTAATGGAAACAACCGTGTCTTTAAGGTCGAGCATCGCGGGATCAATCTTAGGTCGGGACTTTCTCATATCTAAAACTCCAACCCAGCCTCACGAGCGGCCTCGGCTACACTGCGAACACGTCCATGATATAAACGACCGCCACGATCAAAAACTATTCGCTTAAGTCCTTGATCGATTAATCTTTCAGCCGCCATCTTTCCAACAACCTTAGCTCCAGCTATATTTCCACCACGAGCGCCATCTTCAAAACACTGACGCACCTTTTCCTCTTGACTTGAAGCTGATGCAACGGTTCGACCAGCCTGGTCGTCAATCAATTGAACTGATATATTCGAAAGACTCCTCGAAACCGCCAAACGGGGACGTTCTGCCGTTCCATTTACTCGCTTGCGCAGTCTTAACTTAATACGATAACGTCGATCTTTCTTTGTCTTGACCTTCATATGTTACGCTCCGGTCTTACCAACTTTTTTCTTTAGCTTCTCACCTGTATACCGGACCCCTTTTTGTTTGTAGGGATCTGGTTTTCTTAGTGAACGAATATCAGCAGCGATTTGCCCTACACGTTGCCGATCAATCCCAGACACAGTTATATGATTCTGCTTATCAACGGCAACCTTAATGTCATCTGGAACAGGAAAGACGATAGGATGAGAATACCCAAGTGAAAAAACCACCTGAGAGCCTGAAACTTCTGCTCGATAACCAATTCCAACAATATCAAGTTCTTTAACAAATCCTTCAGTAACACCATGAACAGCATTCGCCGCCAAACTTCTTGCCAAACCGTGAAACTTGGCTAAAGAACGATCTTCTCTTACCGGCTGAGCCAGAAGATTTGCATCAGATAATTCAAAGCGGATTCCAGGCGGGATGGGCTGCCGAATAATCCCCTTCGGTCCTTTAACCTCAATCACGCCATCAGACAGATCTACGGTAACACCGCTCGGAATCGGAATCGGCTTCTTACCTATACGCGACATAACCACACCATAATTAGCATTGAAAATTACCAAACATTACACAATACCTCTCCACCAACTCCAGCCTTCTCTGCGTCACGCCCCGTCATCACACCTTGAGAGGTGGTAAGAATACTGGTGCCAAGACCTGCTAAAACAGGGGGTGTCTCGTCGCGCCCAAAGTAAACACGACGTCCTGGACGACTCACACGCTCCAAACCGGTTAGAACCCTCTGTCCTCTTGGGCCGTATTTCAAGAAAATCCGAAGCATCTTTTGCGGCTGTATACCACGACGCACCTTAACTTCGACAACCTTAAAACTATGAACATACCCTTCACTTTGCAGAATCCGTGCAATCTCAAGCTTAAGCCTTGACTGCGGAACATCTACACGGGGCTGATACCCAGATGTAGCATTTCGAATCCTCGTCAGCATGTCAGCAATCTGATCAGGCATGAAACCTCAACCTCTTTCATTTCTACGACTTATCCAACTCTCCGCTAGTCTAAATAAACGCAACAACATTTTTTCTCTAAAAGCACAAGCAGAAAACACTACCAACTACTTTTTGTGACACCAGCCACATCTCCCTGAAGTGCAAGCTTTCGAAAACACAACCGGCAGAGCGCAAACTTTCTCAAGTAACCTCGCGGTCTACCACACACCCGGCAGCGATTACGAAGCCGAACTTTATATTTTGGTCTCTTTAATTCCTTAACTCTCTTTGCAATAGTCGACATTGGCGCTCACCACCATGCGTCCATTTTCCTGGCGCTTAATTAATTAGTTCTAAAAGGCATCCCCAACAACTGCAACAACCGACGTCCCTCATTATCAGTTTTTGCAGTAGTTACAACTGAAATATTCATTCCTCGAGATTGATCGACCTGCATATAGTCGATTTCCAAAAAGATCAATTGATCTCGAAGACCTAACGTATAGTTTCCACGTCCATCAAATCCATCGGGAGATATACCTCTAAAATCTCTAACACGTGGCAACGCAATTGAAATCAACCGATCAAGAAACTCATACATACGATCACCGCGCAATGTGACCATCGCACCAATAGGCATGCCCTGCCTCAACTTAAATGTAGCAATTGATTTTCGAGCCCGCGTAGTAACAGGACGCTGCCCTGTTATTTTTGCAAGCTCTTCAGAACCAGCTTCAATGAGTTTCGAATTTTGAGTAGCCTCGCCAAGTCCCATATTCACGACTACTCTTTCAATCTTTGGGACGGCCATAATTGTGGTATAACCAAATTCTTTTTTAAGAGAACCCACAACTTCGTCTTGATAAAGTTCACGCAAGCGACTCATTTGTCCACCGCCCCGTCACATTTCCTACATATACGCACCTTTCGTCCATCTCCTAAAAGCTGATGTCCAATTCTTGTAGCCGCACCGCATTCCGGACAAACAATTTGCACGTTTGACGCATGTAAAGAACCTTCCCGTTCAACAATTCCACCTTTTATATTCTGCTGGGGGTTAGGGCGAGTGTGACGCTTTACCAAGTTCACACCTTCAATAACCAAACGATTCCTAGATGGCAGCACTCTCAGGACTCGTCCACGCTTCCCACGATCTTTCCCTGTAACCACAACGACGTTATCGTTTTTTCTTACAGGAGTTTGTAATCTTGACATTTCACAAAACCTCAGGCGCCAGCGAAATAATTTTCATAAATTTTCGCTCGCGAAGCTCACGAGCCACTGGACCAAAAACGCGTGTACCAATTGGCTCATTCTGCTCATTAACAAGCACCGCTGCGTTACGATCAAATCTAATATAGCTTCCATCTTTACGTCGCTGTTCTTTGCGCGTTCTCACAATCACAGCCCTCACAACTTGCCCCTTCTTAACCCCTGAAGCCGGCGTCGCTTCCTTCACCGACGCTGTTACAAGATCGCCGAGTCTCGCGTAACGCCCGGTGGCTCCCCCTAAAGGGTTAATCACCGCGATCTTTCTAGCTCCTGAATTATCAGCAACTTCCAAAACCGACTGCATCTGGATCATGATCTTTATTTCCGATCAGACAATACGGGCTTTTTCAACAACCCGGCTAATTACAAAGCGCTTCTGCCGACTCAGTGGCCGCGACTCAACCATAGCCACTCGATCACCAACTTTTGCCGTGTTAGCTTCATCATGTGCCATAAAGTTCGTGGTTCGCCGCTGGATCTTTCCGTAGACAGCATCACGAACCCTTCGCTCAACAGACACAACAACACCCTTGTCCAACTTATCCCGCACAACAAAACCGATTATCTCTCTCTTCTTTGCCATCGCTGAATCCTAGATACTAATAAAACTCCACTGAAGCAAAAGAACTAGATGCTTCTTGCAGAATCTGCCAATTCTCTTTCTCGCAATAAAGTTTTTACTCGCGCTCGTTCTCGACGTAAATCCTTCATCTTATTTGAAGCCTCTGTTTGCCCCATAGATTTCTGAATGCGTAAACGGAAAACCTGATCATCTAAATCATCGATCTGCTGTTTTAGATCATCACTACCCAATTCCCGCAATTCATTTATGTCTTTCATGCGGTCTTTGCCTCACCAAATCTGGTAGTAAACTTTGTTTGAATTGGCAGCTTAGCCGCAGCCAAACGCATCGCCTGTTGCGCGACATCGGCGCTCACCCCTTCCATCTCAAAAAGGATGCGCCCAGGACGTATAACTGCCACCCATTCTTCAGGTGCTCCTTTACCCTTTCCCATTCGAACTTCTTGAGGTTTCTTGGTTATGGGTTTATCAGGAAAAATACGAACCCATATCTTTCCTCCTCGCTTTATAGATCGCGTCATGGCCACTCGAGCCGCTTCAATTTGACGAGCCGTCATCCAACAAGGCTCAAGAGCTTTTAGCCCATAGTCCCCAAATGAGACAGTCGAACCCCGCCACGCCTTTCCCGCCATACGTCCACGATGTTGCTTTCGATATTTAACTTTTTTTGGCATCAACATGACGATTTACCCTTAAATTTAGAAGCTAGACACGCGCCCTTCGAGGTGTCCGGTACTCTTCCTCACGATCCGTTTGAGGCTTCAACCGTTCCCCCTTGTAAAGCCATACTTTGACACCAAGCACGCCATAGGTCGTCTTTGCCTGACCAAAACCGTAGTCAATATCTGCCCGAAGTGTCTGTAAGGGCAGTTGCCCATGCAAGTACCATTCAGATCTGGCTATCTCCGCGCCATTTAGTCTCCCGCCCACTCTCACTTTAATCCCGCGTGCTCCGAAGCGAAGAGCAGATTCCACAGCTTTTCGCATTGCCCGCCGAAAAGCGACGCGTTTTTCGAGTTGCAACGCCACCGACTCACTAATTAATTGAGCGTCAAGTTCTGGTTTCTGGATTTCCTGAATATTAATAAACACTTCACGATTAGTACGTTTTTGAATATCAGTCTTCAGTTTTTCAACTTCTGTTCCCTTACGACCAATAATGATTCCAGGACGTGAAGTGTGAATATCCAGTTTAAGTTTGTTTGCCGCTCTTTCGATCTCAATTTTTGACACACCGGCGTGCGAAAATCGTTGCTTTAATTCTGCCTTTAAAGCGAGATCCTCGTGTAACAACTTGGCATAATCTCGGCCCGCATACCACCGTGATCGCCATGTCTTGTTAAAACCGAGACGAAACCCGTAAGGATGAACTTTCTGTCCCATAGCTAAAATCCAATAAATCCTATTCTTCCGAAGTCACAAAGCTTTAACTTGTCTTACACTTACTTAAATGCTTTAAAAAATTTTTTATTCCTTTAGTAATCAACTTTTTTGAACTGCTTTTTCCGTCGACACCTCTTCAGAGGCGACAGGAGCAACATCTTCGCTTGAGCCCTTTCCATCCTCAGTCTCAGCAGACATAACGCTAACCACGTGCTCCTCGCGTTCACGGACAAGAACGGTCAAATGAGAGGTTCGTTTTATAATCCTAAATGCACGCCCCATCGGAGCCGCCCTGATACGCTTCATCGAAGGACCTTGATTCGCATAGCATTCTCCGACATACAAACGGTCAATATCTCCCGTTCCACCGGCTTTTTGCTGAGCATTCGCAACCGCAGATCGTAAAACCTTTGCTATGTCACCGGCAACTTTCTTGCGAGTAAATTTGAGCGTCGCCAGCGCCGAATCAACACTATGCCCACGAATTAGATCCATAACAAGCTTGGCCTTTTGAGCCGATGTTCGAACATAACGGGCCGTAGCTACACCTTCACTCATCGAGCGCCCCCACCTTTAGCCACAGAAGCAACCTTCTCACCTCTACCAGCATGCCCGCGAAACGTGCGAGTCGGCGCAAATTCCCCAAGCTTGTGACCGACCATGTTCTCACTAACATAGATAGGGATAAATTTTTTACCATTGTGAACGGCAAGCGTGTGCCCAATCATCTCGGGAACAACCGTTGACCGTCGAGACCAAGTCTTAATGATCTTCCGTTCGCTGTTACGGTTCATTACTTCCACCTTTTCCAACAACGACAAATCAATAAAAGGTCCTTTTTTCAACGATCGACTCATATGTTCATCCTTCTCGTCACTTGCGCTTCCGTTTCGCACTCGCACGCTGCAAGATAAATCGATCGGACGGCTGGCGTCGCCTTGTCTTAAATCCTTTTGCAGGCTGTCCCCACGGTGAAACCGGATGACGCCCACCAGCAGCATGACCCTCGCCGCCACCAAGAGGATGATCTACCGGATTCATCGCATTTCCACATACATGGGGTTTCTTGCCAAGCCAACGATTACGACCAGCCTTACCAATCGAAACATTTAAATGATTCACATTACCTACTTGACCAATCGTGGCGAATCCCTCTGGGAACACTAACCGTGTCTCCCCAGAAGGTAACTTTACAGTTACATATTTTCCATCCTTAGCTACCACTTGCACTGAAGAACCCGCGCTTCTTGCAAGCTGACCACCCTTGCCAGGCCTAAGCTCTACGTTGTGCACAAGCGTGCCAAGGGGGACATTCTTTAGAGGCATTGCATTACCAGGCAAAATATCGACTTGGTCAGCAGCCACGACCGTGGAACCAATTTCAAGGCCAACAGGATGCAAGATATAACGTTTCTCTCCGTCAAGATAGTGCAGCAAGGCAATACGTGCAGAACGATTCGGATCGTACTCAATGGTTGCCACCTTCGCCGGAACATCCCGCTTGTCTCGCTTAAAATCAACAACCCTGTAGGACCTCTTGTGGCCTCCTCCACGCCACCAGATCGTCACCTCACCTTTATTATTCCTGCCACCTGATTTCTTTAATGGCTCAGTAAGAGGTCGGTAAGGCTTGTCAGTCGTTATCTCATCAAAATCCCTTGACGACTGAAATCTACGTCCAGGTGAAGTTGGTTTGTACTTACGAATAGCCATATCTAAACTCTTAAAAGTTTTACTTATGCTCCCTCAAGAAAGTCCGGTAACTTCTCACCATCCCTTAATCGCACATAAGCCTTCTTCCAATCCGGACGTTGCCCAACGAATCGCCCTTGTCTTTTGACCTTTCCATGCGAAATCGATGTTCGCACATCAGCAACTTTCGCACTCATTAATTTTTCGACAGCACGTTTAATGTCTACCTTAGTTGCATTCTTAGCAACTTCAAAAACCAAAACTTGTGCGCCCTCCCGCAGCAAGGAGGATTTTTCCGTGATAATTGCGCGACGAATAATTTCTGTCTGCTTCATTACATCAGAACCTTTTCAAGATGCTCAACTGAGGCTTTAGTCATAACCAAACAACTGGCACCAGCGACGTCTCGTGCGGTCAACTGATTTGAAGCCACTAAAGAAACCTTAGGTATATTTCTTAATGAAAGCGTCAAATTTAAATCAGTCTTAACATCAACCAAAACCGCACGTCCCTTTACATTCAATTTTTCAAGTAGCTCTGCTGCCACCTTAGTGCTTGGATTCTCCTGCCCATTACTGAAAACAGAAAACCGATCAACAACTGTGACAACTCCTTCATTAAATTTTTGCGTTAACGAAGCTCGAAGAGCACTCAGAACAACTTTCTTTGGCAGCGAATAGGCATAGCTACGAGGCTGCGGCCCAAATACCGTGCCTCCTTTTCTCCAAAGAGGGTTGCGCACTTCCCCGACTCGTGCGCGCCCTGTTCCTTTTTGACGCCAAGGTTTACTTCCGGCTCCACGAACCAATCCACGCGTCTTTGTTGCATGAGTACCACGTCGCTCAGAAGCATTTTGGTTGATAACTGACTCCCAAATAAGCCCCTGATTGACGCGCCCACCAAACACATCATCACTTAAATCAAGCGAATCAACCTTTTTGTTCTGTTCATTAACTACGTCCAAAGTCATCCTATGCCACCTAAACTAATATTTAAGGCGAACACGCCACTGAGACAAATATCTCAGCGGCCCTTCTTCTTCTTTTTCTCTTCAGTTTTCGGAAGTACTTCGACCTGCTTCTTTGGCGCCACAGCATGTCGAATTATCACATAACCACCAGGAGCCCCTGGAACAGCACCACGCACTACCAACTGATTGTTCTCACCATCCACTTGAACTACGTGAAGATTCCTAACCGTCACTCGAACACCACCCATTCGACCAGGACCACGCATTCCCTTAAGAACCCTGGAGGGATAGGACGACTGACCTATTGAACCAGGAGCACGATGAAACATTGAACCATGGGTGGCACGACCACCACCAAAGCCATGTCGCTTCACGACGCCCTGAAATCCTCTGCCGCGACTTTCACCAACCACATCAACCTGATCTCCAGATTCAAAGAGCGAAACCAAAACTTGGTCGCCTTCCTTTGGGACGCTATTTTCATCATTAAAGCTAACTTCTCGACGAACTCGCGTCGGCGGAACATTCGCACGTTGATAAAGCCCAGCCACTGGTTTTGAAACTCGCGCCGGCGATGACTCTACAAGGCCAATTTGAACCGAATCGTAACCGTCTCGCTCAAGTGTTTTACGTTGCAGCACAACACAAGGACCAGCCTTCAGCACCGTTGCTGGAACCACAACTCCATCTTCGCCAAACACTTGAGTCATTCCGATTTTTTTGCCTATTATTCCGGTTACCATGTCTCTAAAGTGAACCCTTAAAAATCTAAACAATCATTAATTATGTTCTTGCCCAAAAGCTTTTATTTCGACATCAACACCTGCCGGCAAATCGAGCTTCATTAAAGCATCAACCGTTTGAGGAGTTGGTTCAAAAATATCAATCAACCGCTTGTGTGTTCGAATCTCAAATTGTTCACGGGACTTCTTGTCAACATGAGGCGAACGAAGCACCGTCCATTTGTTGGTATCTGTAGGAAGCGGAATAGGACCCGCCAACTGAGCGCCAGTTCTCCTTGCTGTCTCAACAATCTCTGCCGTAGACTGGTCCAGCAATCGATGGTCGTACGCCTTCAGGCGAATACGAATCTTGTCGCTGAACGTTACCATCTATCTCTCCTCCAGACCTAAAATTTATTTACCTTGAATACTTGCTACAACTTCTTCACTAACCTGTTTCGGAACCTGCTCATAGCAATCAAAATGCATCGAAAATGTTGCTCGCCCCTGCGTACGAGATCGCAAATCGGTCGCATATCCAAACATCTCAGACAGAGGCACCCGGCCATTTACAATCTGAGTGCCTCCATGCGTTTCCATCGAACGAATACTGCCTCTCCTGGTGTTAAGATCACTAATAATGTCACCCATATATTCCTCTGGAACAACAACCTCTATACGCATGATCGGCTCAAGAAGGACCGCCCCAGCTTTTCTTGAGGCATCTTTAAATGCCATAGAGCCGGCCATCTTAAAAGCCATTTCTGACGAATCAACTTCATGATGCGAACCGTCGTAAAGCGATACCGTGACATCCTCAATTGGATAGCCAGCTAATATCCCATTTGTCATGGCCTCTTGAATGCCCTGCTGTACAGACTTAATGTAATCCTTTGGAATCGCACCACCAACAATGTCATTAACAAATTCAAAACCCTGACCAGGCTCTCCCGGAAGCACCTTGATCTTCACATGACCGTACTGCCCACGACCGCCAGTTTGCTTAACGTAACGAACCTCGCTATCAGAAGGCCTAGTTAAAGTTTCTCGATAAGCCACTTGGGGACGACCAACCGTTGCCGCAACACCAAATTCTCTCTGCAAGCGATCGACAAGAATTTCAAGATGCAATTCACCCATCCCTGAAATCACAACTTGACCCGTCTGCTCATCTGTCTGCACTTGAAACGTTGGATCTTCAGAAGTTAATTTTGCAAGTCCAGCGCCTAGCTTCTTTTGATCCGATTCTGTTTTAGGTTCTATCGCCAAAGAAATAACTGGACTTGGAAACTCCATTGACTCCAACACAACTGGGTGTTGCGGGTCACAAATTGTGTCACCAGTACTCACGCTTTTAAGACCAACAGCCGCAGCAATATCACCCGCATAAACTTGTTTGATTTCTTCACGCTTGTTCGCATGCATCTTGAGAAGCCGCCCTATACGCTCATTCCGACCACGTATTGGATTAAAAACTGTAGAACCAGACTTCATCACACCAGAATAGACGCGAATAAACGTCAATTGACCGACAAACGGATCGGTGGCTATCTTAAAAGCCAACGCCGAAAAAGGCGCATCATCATCCGCTGCCCGCTCAACCGCCACCTCTTCTTTTTTGGTCGGATCAATTCCAGTAATTGGAGGCACGTCATCAGGAGAGGGCAAGAACTCAACTACCGCATCCAATAAGGGCTGAACCCCCTTATTCTTAAAAGCTGAGCCACACAAAACAGGGACAAAGGGTGCATCATCACCTTGAACAGAATCAATAACTCGACGCCGAAGCGCGGCTCTAATTTCCTGCTCATCGATGGGCTCACCACCAAGATATTTCTCTAAAACACGATCATCAACTTCGCTTACCTTTTCAATTAAAATTTCCCTTAGCTTAGTGGCCTCAGCAAGAACATCCTGCGGAATCTCCTCAACTACCGATTCCGCTCCAAGCGTTTCGTCTTTATACCGAATCGCTTTCATAGCAACAAGATCAACTACACCTGAGAAATTTTCCTCCGCCCCGATTGGCATCTGGACCGCCACGGGGTTCGCCTGCAACTTACTCCGAATCTGATCGATTGCCTGGGAGAAATTTGCGCCAACACGATCCATCTTGTTTACAAAACATATTCGAGGGACACCGTACTTGTCAGCCTGTCGCCAAACCGTTTCAGACTGCGGCTCAACACCACTGACAGCATCAAAGACCGCAACAGCTCCATCTAAAACCCGCAAAGACCGCTCGACTTCGGCAGTAAAATCAACATGGCCAGGAGTGTCAATTATGTTAATTCGATGCTCGCGCCAAAAGCACATTGTCGCAGCAGAAGTGATTGTTATTCCTCGCTCCTGCTCTTGCTCCATCCAATCCATAACTGCAGCGCCGTCATGAACCTCGCCTAATTTATAGGTAACTCCGGTATAAAAAAGGATCCGTTCAGTTGTCGTAGTTTTTCCAGCATCAATATGTGCCATGATGCCGATGTTACGATTTTTCTCAAGAGGAACCTGCCGAGGAGACAGACCTGACTTGTTCCCAGTCACCTGGGTGCCAGTAGAATTCCCACTCTTAGCTTCGGCTACAGTCACTTCTATCCCTACCATCTATAATGGGCAAAAGCCTTATTCGCTTCTGCCATTCTGTGAGTATCCTCACGCTTTTTTACAGAACCACCACGTAAATTTGAAGCATCAATTAATTCGTTAGCCAACTTGTCTCGCATCGTTTTACCATCGCCTCGACTTCTTGCAGAAGAAGTGATCCAACGTATACTGAGAGAAAGACGCCGGTTCGGACTCACCTCAATTGGAACTTGGTAATTAGAACCTCCAACACGGCGAGACTTAACCTCAAGAGTAGGTTTAGTGTTATCAATTGCCTTTTTAAACACCTTAACAGGATCGTCTCCGGTGCGATCTTTTATAATGTCTAAACTCCCATAAACAATTCCCTCAGCGGTACTGCGCTTTCCGCCTTTCATAATCATTCGTACAAACTTTGTTATCAGGGTACTGCTATAAATGGGATCCGCCGGGACCTCTCGTTTAGGCACTTCTCGTCGGCGCGGCATTATTTACTCCTATTCGTCAAGCCCAAATAAAGATCTACGCTTTTGGACGCTTAGCACCATATTTTGAACGCGATTTTTTTCGCCCTTGCACACCAACAGCATCAAGAGTGCCACGTACCACGTGATATCGCACACCTGGCAAATCCTTAACACGACCTCCTCGGATCAGCACAAGCGAATGCTCCTGTAAATTATGACCCTCTCCGGGAATATAACTTGTAACTTCAATACCATTAGTTAGCCGAACACGTGCCACTTTTCGAAGAGCAGAGTTAGGCTTCTTTGGTGTCTGCGTGAACACACGAACGCACACCCCACGTTTTTGGGGACAGCCTTGCAAAGCTGGGCTTTTGGTTTTTGAAACCAAAGGCGAACGCTTTTTTCGAACCAACTGACTAATCGTTGGCACGCCAACTCCTTATATTAAACCCCAGTATTTCTGAGCTCAAAATTAAAAGAGCCAGATACCCAGGTAAATAAAATTGGCCCAAGCCTAGAAGCCTCATGATTAAAGCTTGGCACCTGGACCGGTTAACCCTATTCCTATATTCTCGTCGAGCAGGCAACCTTAAGTGATCATCAAAGGCTTGCCTAGTGCAGCGAGGAACGACAACTTAACAGATTCGGATTTAGATAGGGTGTCCTAACTCCGACAAAACCTAGAGAAGATATCACATAAACCTAATAATCGCAATGTTTTCAAGGTTTTACTACTCTCTCCCAAGAACAAAAAATTCCTAAGTATCCCCTCTACCGACATCTACTCACCAGAGTTCACAGTTTTTTGAGCGGACCTATCAGATTGAAAAAAATAATCCATTTCACGCTCGAGATCTATTTCGTCACCAGAGGGCGGCGGAGGCGGCTCATCCGCATCAATCGAAACTCCCTTATAGTATTCAAACCCTGTTCCTGCAGGAATAAGTCGACCCATCGTAACGTTCTCTTTTAATCCACGCAGATGATCAACCCTCCCGGATATTGAAGCCTCCGTTAAGACACGTGTCGTCTCTTGAAAAGACGCAGCAGAAATAAAAGATTCCGTGGAAAGAGAGGCCTTGGTAATACCAAGAAGCATTGGCCTGCCAGTCGCAGGGAGACCTCCATCAGCAAGCGTTCGCTCATTTTCTTTAAGAAATCTGATCTTATCGACCTGTTCGTCAACAAGAAATTCAGTATCCCCAACGTTTTCAACTCGAACCCACCGCATCATTTGACGAACCATAACCTCAATGTGTTTGTCATTGATGGCTACGCCCTGAAGTCGGTATACCTCTTGAATTTCATTCACCAGATAACTAACAAGCGCCTTTTCTCCAAGCACACTGAGAATATCGTGAGGATTACTAGGACCATCCATTAGCGGCTCACCAGCCAAAACACGATCGCCTTCCTGAACGTTGATGTGAACACCTCGTGGCAAAGCATATTCTCTTGGCTCAGCGCCAGGCTCATCAGGAACAATAAGGATGTGCCGCATGCCCTTCACGATACCGCCATGTTTAACTTCACCGTCAATCTCACTGATGATCGCCGTTTCACGGGGTTTTCTAGCCTCAAACAACTCTACGACGCGAGGCAAACCACCTGTAATATCTTTAGTTTTTGTAGTTTCACGGGGGATCTTAGCCAATACATCACCAGCTGCAACCGTATCGCCCTCCGCAACCATCATGTGCGCAGAAGAAGGCATATGATACTTACGAACAACCTTTCCATCCTTACCTTTAATCTCAACAGTCGGTTGTTTCTTTTCGTCAGGCGAGTCAACAATAATAAGACGCATGAGACCTGTAACTTCGTCAACCTCCTCATGCACCGTCATTCCCTCAATAATATCCTTGAAACGAATCGTTCCGTTCTGCTCAGTTAAAATAGAAAACGTATACGGATCCCACTCAACTAAAGTCTGTTCCTGATCAACTTGCTGGCCATCCTTAACTTTTAAGTTCGCACCGTATACAACCTCGTACCTCTCACGATCGCGACCCTTTTCATCCTGCACAACCAAGAAACCTGTCCGGTTCATCACAATTGAAGTGCCATCTTTTTTCTTAACTGCCTGAATATCCTGATATTTCACAGTACCGGCATGCTTGCTCTCCAATTTCGATTGATCAGAAACTCGAGAAGCCGTTCCGCCAATATGAAAAGTTCTCATCGTAAGTTGTGTACCCGGCTCACCAATTGATTGGGCGGCAATTACCCCCACCGCAAGTCCTAATTCAACCAATTTCCCCGTGGCCAGATCCCGCCCGTAACAATTTGCACAACATCCTCGCCTCGAAGAACAGGTCAAGACTGAACGGATCTTCACCTTCTCAATTCCAGCCTCCTGAATCGTGGCGGCCAATTCCTCAGTGATCTCCTGATTGGCCGATGCAACCACCTCATCAGTAAACGGATCGCGAACATCTTCAAGAGTAACTCGACCCATGATTCGATCACGAAGCGGTTCAATAATTTCACCACTTTCCACAATCGCCCTAGACTCAATTCCATCCAATGTCCCACAATCCAGCTCAGAAATAATCACGTCTTGAGCGACATCAACAAGTCGGCGGGTTAAATAGCCAGAATCTGCCGTCTTGAGAGCCGTATCCGCTAATCCTTTTCTAGCACCGTGTGTAGAAATAAAGTATTGAAGAACGGTCAGACCTTCTCGGAAATTTGATGTAATCGGTGTTTCAATGATTTCACCGGAGGGCTTAGCCATCAAGCCTCTCATACCAGCTAGCTGCCTAATTTGTTGCTTACTACCCCGGGCTCCTGAATCCGCCATAATATAGACTGGATTAAATCCATGACCAGTCTCGTCTAACGTCTCCATCTCACCAAACATTTCGTCGGCAATCTTTTCTGTTACGTCTGACCAAATTGCAATGACTTTATTCTTACGCTCGCCGTTGGTAATCGCACCTTCAAGGTACTGCTGTTCAACTTTAATGACTTCATCATTTGCAACCTGAATCAATGTTTGCTTTTCTTTCGGAATAACTAAATCGTCAATTCCTATCGAAATCCCAGATTTTGTAGCATACAAAAATCCAAGATTCTTCAACCGATCCAACATATCTACCGTACGCTCAAGGCCCTTCTGTAAATAACAATATTGAACCAATTGTTGTTGACCCTTTTTCTTAAGAAGACCGTTAACGTAGGGAAAATCTTCTGGAAGCGCGCTATTAAAAATCACACGACCAACTGTCGTGTTGATAATCTTTTTATCTAAATTCTCAACCTGCGAATGTAAAACATCCTGATCATCACGCACAACGGTAAGGTCCATAAATTCACCGCTTAAACGGAGTCTTATGGGAGTCAATGTCTCTACTTCATTGGCTTCAAGAGCCAGCAACACATCATCAACAGAATTAAAAACACGGCCCGCTCCTTTAGCACTTAACTTCTCCTTCGTCAGGTAATAGCACCCGAGCACTATGTCTTGAGAGGGCACGGTTATTGGTGTCCCGTTAGAAGGAGACATTATGTTATTTGCCGACAACATGAGAACTGACGCTTCAATTTGAGCCTCAGGAGACAAAGGAACGTGAACAGCCATCTGATCACCATCGAAATCAGCATTAAAAGCAGTACAGACCAGCGGATGGATACGAATGGCTTTACCTTCAACTAACACAGGTTCAAATGCTTGAATCCCAAGTCGATGTAAAGTAGGAGCTCGATTAAGCAAAACAGGATGCTCTCGAATAACCTCTTCGAGAATATCCCAGACAGCAGGCTCATGCTGTTCTACCATTTCTTTAGCCTGCTTAATGGTTGAAACCAGCTCACGCTCTTCTAATTTGTTATAAATAAAAGGTTTAAAAAGCTCAAGCGCCATTTTTTTTGGCAGCCCACACTGGTGCAATTTAAGCTCTGGACCAACAACAATTACAGAACGCCCTGAATAATCAACTCGTTTACCCAATAAATTTTGCCGGAAACGCCCCTGTTTGCCCTTTAAGGTATCGGAAAGAGATTTAAGTGGTCGATTATTCGCACCACGGAGCACTCGCCCACGCCTGCCATTATCAAATAATGCATCTACGGCTTCTTGCAACATCCGTTTTTCGTTGCGAATAATGACCTCTGGAGCCCTTAATTCCATCAACTTTTTAAGACGATTATTTCGATTAATTACTCGACGGTAAAGATCATTAAGATCGGAAGTCGCAAATCTTCCACCATCCAGCGGAACCAATGGCCTCAGCTCTGGAGGGATCACCGGTATTACGTCGAGAATCATCCACTCAGGTCGGTTTGTCGAGCGTCGAAAAGAATCTACAACCTTTAAACGTTTAGCAAACTTCAAGGTTTTCTGAACAGAAGTTTCTGACTTCATTTTGGCTCTTAACTCAACCGCAAGCTCATCAATTTCAACACCTTTTAGAAGGTCTTTGATGGCTTCGGCTCCCATTTGAGCACGAAATTTTGTACCTGATTCGAGACGAGCCTTTCGGTACTGTTCTTCTGTTAACAATTGATTGATTTTAAAATCACCGTCCCCTGGATCGATGACGACATACGCCTCAAAGTACAATACACGCTCAAGATCACGCAACGAAATATCAAGAAGATGACCTATACGACTGGGAAGCCCTTTAAAAAACCAAACATGACTTACTGGAGTCGCAAGATTAATATGACCAAGACGCTCCCTACGAACCTTGGCCTGCGTAACCTCAACGCCACACTTGTCACAAATAACGCCTCGATGTTTCATGCGTTTGTATTTTCCGCATAGACATTCCCAATCCGTCACGGGACCAAAGGTCTTGGCGCAAAACAGACCGTCACGTTCCGGTTTAAACGTCCGATAATTGATCGTCTCCGGCTTAGTCACCTCACCATGTGACCACGAAACAATTTTCTCTGGTGAAGCCAAACTGATTCGAATAGCGTCGAAATCTATTTTCAGCGCGCTCCTGTCTGTAAAACCTGGTCGCATCGAATCCCTCTTATCAGAAGTAAACATCATTAACTTTCAGAAACTGAACTTTCTTCGAGCTCAGTCTCCGCTTCATTATCTTCTGGCTCCTGAGGCAAAACCTCAGGTGGTCGTCGTGTTTTAATCAGATCAACATCCAGACAAAGTGCCTGTAGTTCTCTAACGAGAACATTAAATGATTCAGGAAGTCCAGGCGTAAATGAAGCATCTCCCTTGACTATTGCTTCATAAATTTTTGCCCGACCCATAACATCATCTGATTTAGCGGTTAGTAATTCCTGCAAGATATGAGCAGCACCGTAAGCCTCTAATGCCCACACTTCCATCTCACCAAATCGCTGCCCGCCGAATTGCGCCTTACCCCCAAGAGGCTGTTGGGTAATAAGAGAATAAGGACCAATCGAACGAGCATGCAATTTGTCATCAACGAGATGTGAAAGCTTCAGCATATAAATGTACCCAACGGTCACCTCTTGCTCAAATGGATCTCCAGTCATTCCGTCAAATAACTTAGTCTTCCCGCTGCTTGGCAAACCTGCCTGCCCCAACCAATGCTTTATTTCTTTTTCGTTAGCCCCATCAAAAACTGGAGTCGAAAAATACAGGCCCAATGCATTTGCGGCCCAACCTAAATGTGTTTCAAGAATCTGACCAACGTTCATTCTTGACGGAACTCCTAAAGGATTAAGGACAATCTCAACAGGACTACCATCGGGAAGACGCGGCATATCTTCTTCGGGAAGGACTCTAGCTATGACGCCCTTATTTCCATGACGCCCGGCCATCTTGTCACCTACAGACAATTTTCGCTTCATCGCAACGAATACTTTGACCAGCTTAATAACTCCTGGAGGAAGCTCATCACCGCGACGGATTTTTTCTTTCTTTTCCTCTGAAAGCTTTCGTATAACTTCCACCTGACCCTGGGTATGCTCCTCCAAGCCCCTCAGATAACTCTCAATCTCTTTATTTTTAGAAGAAATTTTAATGCGCACAAGATCGGCATAATCACGATCGTTAATAATCTCCTCAGTTAAGAGAGTTCCCTTAGCAATCAGGACACTCTGGCCGTCCTCACTAATCAAGTCTGCAGAAATTTTCTGGTCCTTAAGTTTATCTACGAGACGTTTTTTAACCTCATCGTGAAGAATACGAATTTCATCGTCTAAATTTTTCTCGATCATTTCGAGCTCTTCAGCCTCGATAGCCTTTGCCCGCTCGTCTTTTTCGATACCCTTTCTAGAAAAGATCTTCACACCAACAACAATGCCTTCAATACCCGGTGGGCACAACAACGAAGCATCTCTTACATCACCAGCTTTCTCTCCAAAGATTGCCCTTAACAATTTTTCCTCAGGAGTTAGCTGTGTTTCACCCTTCGGGGTAACTTTTCCTACTAGGATATCGCCCGGCTTTACATAAGCACCTATACGAATGATCCCGCTCTCATCAAGATCGTTAAGAAACCCTTCAGATACATTTGGGATGTCTCGAGTGATTTCTTCAGGCCCCAATTTCGTGTCGCGTGATTCAATATCAAATTCTTCAATGTGAATAGAAGTGTAGTAATCTTCCTTCACTAAACGTTCAGAAACCAGAATGGCGTCTTCAAAGTTATATCCACGCCAAGGCATAAACGCGACAAGAACATTGCGACCAAGAGCCAGTTCACCAAGCTCAGTGGAAGGCCCATCAGCAAGCACCTGACCTCTCTTTACGTTCTGATTTACACGGACTATAGGTTTTTGACTGATGCAAGTATTTTGATTTGAACGACGGAATTTTGTCAGGTTATAAATATCAGCACCCTGATCTGTCGATCCTTCTTCACTATCAACCCGAACAACTATTCTTTGGGAATCAACATAATCCACCACACCATCGCGCCTACCAACAACAACGGCACCAGAATCACGCGCAGTAATGAACTCCATCCCCGTTCCAACGTAGGGTGCACGAGCACGCAACAGCGGAACAGCCTGGCGCTGCATATTTGAACCCATAAGGGCTCGATTGGCATCGTCATTTTCTAAAAAAGGAACCAAAGACGCCGCAACAGAAACCAACTGCTTAGGTGAAACATCAATAAAGTCTACGTTCTCCTTTGGCGCCATAAGAAAATCGCCAGCTTGGCGCGCATTTACCCGGTCATTAACAAGATTTCCATTGTCATCTAGTTCAGCATTTGCTTGGGCAATAAGATATTTATCTTCTTCCCATGCAGAAAGATAGAAAGGATGCGGTTCACACCGCGCTTCTTTCTTATTCTTGGCCTTCATGTCACCATTAGCTTTTAAGATCTCGTCAGAAGACACAATATCGCCCTCTTTAAACTTGGTCTGACCAGATTCCAGAACCTTCACATAATCGACAACTCGGCCATCCTTCACACGACGATACGGTGATTCAATAAAACCAAACTCATTAATACGCGCATAGGAAGACAGAGAAGATATTAAGCCGATGTTAGGACCTTCCGGTGTTTCAATAGGACAGATCCGACCATAGTGAGTAGGATGCACATCTCTAACTTCAAAACCAGCGCGCTCTCTCGACAAACCACCAGGACCCAAGGCAGACAGACGGCGTTTATGAGTGATTTCTGATAATGGATTCGTCTGATCCATAAACTGCGAAAGCTGAGACGAACCAAAAAATTCTCTGATCGCGGCCATGACTGGCTTCGCATTAATTAAATCATGCGGCATAGCCGTAGCCATTTCTTGATAAACAGACATCTTTTCCTTAATGGCTCGCTCCATGCGCACTAGGCCTATCCGAAATTGGTTTTCTAGCAACTCCCCAACTGAGCGCACACGCCTATTACCCAAATGATCAATGTCATCTACATTACCAGTTGTCTTTCGAAGTTTTAACAAATAGCTAATAACTGAATAAAAATCGTCTGCGTTTAAAACCTTTTCATCGAGCGAAGTCTCGAGATCGAGCTTGGTATTTAATTTCAGCCGACCCACCCGAGAAAAATCATACTTCTGAGCATTAAAGAACATGCTTTCAAACAAAGAACGTGAACTATCTAGTGTCGGTGGATCGCCCGGTCTGAGACGGCGATAAATTTCTATCAGCGCCTCTTCGTGAGTCCGTACAGTATCTTTCTTTAAAGTGGTAGATAAAACATTGCCAGCAGCATCATCTTCAGGAAAGAAAACCTCTATCCCCTCAATATTTTTTTCTTGAGCCATCGATATAATCCGTGGCGTCACCTCATCATTAGCCTCAAGAATAATTTCTCCTGTTGCGGGATCAACAAAGTCGGAAACAGCATAGGCACCGTCTAATTCACTTTCGACAACTTCAACCTCATCAATACCGCTCTTCTCGAGAGCAGCAAAAACTGAACGACTTATCTTCTTTCCGGCTTGTACGGATACATCTGCTCCCTTAATCTTTCGGTCTTTCAGCGCACGCCTTCCAATTAAGTGAGAACCCACCTCCCAGTTGAGTGAATTACCCTTAAGAGAGATCCGACTAACACTATGAAACGCTCGAATTATGTCGTCAACCCCTCTCAATCCGAGGGCTCTTATAAACACTGACGCTAAAAATTTTCGTTTTCGATCGATGCGAACATAAAGCAAATTCTTTGCGTCATACTCAAACTCAACCCAAGAACCTCGATAAGGAATAATCTGAGCAACGAAAAGATTCTTGTCTTCGGAGTGGAAGAAGGCTCCAGGTGAACGGTGAAGCTGAGACACTATTACCCGTTCCGTCCCATTAATTATAAATGTTCCATTGTCCGTCATTAAGGGAACATCGCCAAAATAAACCTCCTGCTCCTTAATATCCCTAATGGATTTGACTCCGGTGTCTGGATCTTTATTCCAGACAATGAGACGAATTAAGACTTTTAATGGAACCGCATACGTCATGCCACGTTCTTGACATTCCTCAACATCGTACTTCAGCTTAATATCGACAGAGGACCCGCATGTCTCGCAGACTGTTTCCTGATGATGGTGTTCTAGCCCGGACAAATTTCCACACTTACACTCCCAGCTTCCAATCGTGTATTCGATGAATTCAAGTGATGAATTGTCCCTAAAGTCGCTGATCGGAAATACCGATTTAAAAACTGATTGCAGCCCAGCGTCTTCACGCTGCGAGGGAAGCCGATTCATCTGAAGAAATCGTGCATATGACTTCTTTTGAATCTCGATCAGATTCGGAATTGGTACCGTGGTCTGGATCTTTGAAAAATTAATTCGTTCTCTATAAGCGTCTTGATAAAGGGTTTGCAATTGAATCCCTCGCATAGATCGAAGTAGTAAACGGATTAGTGCCAGAAATAGAAAAAGTTCTCAGATCTGACAAACCCAAAAAACATCGCCTGCTAAAAAATCACACCGGCAAACAATAAAACCGATCACTAAACATCTCTAAAAGAGCGTTATTTAACTTCGACTTTCGCGCCGACGTCTTCAAATTTTTTCTTGATCGTCTCAGCTTCGTCTTTCGGAATATCTTCTTTAATAGCCTTAGGAGCACTTTCAACAAGCTCCTTTGCTTCCTTCAAACCGAGGCTGGTAATTTCCCTAACGGCCTTAATAACATTAATTTTCTTGGCACCAACATCTGTTAAAGTCACCGTGAATTCCGTTTTCTCCTCTGCCTCGGCTGCTCCTCCCACTGGAGCAGCAGCACCTGCAACCGCAACCGGCATAGCAGCTGCAGCAGTGACGCCGAGCTCCTCTTCTAAGGTTTTCACCAATTCAGATAACTCAAGAACAGAAATCCCTTTAATATAATCAACAACCTGATCCTGTGTTAGGTCAGCCATTCTTTTACTCTCCTTAAACAATTACTGGAAACAATGCCACCCGGCCATAAAATTCCCACTTCGTGAACACCAAAATTATTCTGCCGCTCGTTCTTTCTCCGCTTGAGATAAAACACTCACCAAATCTCTCGCCGGAGCGTTTAACACCTGGACCAACTGAGTCGCCGGCGCCTGTAACAACATAAGCAACTTCGCATAAAGCTCTTCTTTTGAAGGAAGAGAGGCCAGAGACTTAACTGCATCTGCTTCAATCTCTTTCCCCTGCACCACCGCCGCCTTAACGGTGAGCAAAGGACTACTCTTTGAAAAAGTTTGTAATGTTTTAGCAAGAGATACAGGGTCATCGCTGCTAAAAGCAATCGCTGTAGTGCCACTGAAATGTTCGCTGAGGACCTGATATGGAGTCCCTTCTATTGCTCTTTTCGCCAAGCTGTTCTTAACAACTCTGTACCCTGCATTTACAGAACGAATTTGCTGGCGAAGTTCTGTCGTCTCCGGCACATCAAGACCCTTAAAATCAAGCACGATCACACTATCGGCCTGACCAAAAGCGTCTTTTAGAGACTGGACTCTTTCTTCTTTTATTGCTCTCGTAATTGGCATTAAATCTACCTGATTTCTTACTCCCCAACTACAACCACCAGACGCTCCTATCTATGTGCCTCAATACCAGCACCATCGATACGAACACCAGGACCCATCGTTGAACAAATCGCCATACTCTTGAGATATTTTCCTTTGGCTGCAGCTGGTTTTGCTTTCATTACACTCGAAGTCAATGCGTATGCATTAGCAATGAGATTTTCCGTTGAAAAAGATAACTTGCCAATCGGAGCGTGAATAACACCGGCCTTATCAACTCGAAATTCAACTTTTCCAGCCTTAATCTCCTCAACCGCCTTATTGACTTCGAGTGTGACCGTCCCAGTCTTTGGATTCGGCATCAAACCTCTCGGACCAAGAACTCTTCCAAGCTTACCGACTGACTTCATCATATCCGGCGTCGAAACCACTGCGTCAAAGTCGGTCCATCCTTTTTGAATCTTTTCAACAATTTCTTCCCCGCCGACCACGTCAGCTCCAGCCTTTTCCGCATCCTGTTGCTTATCAGGACCAGCAATTACCACAACCTTCTTACTGCGCCCCAAACCATGAGGCAGCACAACCGTTCCTCGAACCATTTGATCAGCATGTTTTGGATCAACACCCAACCTCATAGATACTTCAAGTGACTCATCAAAATTAACAAATTTTAGGTTTTGAACTAAGGAAACTGCATCCTCCAACGAATACAACTTGTCCTCGACCTTTGACTTCGCTGATTTAAATTTCTTACCTGCTTTTGTCATAACTAAATTCCAAAATTACCGCTTACAAAACCGCTAAGGCTTTACTTCAATCCCCATGGATCTCGCCGTACCTTCCACTGTTCTAACAGCCATTTCCATACTGCCACAATTAAGATCAGGCATTTTAGTCTTTGCAATTTCTTCAACCTGTTGCGGGGTCACCGTTCCTACTTTTGTACTATGGGGTTCGCCAGAACCTTTTGCAATATTGGCGGCTCTCTTAAGGAGCACAGACGCGGGAGGAGTTTTCGTGATAAAAGTATAAGATCGATCTTGATAAATACTAATCACAGCAGGAATAATTAAGCCCTCCTGCCCGGACGTTTTAGCATTAAACGCCTTACAAAAATCCATGATGTTGACACCATGCGGACCAAGTGCAGTTCCAACAGGAGGAGCAGGAGTTGCCTTTCCTGCAGCGATCTGAAGTTTTACCTGTCCAATAAGTTTCTTTGCCATAAAAAGTTAACCGTTAAAGTTTCTCCACCTGCAGAAAATCGAGCTCTACGGGCGTCGACCGACCAAATATCGTCACCATTACTTTGAGAGTATTTCGATCAATATTGACTTCATCAACCACACCATTAAAACTAGTGAAAGGACCTTCATTAATTCTGACTTGGTCACCTTTATCAAATGAGTATTTCGGCTTGGGCTTCTCAGCAGCCACCGTCACTTGATGCAAAATATGATCGACTTCTTCTCGGGTTAAAGGAGTTGGTTTAGTTCCAGCTCCTACAAAACCAGTAACTTTTGGGGTGTTCTTAACAACGTGCCAAGCATCATCGGTCATATTCATTTCAACAAGAATGTAACCAGGGAAAAAACGCTTCGAACTAACCACCTTCTTCCCACCGCGCATCTCAATCACATCCTCTGTCGGAATAAGAACCTCCCCTATATCACCCTCTAAACCGTAGGCCTGCACACGCTGATGCAACGAATCAGACACTTTTTTCTCAAAACCAGAATATGTGTGCACGATGTACCACTGCTTAACAAGAACTTCAGTCATTACGCCCCGAAAGTGGTGAATAAAAACCTTGCCAGCCTGTCGAGCAACAAATCAGAAATCCAAAGATACAATCCGGACATCACAGAAAAGAGCACCACTACAAACGTGGTAGCCTGAACTTCTTTTAAGGATGGCCAGGTAACCCGGGACATTTCATTTTGCACTTGCGCCAGAAACGCCCGTGTACGCTGATACCAGCCTAAAGGACCCTTAGCCTTACTAATTGAGTCTCGACTATTTTCAAGTGCTGCTGACTTCGCCATGAAACCCTGATTACCCTTAAAAGTTAAACCGTTCTTTTTCTCACTCTATAAATAGATGGCAGGCCAGGAGGGACTCGAACCCCCAGCCCCCGGTTTTGGAGACCGGTGCTCTACCAGTTGAGCTACTGGCCTACGATCCCTCTTAGCTACTTCGTCTCTCGATGAGGCGTATGTTTTCGACACCAACGGCAATACTTCTTCATCTCAAGACGATCAGTGGTCTTTCGTTTGTTTTTTGTCGTACTGTAATTCCGCCGCTTACACTCGGTGCACGCCAGAATAATGATGTCGCGCACTAATTTAATCTCCCTTGCTCACGCCGTTGAAAAGTTCTCAAAAAAAATATTGAGTAAAAAAATCGTAACTCGACTACTCGACTATTTCAGTAATCGTACCTGAACCCACCGTCCGGCCACCTTCACGAATCGCAAAACGTAGCCCCTTTTCAAGAGCAACAGGTGTAATTAATTCAACATCGACTGTCACATTATCACCCGGCATAACCATCTCTACACCCTCAGGAAGGTTTGCCACACCTGTCACATCAGTCGTCCGAAGATAGAATTGAGGTCTGTAACCATTAAAGAACGGTGTGTGCCGCCCACCTTCATCCTTTCCAAGGACATATACCTCCCCTTTAAACTTTGTATGCGGAGTAATCGACCCTGGCTTGGCCAACACTTGCCCGCGGTTCACATCATCTTTTTCCACACCACGCAACAACACACCAATGTTGTCACCCGCGACACCCTCATCGAGCAACTTTCTAAACATCTCGACGCCAGTTACAACCTTTTTCTCTGTCGGCGCAAAACCAACAATCTCAATTTCTTCACTCACCAACACCTTGCCCCGCTCCACACGACCCGTAACAACAGTGCCACGACCAGAAATCGAAAAAACATCCTCTATCGGCATCAAAAATGGTTTGTCTATGTCCCGCTCCGGTAGAGGAACATAATCATCAACGGCTGCCATAAGCTCTTCAATAGATTTTGCGCCAGCTTCATCACCCTCAAGAGCCTTGAGAGCAGAACCTTTAATGATTGGAATATCATCACCAGGAAAGTCATAAGAACTTAGCAGTTCTCTTACTTCCATTTCGACAAGCTCCAGGAGCTCAGGGTCATCGACCGCATCACACTTATTCAGAAAAACTACGAGGGAAGGAACACCAACTTGTCGCGCCAAAAGGATATGTTCACGTGTCTGCGGCATGGGACCATCGGTAGCCGCAACAACCAAAATACCACCATCCATTTGAGCCGCACCCGTAATCATATTCTTAATGTAATCAGCATGTCCGGGACAATCGACATGCGCATAATGCCGATTGTCTGTTTGATATTCGACATGAGCCGTCGCGATCGTAATTCCCCGCTCTCTTTCTTCAGGGGCATTGTCGATAGAATCAAAGCTTCGCGCCTCATTCTTATCGTCGCCTTTCGACAAAACAGTTGTAATTGCCGCCGTCAGAGTCGTCTTCCCATGATCAATATGACCAATCGTGCCGATATTCACGTGAGGTTTCGACCGATCAAACTTTTCTTTTGCCATTGTTCATGCCCCTTAATAAAATCAGTGCTTTTAAGAAACCAACTATTAACTCGAGCTGTGTTATTTCTCTATTTTCAACTTCGTCTACAAATTACTTTTCCTAAAGCTTAAGGTCACTACGGAATCCCTTAAACATCAGCACCACAGATCATTTGTGGAGCCGATGACCGGGATTGAACCGGTGACCTCGTCCTTACCAAGG
>CEUS01049510.1_pt1 | contig 33889 bp, 36 predicted proteins | sample 427031 | NCBI WGS metagenome assembly CEUS01 (sample SAMEA2622837, study PRJEB7988) | marine metagenome | biome: marine biome (ENVO:00000447); feature: marine epipelagic mixed layer (ENVO:xxxxxxxxx); material: "saline water (ENVO:00002010), including plankton (ENVO:xxxxxxxx)" | depth 140 m | reverse complement strand
GCTCGCCGGCCGTTGGCTCGCAGGCCCCCATCCGAGGGCGGCGGCATAAGGCCGGAGTGCTGTTCGGCTCCGCGCCGGCGACCCACGGGGGTCCATCTCCGGGCGGTTTCGGACACGACCTTCGTTGGCGCCTTCCAGGGGTGAGCCTGGCGTAGGTGGACTGCCTGCTGCGAAGGTCTCTCAGCCGGGGCCACGCGAGGGCCCCTCCGACTTCCATGGCCCCCCGTCAGGTGCGGCGACGTTGGCTCTTGGCAATGCTGCCACGGCCGTCGCGGGCGTTACCGCCCGTCCCTGCGGGTTGGAGTGGTCGGCTATGTGGAATGGCCTGGAGGTCTTCTGGGACGCCCAGACCGAGTTCGTAGAGGATCGTGTTCCAGTGGGCCTGGTCCTCGGACTTGAGGTCGGCAGGGCGGCCACGGGACTTCTTGTAGGCGGCCCGCGCCTTGCGCTGTGCCAGCCGCTTCTGGTAGCCCCTGGTCTTGCGACCCATTCTGCCGGTGGAGGTGTGGCTCATGATTCAAGGCCCCTCACACCCAGCAACGAGCCGGATGTACGCCTGCGAGATTGGCTCGCTCGCGTAATCGCAGCATCGCGCGCAAAACGCGCAAAAACCCCGCCAACGGCTTCCGCCGAAGAACGGGGCTGGAGCATGCAACCCCCGGCCAGGGACGCCTCCCTGACCGAGGTCGGACGGAAACCCTGCCCGCGGCTTGTGGGCCGGGACAGGGCGGAGGAGAAAGAGGATGCGTGAGTATCGCATGAAAAAGGCCCCCGCACATGGTCCGCCAAGACGATACGGGGGCCTTTTGTTCTGACTGAGGTTGGCTGGCGGACCATGAGGGCACTGTACGTCCCCTTGGCTATATGTCAACCCCTCAGGGGTACATCGGAGCAGAAAAAGTTGAAAAAGTCTGGCCGGTCATCTCTTCGGTGACCGCACGATTGAACTGCAGCCCAGGATGCCGATGAGGACGAGCTGCAGGGTCAGGAGGGGCAGTCGGGTCATGGCAGGGGGTGCCTCGGTCACTGGGCCGCCTCAACCTGCTGGGCCTCTTTCCTTGCGAGGGCTTCGTCAATGTACCTCGCCGCGGCCTCTTGGAACTCTGGCAGCTCGTCCATGGCGCTGTGGCCGCGATTGAAGTGGCCGCCGTACTCGAGTTCGAGACCGGAGTGTTGTGCGACCCCCTGCCCGTGAGGTGCCTTGGCCGTCTGTGTGGCATACCAGAGGCGGGTGACGTTCCGCGGAGGTTTGACCCTCCGCCACTTCCCCGACCACCGTGTGACGTTCAGTGCGTTCAAAGGCCACCCCAGACCGTACCGATTCCTCGACACCGGGTCCGACAGAACTTGCCACACCATGATGGTCATTCCGGCCCGCATACTCAGGTGATGCGAAAGCTGCTGGCACCCCCACCCCGCACCGTAGGAGTAGCCTATCGTCACCACCAAACCGGACCCCATCTCCTCTTCCAACCAGTGCGCTAGGCTGCCCCAGTCAGCGTTCCATCTCTGCGGATTGGTCACCGTGGCGTCTTCGGTGCACTTTAGCCGTGCCTGCCGCCAGATCGTGCGCATCCCGTTCTGATGGTGAGCTTTCTGCAGGTGGCCCATGATGGGAACAATTGCGGTGGTGATCATGACTCTGGCCCCTTGTGCACATATGCGCGGAATTCTAACGATCGCGACGGTCGCGGTCAGCCTGGGCGACCCCGTCCACGGCAGCGATCAGGTCGTCTGCAACCGCCGTCGAGATGTCCCGGTACGCCCTCAGCCCTGCACGGACGGTCCCGCATCCTGACAGCGCGGCGAGTACGACACACAACAAAATCACCCTGATCATGAGAGGCTCCTTTTATAGTCTGCGTTAGAAAAAGTCGGCCCAGTGTCCATTTGATGCTGCATCTCTTGAACATCCCGATCAGGCGGGCTTCCGTGCCCTCGTCCGTGGTCCTGATTGGGTGGCTAAACAGCCCTGAAAGGTGCCCCCGCACCGGCCACTATCCGAGTTAGGGGCCCGGGTAGAGATGGGTTTGCCGGCGCGGGGGCCTGTTTGATTGTAGCGGATCCGCCGATCGCCTCCTCCACCGGCAGCGCATGGCTGCAGCAAATGATTTAGATCTGACATTCTTGGGCCCCTATGCCATGATGTTATGCATGGGCAGGGGGTATGTCAACCTCTTGAGGAGCAATCGCTGGCGGGCGTTCGCCGACGGCATCAAGAAGGAGCGTGGGTACCGGTGTGACTACTGCGGCGCGGTCGACAGGCGAGTGCAGGCGCACCATGGGTTCTACCGGCACGGCTTGAAACCGTGGGAGTACCCGAAGAGGTCGATCTGGCTGGCGTGCCCTGAGTCGTGTCACCCTAGACTGGATGCTGCGAGGATCGCCGGCGTGGAGATGCTGGGGCGCGTGCACCCGAAGGATCTGGGGGAGGTGATCACCTACATCACTCATGTGTCTTCCCGGCGTTCCCAGCCCACTGCTCAATCCAGGCATTGATCGACGCCATCTCGAGCTTGATTGATTCGATCTCTTCTCCTTGTCGCCTAGTGATCTTGGCCGCTTCGGGAAGGATCCTCTTCGACTCCATAATCTGCATGCGAGAACGCAGGTCTGCGATGTCCCCGCTGACCATCTTATGGAAGGACTTGTTCAGCTCGGCCATGGCCTCGCCGTTGGCCTTGATCTGGTTGGCGTTGTAGGCCACCTTGGTGTGTATGCCGCCCAGCATGTAGATGGCGGTGGGGCCCGCAGTGATTCCAAAAATGACAATGCTCCAGAAGATCCTCCGCAGCGACTTCAGGCCTTCGCTGTTCTGTTCGGCGATGTACTCAGCGACTTCTTGGGGCTCATTTGCAGTCATCGTGAACACCATTTCATATCCAAAACAAGTTGGTCGGTGTCATGGTCTATGTCCGAACCCAACCCTCCGAACCTCTGGCACAGGCCGGGTGGCTTTTGCTACCTGTGCCTGATCACTGTAGTCGATCGTCCTACCGTGGTCATCATCTCATACGCCGCTTCGGCCTCCTCGAGGAACGTCTGCACTTCGTCCTTGAACTTCTCCTGCGGTGTCTCCTCGGGGATCACGCCCATCTCGTCGGCGAAGTAGCTGACGGCGCCGGCCAGCGCGTCGATCCGGTCGTCGTGGTCCAGGCAGTTCTTCTCGCGGGTGATCCTGGTGAACTGCAGGATGAAGTCGTCGTCGCCGGCTACCTCCCTCGAAGTCACCAGCCGGTGGCTGGACAGGGGCGGCTCGAGCACATCGCAGATCCGCTCCTCCTTTCGCAGCAGCTTCGTGACGTGCTGGGTGATGACCTTGCACATCCACCGACCTTGGTGCCGGTCCTTGAGGTGCTTACGCTGGTCATCCACCGCCTCGGGGCCGCTGATCTGGCCACTGGGCCGGGTGGACCGACCCTGACTGACGATCCTCTGCATGCGGGCCTCGAGGAGAGGTGCGACTGCCCCGTAGCCTCCCTCGTCCTCTACCACCGCGGTAGTGGCTCCCCACATCTTCGCGATAGCGCACAGCCGGTCCAGGGTCTTGGTGCTGTACCCGCCGTCCAGGCCGCCCACTGCTTTGATCCACAGGAACCCGTTGAGCAGTGAGACGACAGCGTACCCGGTCTTGTCCTTGCCGCGTCCCGACGGGTCGATCCACATCACCGTGTCCTGGTACTGCACCCAGTCTTCGCTGATCATCGCCGGCGCCCGGAAGCAGTCGTCGCCGAAACCGTCGCAGACCAGGTCGTCGATGGTGGTGTCGGCCCTCTTCATCCCCGTGCTGCGCAGCCCCCACATCACGCGGAGGGGTGCGGTGTCCCGATCGATCGCATCCATCACGATCAGGTCTTCGCAGCGTAGGGGCGCTTCGTCGATCCCCTCGTTGTGGATCAGCAGCATCTGCTGCATGTCGAAGTCGTACTCGCCCTCTGCCTTCAGTTCCTTGATCCGCGCGTCGTCGTGCCGGTGCGGGAAGACCTTGTCGCCGGGCTTGGCCGTCCCCTCGCGCATCGCCTGCATGACCGACGGCGCCGGGTTGATCATCCGGATCCGGCCCTGGTCGTCGACCATCTGGTCGGGGTGCGGGATCAGGATCGGCCAGGTGCGGAAGACGTACTGTCGCTTCGCCAGCTTCAGGTAGAGGCTGTCGGGGTGGTGGTACGTTCCGAGGAAGATGATCTCGCGGAGGCCGAAGGAGCAGACGTGCGTGAACTCCTTCACGCGACTGGCCACCTTCAGCCGCTCCATGGGCGTGCGGGCGTTGACCTCGGTCTCGCAGTCGTCGGCCAGGATCAGGTTCGCACGGCTGCCCTCGAGCTGGCCGTTGATGCCCATGATCGTGAACGACGGTGACCGATGGCGAGGCACGCACCCGCCCACGTCGAAGTGCTTCGTGGTGTCCCGGTGCTTGATGCTCTTGTTGGGTTTGAGGTGCTTGAGGAAGGGGACGGTTTCGAACCAACCGCGGATGAGCTGCAGGGACTCGGCCGCCGCGGCGTCGGTCTTCGACACCAGCTTGATCTTCAGTTCGGGGTCGCAGTAGAACCGCCAGGCGATGTAGGCCAGGGCGAGGTACGTCTTGCCGATACCTCGAGGCGCCAGCACCCCGCGGCGGTTGCCGGTGTCCTGGCCGGCCATGAACTTGAGGATCTCGATCTCCGGCGGCCCGATGGGCGCGACCTTGTCTGACTCGATCCACTGCCACAGCAGCAGAACGAACTTGACGACGTCGCGCTTCAGCTCCTTCTTGCTGACCCGGCGTTCAGCTCGCGAGACCGAGGTGACCATTTTCCGTGTCGACTCCTTCGTTCATGGTGAGGGAGTCATCTTCGTCCTCACGGTCGTGGTCACGGCCCGCCTCTTCAGGCTTGCCGTACCTGTTCGTCAGCGCAGTGACCATCGCAGCAGAAAGGGGCGGCTTCAGCGGCTCGCCGTCTTCGCCCATCTCGCCGGCCTTCACCTTGCGCAAGTGCTCGGCCATGATGGCGTCAACGTCGCTCATCAGTTTGGAGGGGCTTGTCTCACTCATCGGACACCGTGTTCCCCAGGACCTCGAGCAGCCCGTAGATGGGCTGGGCCCTGTTCAATGGTAGGAGGCTGGTGGCGTTCCGCCACTGTGCCGGCGTGGGGATCAGGTCACCTTCCTTCGTGAGGCTGCTGAAGCTGTGGCGGAAGATCTTGAGCAGCCTGTCGCCGCTGTCGAACGAGCTGTTGCCGATCAGGCTCTCCATGTTGTGGATGCTGCTGTTGGCCAGGCCAGATGTCCGGAAGTTGAAGATCGACTCGTCGGCGCCGGCAAACCACATCATGCTGTCGGCGATGTCGGGCATCAGGTGCGTCCAGCCTGCTCGCTGGAAGGCCACCGACGCCACCCGGCTGGGCGACAGGGCGTCCTCGAGGAACTCGGCCGGGTCTTCAGCGCTGGCCGCGGAGACGTGGCTCCAGGCCATGTGGCCCAGCGCCGCAAACGTCATCGAGAAGGATAGCTCCATGCCCGCCCGCCACGCCGATTCCCGGTCGCCCCGCTTGCCGTCCATGATCATCGCCACGCGGCCGAGGAACTGCTTTTCGTAGGCCACCAGCGTGAACGCGCGGAACTGGGAGATGATCCGGCCGATGTCGGTGGTCATCCACTTGGTCATGTTGCCGATGTCGTTCTCCTGCACGACCCGGTTGCTCCACAGGGTGACGGCATCGAGCAGCATGCGGGCCGCATCGATGTCCTCCGGTGCCGACCATTCGTCCATGTTCAACGCGGTGATCTTCTTGCCGAACATGCCCTCCTGCTTCGAGGCGTGCCGATCGATCGCCGCGGCGATCTGCTTGCCCTGCGCCTCGGTCAGTCCCAACTGCGCCAGCCGTGACTTGCCGATCTTGCCGCGGTTCCACGCGATGTCGGCGAACTTCTGGATGGCCAGGGCGGCCACCATCCGCTGCTGTGCGACGTGGATGGGCGCCATCAGGGACAGGGCGCCTTGGGCGCGGGCGACCTTGCGGAAGGCCTCGTTCACCCGGGCGCCTTCCTTGTAGACGTCGGTGAGCATGGCCTCTTCGATGTCGGTGCGCGGCACGACGTTGCTGTTCTTCCACGCCACGCCTTGCACGAAGATCGTTTCGATCTCCTGCAGGAGCTGGTTGCTCATCTTCCCGTCTTTGGCCCTCGACCAGATCTGCGCGAAGGCGGGCATCTGCCGGGCAATGGCGCCGATGCCGGCCGAACCCAGCAGTGCACCGAACTCGGGCACCTGCGCGATGCCGAACTGTCCGCCCACGCGGAGGTAGTTGTACAGACGCAGGTTGGCCATGAAGTTCGACCAGTCGTTGTCGGGCCAGATGGGCTTGCCCTGCACGCTGTTCATGAGGATCGAGATCTTCTTCATGTCCCGGTTGATCGCGGTCTCTTTCATTCCCGCATCAACCATCTGCCGGCGCAGGTAGGTCTCCAGATCGATCGGCTGCGTGAACTGCACCGCACGGCCACCGCCGTGGTGGTGGCTCACCGCGCGGCCCATCTCCTGCAGGACCTCGCTCATCGCCATGGCGCCGGTCATCTGCCTCGAGTAGGTCTGCATCAACGCGCGGGCGTCGTTCTCCAGCAGGTCCTCGATGGACAGGCCGTCGTCCAGTGCCGCCTTCTCGTTCAGTGCATTGCGGTGGCGCAGCCGACTGGTCAGCGGCCGCTGCTCGTGCGCCGGGGCGACCAGGCGCATGATCTCGTCGACCTCCGCCTTGGTCATCAGCTTTTCGCCGGTGACCGAGTCGGTGGCCTCGTCCATGGCCACGCGCATGAAGTCCTTCGCCTCGCCGGCAACGATCTGGGCTCGCTCGAAGTCCGTGTACTTCTTGCTGTTGACCAGGACCGTGACGATGCCCTTGGCCCACTTCTTCGCCACCGTTTCGGTCAGGTCGTCGTGCTGGGTGATCAGTGCCTTTTCGAACAGCTCGTGCAGGCGGGTGGTGCCGCCTTCGGCCCGGGCGATCTTGTGGATCTGCGACATCCGGTAGATGCGCGGGACGTAGGTGCGGGTGGCCTCGATCAGCTCCGAACCGCGGACACCGTGGGCCTTGGCCCTCTCGATGACGTCCTCGGTGATGGTGCGCATGGCGTCGACCACGGCGCGGACGTTGGGGTCCTTCGCGTCGGTGTGATCGCGCATGGCCTTCGTGACAGTCTCGAAGAACTCACGCTGCTTCTGAATGTTGAACGACCGGCGAACGCCCTGCGCCTTGGCCCACCGCCGCCACGCCGGGTTGGCCACGGACCAGAAGGCGGCCATGTACCGGTGGTGCTCGCGTGAGCCCCAGAGACTGGCAGTGAGGCGCTGCACGCCGCGGATGGGCACGGCGTCCTGGGCGAGCACACCCATCAGGCCACGCACCGCCGGCACAACGTGGCTGGCCAACTGCCCCACCATCGAGATACGCGCGGGCCCGAACCGGCCCTGGCGGGTGAAGTCGGCCATGCCCTCGGCGTCGAAGTCGATCATCTTCTTCGCCGGTCGGGGTACCTCCTTGCGGTTCTTGATCTGCTCGCGTACCCGTTCGAACTCACGCCGGATGGCCGCGTCTTCGAGCCCTTCTGCCAGGAGCCGGTTGTACAGTTGCTTGGTGGGCTGACCGAGCCGCCGGCCGTTGTTCATCAACTGCCACGGCGCGAAGATCCGCGGTGCGTCGACACCTGGCAGTTTCAGGGCGAAGGCCCCGGCGTCCTGGCCCACCAGCTCCCCCTTCATCTGGAAGTAGGGGCTGAACTGGTCGGAGATCATCAGCTCGGTGCCACTGCCCGGCTGGTTGGGCACGCCGATGGTCAGGGGCGGGTCGACGTCGGCGTCCTGGGCCATGAGCACCAGGCCCTCGCGCTCGGCGCGGCGCTTGAGGGAGGAGATCTCGCGATGGATCTCGCCCAGCCTGTCGGTGGTGCCCTCCCGGGGGAGTCCTGAGTCGTCCAGCAACATCCGCCTCTCGGCCTCCAGCGCGTCGATCTCCATGCGGAGCGACTCCTGGATCCGGCGGAGGTTGTCCTGCAGGCCTGCCACGTTCGGGCTGATGTCGGCCAGCTCCTCGAGGGCCCGGGCGACGTCGGCGGGTGTCCCGGCCGGCGCCACCACCCGCGGCACGTCCACGCTGCCACCACGCGGCTCCGTCCTGACGGGGGCGGAGGCTGCCTCGTCCTCGAGGGCCTTGAGCCGCTCGGCCAGCTCGTCTGCGAGGTCGAGGTCGCCCCGTGCCTGAGCCAGGCCCATTTCGCGGACGAGGGTGTCGATCTCGTCCGCGACGTCCTCCAGCGTCCGCGTGGGATCCACGGCGTCCATTTCAGACGCTGCGGCCTCCTCCTGCCTCGCCTGTAGTTCTTCAGCTCGTTCCGGGCCCATTCCTACCTCGGGCTCCGCGGCCGCTGAGCGGGCGGCTGCGTCCTCTGGCAGGCGGGTCATGTTCCCGATGATCGTGTCGCCGTGACCGGCGTCGATGGCCTGGTGGACGTGGACCAGATCCTCCTCGTCCAGCCCGTAGGCCTTGGCCAGGTCGTCGGCGATGGCGTGCTGGTCAGTGCGGCTGGTGGGGTCCTTGCCCTTCAGGGCCCTGTCGATGGCCTCCTGGTTGATCGTCACCCGTCCACCGCTGGCTTCGGCCGCCCTCTGGGCTTCGAGCCCTGTGATGGAGTCCTGGAGGTTCTGCGCGGCGTCCTCGGCCTTACCGATATCCCGGGTCACCCACGCAGCGCCTGCGCCACCGAGCAGGATGCCGCCCCCGAAAGCGAACAGGATGTCGGTAGCGCCCTTGTCGGGGTTCTCTGCCGCCAGCATGGCCTCGACCACGGCGTTCTCGGTGCCGGCCAGCATGCCGCCGCGGATGATCGCGTCACGCCGCAGGGTCTTCGCCGCCGACGCAGAGATCTGCGCCACCCTCTTGGCCTTGGCCAGAGCACCGACGCCACCACCGATCAGGAACGCACCGGGATCGAAGATGGCCGCGCCCATCCGCGCGGTGAACCCACCCACGCCGGCGCCTTGGAGGGTCTGCTCGGAGTCCACGAGCTGCAGCATCTGACGCCGCAGAAGCACCAGCTCCTCCATGGAGTCGGCGCCCTCGAGGGCAGTCCAGTATTGGGACGGCACCCCCTCGACGATCTGGTTGAACTGCTCCTTCGGAAGGTTCCACAGCCCGGGGAATGAACTGTCCGGTGCGATGGACAGGCGGGCGCCGATGCGGGCGACCGTGCCGATCAGGCTCTCGACGTTGACCGCGGCGCCGATCACCCCGACGCCGCCCTGGTTGGCCTTCGCCGCGGCGACCGCGCGGTCCAGGCTTTCACGCTGCGTCTCGAAGATCAGCGGCTCGGGCGTGGTGGGGATGCGGAACGGCGCACCGGCCGGCGCATCGGCACCGACGCCGGTGTTGTCCAGGACCGACTGCGGGATGAGGGTGCTACTCGTCGGAGCCGAAGACACGGTTGAAGACCCCTGAGATGAAGCGTTCGGTGGCTTCTGAACGTGCTACGAAGGACTCCCCGACCTCCTGCGCCATCGCGAACAGGAAGAACGGGTGGTCTGCTCCGTCGCCCGGTCGCGGTCCCTTGGCCAGTTCCTCGGCGATCAGCGCCTGTCGGTAGTCGGGGAAGGCGCTGGACGCCGGCAGACTCTTCAGATCTTGGCCACCGAAGTTCGACATCATGTAGTTGCCGATCTCCTGGGCCGCGGCGCTGGTGCCCGCGAAGTGCGGTGCCGTCCACTTCGGATCCGGCACGTCACGGTCGGGGTACAGATGCAAGGCCTCGGCCTCGGCGGCTTGCCTCTCTTCATCCGTCAGCGGCTTGGCTCTGCTCACACCCGAGAGACTGAACTGGCCACGTTCAGCCTTCTTGTGAACGTGCAGTCGGCGCCGCGTCGCCTGGTCGCGGTTGAACTGCCGGTGCCCTTCGCGGTTATCTTCCACCTCGAGCATGTCCCGGCGCGCGTTGGCGATCGAGATCATGTCGCTGAGCGTGTAGTTCTGCGCGCCTTCCGGCTTACTGCGTCCGTGCACCCGCACCGACCACAGTCCGGTGGTGGTGTTGCGCGTGACGTGCAGGTCTTCGATGTTGTTGAAGATCAGCAGGTCGGGGTTCTTGCTGATCAGGTGGTTCACGATCACCTCGCCGGCGCCGTTGGCCTGCGCCTGGGTGATGCGCCCTGCGCTGCCGCCGAGGTCGACCAGTCGTCCGCCCACGTTGATCTTGTTCAGGAAGAACGTCTCCGCCGTCTTCTCCAGCGCTTCTTCGCGCGTGGCAAAGTTGAACGTGGCGTGCTTGATCAGTAGGTCATTATGGAACTGCTGAAGGTTCTCAGCGGTGGCCTTCACGCCCATATTCGTGAAGAACTTCCTGATGTCCTCGTTCGCGCCGTCGGCGCCCAGGCTCTTGACCGTAGCGATGGCGTGGCCCATCTGGCTGGCGTTGACCAGCGCCTCGGCGAAAGGCATGTTCTGATCTCTCGCCATCTGCACGGCCATGGACACCTTCTCGAGGGCGTCGGGTGACAGGTAGTCCTTCAGGGCCCCGTGCTGCAGGGCCGGCGCTGCGACGAACTCGGCGATCTGGGCCATGGACAGTTGTCCCTCGGCCGCCTGCGTCGCGGTCTCCGGCGTGAGCAGGTCCTCGGGCAGGGCAAAGAACTTCTCGAGCCGTCCGAGGTGCCCGCCGACCACGGGGTCCACCAAGCCGTTGCTCCGGGAGACCTCGAGGCGCCGGGACAACTGCTCGTGCACGGGAAGGTCCTCGAGGGTCTGCACGAACCTGTTGTAGGTCATCTCCGCCGCCTGGTGCACCCGGGCCTCTCGCGTGCCGCCGGGCAGGGCGTTCTTCACCTCGCCGGTGATGGGGTTGACGAACGTCGGATCGATGTCGTAAACGCCCTGGCCGGTGAGCTGTTCCCGGGCAGCGTCGCTCATCACGTCTGATTCGATCGCGGTGTCGCGCGCCTCTTGGATCTGTCGCACCTCTTCCTGCTGGATGAAGTGTCTGAGCCGACCGCGCATGACGGAGAGGGTTCTTCCCAGGTCCTTGTCTTCGATCTCTCCGGCTTCCGCCAGCCCCTTCACGTTCGTAAAGAAGTCTTCGACGGTCTGGCCGCCGCCTTCTTCCATGGCGAGCTGCAGCCGCGTGACCGCGCTGTTGAACCGGTCCAACCTCTCGGCGTACTCGCGGTTCTCGGCCTCCCTGAACTTGTCGAGCACCTGTCGGATCTTCAGGCTGCCCGCCGGGGCGTTTTCGAGGAACAGGTTGAGCTGCTCCTGTGCCGCGGCACGCAGGGCCGGCGTGTTGGCCTGCATCCGGTTGTTGACGGCGTGGTCGCCCAGAATGTTTGCCAGCTTCTGCTGGATCTCCGGGTCGTCCAGCTTGATCCGCAGGCCCTGCAGCAGCTTGACCTGCGCGTCCCACTCATCTTGGGTGGTGGTGTCGACCAGACCGTCGGCGGCCGAGGCGATGGTGTTTGCGTCGTCCCGCTGCATGCCCCCCAGTTGGGTAGCGTGGAAGCCTTCGACGATCCGCATCGACGCGGCCCTGAACCCCTCCTGCCAGGGCCCGCTCCGCCCGTCTTCGACGAGGGTGTCGAGGTATGCGTTGGCCTGCTCGGTGGCCGGCTTGTCCAGGTCGACGGTGATGACACCGGTCTTCAGGTCGTTGAGTACCTGGGGCGTCATCTGCCGGGCGGCCAGCTTGCCGTCGTTCCGCTCCAGCGTCTGCTGTTCGTCGAGGGCCTCATCGGCCTCCGCCTGCTTCCTCCGCTGTTCCGCCTCGTTCCTCCGCTGGATGACGCCCATCGTGTTGGCCAAGTTCCCGGCTTGGGCCAGGATGTTCAAGGCCTGGAAGGCGGGGTTGTTGGCGGTGTCCGGCACCACCGCCGGCGCAGTGGGAGTGCCCACGGGCTGCGTGAAGTTGGGATCGGGCAGGCCGGCGGTGGCGCGGCGATGGGTCGGGATGCGCGGTGCTTGGCTCATGACGTAACCATGGGGCCGAGGGACGTGTGGCTGGGCATGCCGCCACCCCCGGATCCGGTCGGATCAGCCGTCGGCGGCCCGCCGCCCATGCCCATGGCCGAGCCCATGGACGCGCCTGCCTGGGCTCCGGTCATGGCGCCACTGATCGCGGACATGGCTGGGGCCTGGGTTTGGGTCTGTAGACTGGCGATTCTGGCCTGCGTGGTGAAGAGCTGGTTGGCGCCCTGTGCGGCGGTGTTCACCGCTTGGATGACGTTGTTCATGACGGTGTCGAAGTCAATCTGGGCCAGCAGACCCATCTCAGTGCGCCCGGCCGACTGGGACCGGTTGCGGATGGCGCCCTCGATGCGCTGCTGCCGCCGGTTGGCGATCTCACGGTTGATCCTCGCCCGGTGTGCGATGTTCCTGCGGGCCTGCTGGAGCCGCTGGATCTCGATGTCCTGGGCGTCGCGGATGGCCTCGTTGTTCAGCAGGGCGCCGTAGTAGCCGAGCCCTGCACCTATCACGGCTCCGGCGCCCGTCGCAAACGCAGACATTAGGTGTCTCCTGCTCGGGACCAGTCCGCTTCGAACTCAGCGCTGACGATCGTGCACGGTCCCGGGCCAGGTGCCTCGACCCTGACCGTGACATCGGTGTTCCGCGTGTTGACGTTGATCTTCGATCTGCCGCTCTCTTCGATTCCCGCCACTCCAGGGCCGTTGAACTCTTTGGAGTAGTTCGTGCGGCTGCTCTGGTTGAACTTGGACTGCAGGGCGTAAAACCTGGTGTTGTGGTGGCGGACGCTGCAGTTGCGGAGCTGCACTCGCCCACGACTGACGGCCAATCCGCTGTCGTCCCTGATATAGGGGTGAGACAGATCTAGCTGTGGCGTGGGCATCAGCTTGCCGACGATGCAGCATCCGGCGGTGTAGTTGCCGTTGACGAAGACGAAGGTGCCGGCGTTGGCCGCGCGGAGGAATATACCCTCGTTAGCCCCGAACTCGGCGTCGGCCAGGACGACCACGTCCACCTCGGTGTCACGGTGCGGCAGGGTCCAGATCGTGATGTCGCCGCTCTGTACCCCCAGAAGGGGTACATGGCGATCGATCCGTGGGATACGGCTCCAGTAGGGCATCGCGCTCGGCCTCAGCGTGGGCTACTGCTTCAGTGTAGGGCATACGGGCGAACGCTGTCAGCCTGGAGGCCGGGTTGCAGTTGAAGATCCGCAGGCCGTGGGCCTCGAGCATGGGCCGGATCTGCTTGAACCGGGCCTGGATGAGCTTGTAGGAGTGGTTGTTCATCCGGGCGTGCGCCTCGGTGCAGGTCCGCTGCGCCGCGTAGGCGTTCTTGGGGTCCATGTGCAAGTCACAGCCCAGCAGGAAGATCCGCCGGGCTCCCATCTCGTAGAGCAGCCGCACCGCGATGAACATGACACTGGCCCCCCAGACGATGTGCGGGCTGGTGAAGTAGCGGGCCCAGTCCCAGCCGCGGCGGTGGTGGTAGGGGATGACGCTGCCGTGGGGGACGAGGTGGTCGCAGGAGGCGGGGACGAACTTGGTTGTGTCCGACTGCCAGAACAGCCCCGGCAGGCCGTGGCTCATAGGGTTGTCGATACAGAGCCAGTAGTCGGGGTGAAACCGAGCCGCCGTGTTGTTCACCCCCATGGTCTGCAGGTCCACGAGGGGCACCAGATCAAGCTCTCCCAAGCTCGGCCCCCCGCAGAGTAGGAAGACGGTGTGGTCGGCCAGTTGCGGTAGGCCGGGGATGTCCAGGGGGACCGTCGTCTTGCCGGCGCCGCGCTCGCCGCGCCACTTGCCGGCCCGGCAGCCCTCGTCCTTCCACGCGGGGATGGGGCAGCCCTGACAGTCGTTCAGGAGGCAGTTGGAGTAGAAGGTGTTCAGCGCGCCCTTGAACTGGTTGCACCTCTCACAGGTGGACAGGTTCAGGGCTGCTCGACGTGCAAGGGTTGCCGTGACACGCGGGCGGGGGCGGGGGACGGCGCGCTCGTCCCGTTCTCCGGGCTGTCGACTACTGCATCCCCGGCAAACTCCGAAGGAGGGGAAGCCGCCGGCGACGCCTTCGGTGCAGTGCCCGCCGCCTTTGAAGTCGGACGGTCGCCAGAACCGGCAGTCAGGCCTCTCCATAATCGTGGCACCATGATGGGTTCGGGTAGGTGGTTGAAGATCGACGCGGTCATCGAGGAACTGCCAAAGCACAGATTGCGGAGGAGGCCTTTGACGAAGGTCAGGTTGTCGTGGGTCATGTTGACCTGGTAGTCGTCGCAGTTGTCGTGCCCGATCTTCTTCCCGTCTTCATCCAACAGCAGCGGGTGCCAGCAGGTCCGCGGGTGGGACAGGTGGAACATGCGGGCGATCTCCAAGTCCCTGCCACTGATCTCGCCCATGTTCATGTGCGAGCCGGAGTGACCGGCGTCGTGGGCGCGGGCGACGAATCGCACGTTGTGCCCTGACAGCCAGACGACCTTCCGCACGTTGGCGCTTTCGGTGGCGCTGTAGGAGGCCATGTGCTTGGCCTGCGACCGGAGGCTGGTGCCTCCTATGAAGAAGACCTCGACTTCGGGTCCGGCCGGGTCTACGGATCTGGCAAGATCGACGTAGGCTTCTTCGTACTCCCCTCGCCTGATCTCGCAGTCGAAGAACACCGCGAACCGTTTGTAGAACTCACTGCCCGCCTTCTCCATCAGCTCCATCGTCACCATCAGGTTCAGGACGTGGCCGAGGTGAGGTGGGCCGGCGCAGTTCGGCATGAAGACGAAGGTCATATCCATTCCGGGTCCACCTGTTCAGAGTAGAGGTTGGGCTGTTCGACGATGGTGTCGATGCCGACCCTGGGCATCTTGGACGGCATGTTGCTGCAGACACCTCCCTTGAACCACACCTTCAGGCACGACAGGTGGCTGCCCCGCTGGAACCCTCGTGGCCCGCCCAGCCCGCTCCATGTGTTGTCCAGCGGCGCCAGCCAGTCGGTCAGCGCGTCGGGCGTCACCCCCCACTGCTCCCGCGGGTTCATGTCCATCAGGCAGGTGCGGTGTGACGGCACGCTCTGCCCCAGTGCGTACCGGGCGAGCTGATGACCGCAGAGCACGAACACCGGCGTCTGGTTCTCGAGGAGCTGGTCACGGATCTCTTGGTCCTGTAGGTCCCGCATCATGTGGATGTGGATCAGGGGGCAGCAGAAGCGCAGCCGCCAGTCACGACACAGGGCGTGCCATTCCTGGATGTGCCGGCCGGGCGACCATTCACCGTTGGGGTCGGTGCCCAGTGACACGTTGGTGCCGGCGCCGTAGACGTCGAAGACCGCACGCAGTTGATCTTGGTCCTTGAACTGGAACCCCAGGACGAACAGCTTCCCCTCGGTCCAGCATCGCGTGCGCAGAGGCTCCGCCCACGAAGGCTGGGCGCCTTTGATGCAGTTGACGTACACGCCGTCGTGCAGGTCTTCGATGTCGGGAGGGTCGGGGGTGCGTTCCGTCAGAGTGACGAAGTTGAGCAGTTTCATTGTCGGGCCCCTATGAGCACGACAGTATCGGCAGGGCCTGTCCCCCTGTCAAATCGACGTCCCCTATGAGGTGCGCGAGGTTGATCTTCTCTAGGATCCTGACCCCCTCCCGGGTGTCGTTGATCAACAGGAACAGTTCGTCACCGATGACGTCTATGTCGTCGATCAGTTGGGTACTGTCGATGGACAGCGGCCCCCAGGCGATCTGGACTCGGTCGTCGCTCTGGATGAACTGCGTGTAGGCCCAGATGGCGGAGCTGTTCGCGGGCAGGACGAAGATCATTCCACCATCTGGGTAGACCGCCAGTCCCTTGATGTCCGCCGGAAGTGATTGGAGGATGTGCTTGCTGACGTTGTCCGCGCGGCTGGAGACACTACTCTCACTGAACCGGTAGCTGAACAGGGCCGACCGATCACCCATGGGCACGGTGAAGAAGGCGTGGTCGTGCATGCGCACGGGGCGCACGTTCGGGGTGGTGCCGTACTCGGTCGCCGGTGAATACTGTGGTGTCTCGGTGGCACTAATCTGTCCGCTGATCTGGAACTGCCGGCCGGCAAGCGTGAAGACCATCAGGCTGTCGCGGTAGGGCACCATGAAGTCGGTAAGCGTGACCTGGCTGGTCGAGAGCACCACGTCCACCGGGTCGGACTCCACCACGTTGTTGGCATCGCCGTTGAAGAAGTTGAACAGGTCGCCAGACTGCGAGAAGGACACCGTCTCGCCAGCGGAGACAGCCAAGCGGTTCTGATAGAAGGCAATGTCCGACAGCGTCTGTTGCTTCGGCGTTCCGTTGCTATGGACCATGATGCCCGGCGGTGGGTTGGTGGTTGCGTTTCCGCTGAGGCGGTCCTTCCAATCGATCAGGTCCAGTTCGAAGATCAGCGTCGGGTTGCGCTGCGTGCGCGTCAGCTTCACCGGCATGGTCGTGGCGTCGAGCCGGGCGTTGGTCTCGCTGGGCGCTGACACCTTTATCCATCGATCGGCGATGGCCTCTTTATCGCTGGTGGGCGACCCTGTTCCGGCGCTGGCCGTGCCCATGCTGAAGTTGAACACACCGTTGGCGCCGGTGCTGCGGTCTCCATGTCCACCGGTGTGCGGCGAGTGGATGCCGATGACCGTGGTGTTCGAGCCGCGGAAGGGCGACACGATGGCCGGCCCGCTGACGCTGTCGTCCCAGTAGACGATGGCCTCCTCGAGTCCGCTGTTGCTGCGAAGGGATGTCTGGAATCGCTCCATCACGTCGTCGATGTCGATGGCCGCGGTGGTGTTGAAGTTGGCGGTGGCCTCCCCGCTGACTGTGTAGGCGCTGGCGTCCACGTTGCCGACCTGATCGCCGCCGCTGTAGTCGCTTCTGACGTCGCCAGTGGTGTAGTAGCGCGTGTCGGCGCTGCTGGTTCCCTGCGTGAGCAGGATAGTGTTGTTATCCACCCGGTTGCTGATCGGGTAGTAGCCCTCTGGAAGTCCGTCGGTGATGTAGATCTCGTCTCCCGACTGGAAGGTGTAGTTGGTGAACGCACCGGCGAGGGTAAGGGCCCTATTGCCGTCGGCGTGCCCCACTGCATCGAACGTGGCGTTGCTGATCGACACGCTGGCATTGCGCTTGAACCGAACGCGGAACCCCTGCGGGTTCTTCCCTGAGTCGTCCCATGCGTTGGTGGGTTGCTGCCACTGGCCGATGACACTGCCCCGGTCCCACCTGGCCCATCCGTTGGACGCGCCGTCCACGACGTATTGGTGGAAGCCGGCGATGTTCGGGCCGTCGTCTACGGTGGTCTCGAAGTATTGGTCGGGCATCGGCACCCTCGATGCCATCTTCGTGTAGGTGTCGAAGACGCGGGTGACGGCGTAAGACTCTGTCAGGTCCTCAAGCGTCGCCTTGGCCAAGGTGTTGAGGATGACGGTGGTGTCTCCCACGGATGCGGCCCTCATCTCGTTGGCCGATGGGTTGCCCGACGCCAAGTAGTTCGTCGCGTCGGTGGTGGCGTTGATGATCGCTTGGTTGCCGTTCGTGGCGTCGTACACGCGGATGTCGCCGCGGCCCAGGACGACCAGGTACTTCTCGTCGCCGTCTCGGTGGATAGGGTGTGTGCGAACGTCGTAGGCCTCGGTGGGGTTGTCCGGGGCCTGCGGCATTGCAGCCGCTGTCGGGGCTGCGCAAATTGGGGAGCCAGCGATCATGTGTTCAGAACAATCCATTCAGACCCGGTGCAGATGATCTTGACGTAGTCGTAGGTCGCCGCTGCCATAGCTAGTGTGGCGGAACCATTGATGGTCTCGGATCCATTGCCGTCGAGGGTGACAACAGAGCTGCCGCTGACGATCACAAACTCCAGCTCCACCCCCTCGAGGCCAGACACCGCCGGAAGCGTGATGGTATAGACACCGCCGGCGGTGAGGAAGTAGGTGGTGCTGACCGACGCTGCGGTGATGGCGCCGTTGGCGGTCTGGGTGTTCTTCCGTGCTAGGGCGACGTCTCTAGCTGTGAGGACGTTCATCACGGTTTTTATGCCGCTGCTGAAGTTGACCAGCGAGTTACTGTTGCTGCTGGCGATGACGGTTACGCGAGAGAGGGTGTCCTGCACAGCGTCGGTTATAACGCCTTCGCCGATCTCCCACTCGTTCTTTACCTGGTGGTGGATGAAGTAAGACACCGTCTTGCCGGTGGCGATGCCAGAGGCGATGAACCCTTGGCGGTGGATCGGGATGGTGTCATCCAGCGTGATAGTGCCCGTGCCGACCGTGGTGCTGGTCTGCTGGACGACCTCGCCGAAGTGCAGTTCAGTGGACATGTCTGCTCCTAATCGAACATGGAGACCGTGACCGCGGCGTCACCGGTCCCGTCTGCGACGACGCGGCTGGCCTCGATCTGCACGATGTCGTTGTAGTCTGTGTTGTCGACCAGTGCGGCGCCGTCGAACTTCGTGGCGGCGCCCACGCCGATGTTGTACCCGTGCAAGAACATCGGGACGTTTGCGAGCACTTGGTGCAGGAAGAAGTTGGGCGTGCCGGCGTCGTCCTTCAACTCCACCCAGATGTCCTTCGTGGAGGTGATGATGGCCAAGGTAAACGTGTCCTTCCCTCCGTCGCCGGTGGCCCAGAGCACGTCCTTTCCGAAGGCGTCGGGGATGGTGTGAACGGCAATGTGCGGTTCGACGGTGTTCAGGGAGATGGCCAGTGGGTTGAGCACTTCACCCTGACCGCGGTAGGAGGTGTTGAGGATCTCCCAGAAGTGGTGAAGGTTTAGTGTGCCCATCAGGTTCCTCGCTTCCGGATGAAGATGATCGTCTGGTGGTAGGCGCTGTTGGCGAAGTACGACTCGCCGATCGGGCTCCATCCCTCCTTGATCTTCTCCTGGACTTCATCCACCAAGCTAGATGCGCTGGCGTTGTCCAGGATGTCGTAGTTCATGATGTCCCGCGGGTCAGTTTCCATCACGACGCTCTCACGTTCGACATCGTCAGTATATGCCCCCCGGCGGCACCGAAGGCTTCCGGGTCACTGAAACTTGCTCCGCTGTTCGGATTGGCGCCCGTCGCGCTGATTGACATCCCGTACAGGTTCGGTGTCACCGGGTCGGCGGTGGCCGGCACGAACAGGACCGACACCACCCAGTAGCGCTGCCGGGTGTCCAGTCCGAGGAAAACGTAGGGCGTGAGGGTGCTGATCACCGACCCGGTGCCCGACCACTGGCATTTGTTGGTGAGCTGGTTGACCGTGGTGGTCACACCGGTGTGACTGATCGCCTTGCCGTCGGGGTCCGTACCGGTCAGGTTGTAGATGACGGCGTAGCTCGAGGCGTGATCCGCGGACACGCAGGCGATGGGCGCCGTGCCCAGTGCTCCCACCGGGTCGGCGCTGTTGGGGGTCGAGCCCAGCGGGGACGCGGCGTCGGGCATGTCCAGCACGCGAGACACCAGTTGCGTCCCCGGTCGAACCGTGGCGCCGATGGCGGCGTCGAACATGAAGTTGACGCTGGAGGCTACCTGGCTGGCGTGGCGAAGATGCGCGGGCTGATCGCTGATCCCCCCACTCAGGATCGGGAGCTTGATCGATAGCTTTCTTGCCTTGCCCATGCAGCCACTCTACCGCCTTTGATCGCCGCCCTGGTTCGGGATAGCGCCCAGGATGGGGTTTATAGCACCGAACGGCTGCACCTCGTTATGCGTCTGTATGGGGTTGCGTTGCATCTGCGCCTCGAGGAGCTGGATCTCCTGGAAGAGCATGGCCTCACGCTGCGGGTCGTCGTTCTTCCACCGCTGGAACTCGAGCCGTCCGTAGGCGGTGAGTCGCTCCTTCAGTGTCGGACTGATCTCCGCGAACAGCGTCTGGGTCAGGCCGTGGCTCCGCGTGACATCGAGCGTGACCAGGTCGTCGTTTTCCATCCGCTCGGTGAGGCGACCTTGGTCGACCAGGACGTCGGCGCTGCCGAGCTGCAGGTTGCGGTAGGAGTCCCGGCCCGCGGAACGCACGCGGAGGATGTCCGAGGAAAGGGTAACCTTCAGGTCACCGACCTTCCTCGCGGCGATGCGGGTGTTGTCGGAAACGGCTGGGGCGTGGTTGAGCGTGATGCTGTTGGCGTTCGTCCTGCCGGCGACGACGTAGTAGCCCTCCTTGATCAGGGAGTCACCGGTGTCGCTGTAGATGTAGATCTCATCGGCAGCGTTGTGGGCGTAGTCGGCGAACGCGGCGGTCTTCGTGAGTGTGCGCGTGGAGGCGGTGTAGGTTCCGTCGGTGAAGGCCACCGACACACTGGTGGCACTGGCGGCACCGCCGGCGCCGTCGGGCTGGTACTGCTTGCCGAAGTCGGTGTACTCGGGGTACCCGACGATCTGCAGTTTGTGCACGAGGCGCAGCAGGATGGCCCAGGCGTCCCACGCATCACTTCCGTCGTTGGTGGTGGGTACCGAGCTGACCGGTCCTTCACCGATCGCGCGGAGCATGTCGTTGACGCAGTCAAGTAGGCTCGGTCCAAGATTGGCCATGACTCAGTTCCAAGAGGCGGTGCGGTGCATCGTGGTGCGCCCACGAATCGCCCGGGCGCCCTGTGTCTCGAGCATGTTGGCCCGGGGAGTGTTGGTGTTCTCGGCGGTGACCTTCGCCTGCGCCCAGTTCTCCATGATGGCGTTGCGGATGGTGGCGTTGGTCTGTCGGTTCTTCACCTTGCTGCTTCGGACGTTTGCCCAGTAGCTCTTCGCCGCATCCCAAGTGATGTACTCCTGCATGGCCGGAGTCAGGCTGTCGAAGGACAGGCCGATGATGCGGGTGACCCTGATCTTTCCGTCGAACACGCTCTCCCACGGTGAGCCGTCGGTGATCGACACGTCTCGGTGGTACAGCTTGTCGCCTCGCAGTTCGATCGACAGGATGCTTTCCGAGGAGTAGGTGCTGGTGGCCCGCACATCCAATATTTTTGTGCCGTTGGGCAGACCGACCAGCAGTTCGGCCATGCCGATCTCTCCGCTGGTGGCGTGAGGCTCGAGGGTGACCTGGTCCTCTCTGGTGGTGGGCAAGCCCTTCATAGCCAGCCGGCGCTGGGCCTCGTCGAGGTATCTCGAGGCGAGCTGGTCGCCACTGGCGTCGCCGTTGGACGAACGGGTGGGCGCCTCGCCGGTGGCCTGTCGCAATGTCATGAGAGACTCGATGCGGGTCATATCTCTTGATGGTACTCCCTGTGACGTAGCGGGGCCCATATGTCGTTCTGAACGCGGACGAAGTCGTCATCGTCCAAGGCCCTCGACCAGACCAGGACAGGTCCGAGCAGCCCGTCGCAACCGCGTGAGCCTGTCGCCCCGCGGAACGCGCCGAATCCGTGGACGGAGTTGTTGCCGTTATTGCCGGGCGACGCCGTGGCCGCAGAGCTGCGCTTCTCGCGAAGGACACCGTTGGTCCAGAACTCAGGCTTGTGGTCGCTGGACCATCGCCCCCCGACCGATCGCCACTTGCCCGACGTCGACCCTGTCGCGTTGCCGCCAGAGCTGGTGTAGTTTGAGTTCATGCGGAAGAACATGCCGTGCCGATTGCCTTCCGCGGTGTTGTTGTTCCCGTTGAGATTGAACCCGCCATCCCCGCCGCCATCGACGTCGTGTACCCTCCCGTAGATGGAGTTGTCGTTTCCGGTGACGTCGTTGGGCTTCTGCAGTCCGACCACCGTGCAGAACTTGAAGTTCAGGACGTACTGCCCGGACTGCACGTCGTCGTAGGCCGCGCCCGGTGCGCCCCACTGCGCGCAGTCCACCAGGGACCCGTCGCCAACTGCTTTGCCGGCGGACAGATCCAGGCAGGCGCCGTAGGGCTCGTCCCTGACCCAGTTGCCCACGGCCAGGCCATTGATGAAGTAGGCGTGCCTCTTGTGCGGCCCGAAGTCACGGATGATCGTGCCGCCGGGGGCCAGCGGTGGGTACCAGGCAAACTCCAAGCCTTTCCAGAGCTGTGGGTACAGCGCCAGCGTCTCGTTCTCAGCAACGATGTCACCTTGGCTTATGTTGTCGGACTTCATGGCAATATCGCAGCCGCGGCCCGGACCTCCTCGATCGTCGGGTCGCGGTCCCACAGCTCGTCGGCTCGGCTGACCCTGGCACCACGCACCAGCGGGTTGGCATCCTCGCCGAAGACGGCCTTGATGGCGTTCAGTGTTCCCCGGGAAACGATCTGCCCGGGCACGGCGACGTTCATGAGGTACATAGCGGCTGAGGCCTTGTCGGGGTCATCGTTACGCTGCGCGTCCGAGAGGAACTTCATGTTCGTTCCTGTGGCCAAGAAGTCGTTGATCTCTTCGATCTGCAGTCGCTTTTCCTTCTCGCCGGTGGTGTAGTCCGTGATCAGCAGTTCGTGGTTCCGGCCGGTGTTGTCGAGGCTGAGGTACCCGCGTGCTTGCGGGTCGTTCGTCAGCTCGTCCTTGATCGTCTGTGCGGTGGGGTCGGCCATGGTTCTGTCCTATGGTTCGACGAGTATTTTTTCGATCAGCCACAGCTCGGCGCCGTGGTCGGCAATGGCGGCGCCGAGATTATTGTCCAGCAGCGGCATGACGTAGGGGGTATCCAGCTCAATGGTACCCAGCCGCGCGTAGATGGCGGCGGCATTGGCGGCGAAGGTGTGGTTGCCCAAGAAGATAAGGTTGTCGAACCGATCGTCCAAGGTGTTGGCATGCGTCAGGTTCGTCCCGGAAAGTCCGCCGTCGTTCTCGGTTCCTGCGGTGGCGCTGGTGGAGGTCCCCAGCCGCCATGTCGCGACATTGCCGGCGGTAGGCGTGCTGTTGGGCGTGATGTAACTTCTCACCCAGAACAGCTTGTTCCAGTTCTCTGGCTTCTCGGCGTCGGGGTTGCCCGGCTTGGCGATGCGAAGGTCGCCCTTCGCACCCTGCCACTGGCTGCCATCGGCCAGGGTGCCGCCGACGTCGAAGTCAAACTCCAAGACACCTGAGGGGTTTGCCTTCCACTTGAACGTGAGGCCCTTTTTATAACGGTGCATGGTGTGGCTCCTGCAGAAAAACCGAGGCCCACCTTTCGGAAGGCCTGCGGCAGTTGCTTTACGCGGCGTGTGCCCGGGCGGCACGGACGATGACCTCGATGTCCGAGATCTCCAGTGCGTTGGCCGCACCCTCGGTCGTCTTGGCGCCCATGAGCCAGTGCATTTCCTGGAGGCCGCTGATGGTGATGTCCTGAACCATCAGGCAGATGCCGTCGACCAGGAAGTACACCTTGCCGGTCGTGCCGTCGCTGGGGTGGTAGAGGATCTCGAGCAGTCGCTCGTCGTCATCCGTCCACGTCTTGGCGTCGGCGTCAGTGACCTGCGTGCCGGCGTTGCTCGACTCGCAGGAGATGCCGCCATCTTCTGCCTTGTAGAACACTGCCCCGTCGTAGGACGCCATGGGTCCAGCTCCGGCGTCGAGCAGGGAGTTGGCAGCCACGGTATCCGACAGCCCGACGATCCACTGGCCCTTGTTGGCCGTGTTCTCATTCATCGAGATGCGGGCTCTAGCGTATGTCTCGTGGATGGCGTCGAAGAGGAACGGCTCACCGGGCGTCGAGACGTAGGTCTCGTTCTCGTCGGTCCCGCCCGTGGGGATGGATAACCAGCCGCCCAACTGGTCCATCTGTGCGATGGTTCCACCGTCACTGACCGCGACGTTCCAGTCCTCGTCGTTGTAATTGACCAGCTCAGGACGCCAGTGCAGGGGCGTGTAGGCCTTCCTGACATTGTTGGAGTCGACGTAGTGATCGTCGGCGAGCTGGTGCGGGTGACGGATGAGCTTCACCCGACGTTCTGCAAAGTCCTTCTGTCCGACAGTGGGTGCAGGCATGATGTCTCCTATGAGCTTTGGTTTTCTGGGCGCCCGGCCCCAGGTGACCGGGCGCCCTTGGAAGGACCGGCGTGAGCCGGCAAGGGTCGACTAGCTGCTGGTCACCTGAATGACGCCAGCGCAGTACGGTGCGAGGATGTCCGCACCAACCATCATCTGAGCCTTGAGGAACTGCGTGTTGCGACGCTCGTCAGGGCTCATGTAGGTGTAGATCGGACCCAGGCTCGGGTGAGCTGCGGCGACGTATCCGATGGCCGCGTCACCTTCGCCCGCACCGCACAGTGCCAGAGCCACAGGCTCGCCGGTGCCGGCTGGCGTGAAGTTGCCCTCGTACTTCGACTGCCTGGCGCCGGTGATGTTCGTGGTCGGCAGGTGGTTCGTCGTCGGGAGGATGTTGAACCGTCCGCAGACACCGATCGTCTGGCGCATCAGGTGGTTTTCTGTACGACCGAAGTCCGTGTCGAAGATGTAGTTGCTGTTGCCCATGGTCAGGACCTGCAGGGCCCTGGGGGTCATGGTCAGCCAGCGTTCATCCTCGGGCACGTCGTCCTCGTCCATCAGGCGGGCGAGGGTCAGGATGTCTTCGTAGAAGTTCGCTGCTCCCGTCGCGTCGAACGGGTAGGCGACAGCCACAGTGGCAGCCACGCGGTTGACCGCGTTACCGCCGCTGTGGAAACCGACACTGGCCGCGGTGTTGGCCGCGCGGACGCCGATGATGAACAGGTCCTTGTCGAAGGTGATGGCCAGGGAACGGCCCAGTCGCCGACCGAACTTCTGCATGGTCGGGAAGTGGGACATCTGCTGGTGGTCCAGCGCGATGTCGGAGTGCGCCACCAGGATCTGATCGATCGAGATCGATCCCTTCGACATGTCGATCTGCTGCCCGAGCAGTTCCGTGCCAGGAGTGTGGACCACCGGTGTCGGGTCATCCCCGATGATCGGGAACTCCCAGCTCTTGCCGCTGCTGGTGACCATGGAGTCGACCACGGACGACGGGGCAGCGGGGCCACCCACACCGTCGGGACCGACAGCGTTCCAGAGCAGCGTCTTTCGGCGGAAGGCCTCCTGCACGGAGAGCCAGAAGCCGGTCAGGGCGATTGCAGTGTCGTCGCCGTTCTCGGCGAGGAAGCGGGATCCAAGGGAAGTCATTGGAGTAACTCCGTAGGGTGATTGCGGGTTCAGTGCTGTTCAGCACCTTCGCCACAACGGAGTTCTCCGGAGAGGTGGGGCGGGCCGGTTGGAGGGTTGTCCCTGTCGGGGCAACTTCGCTCCGCTCAGTTGTCCGCCTGTCGTCACCGGGCTCGGGTTGCCGGCTCAAGTTGCTCGGACATGGGTGGTCGTAGGCTCTCGCCGCGTGCCACCCCGCCCGGGGTCTTCTGAATCATAGCCCGCGTCAGGCCTTCATGCCAATGGCAGACCGGGCCGTCTCCCGGGTGACCCGCTGGACCATTCCGTCGGGGACGTCGTCGTCCACCTCGTCCAGGCCCTCCGGATCGGTGCCGGCGGGTGCCAGGGGCGTGGCGCCGACCACGGGCTCCACCGGCTTGGCTTCGGCCTCGGCGGCCTTGGCCTCGAGAAGGCGTTCGGCCTCCTCGCACCACTGCTTGCTGTTGGCCTTGCATTCGTCGGTGACCGGGACGGACAGGCCCTCTCGGTTCAGCAGGCCACGGAGTCGCTTGCACCTCTGACCGTGGTTCTCCACGGGGATGGTGGCGGTTCCGGCCTTCATCTTCTCGAGCAGTTCGGTGACCTGATCCTTCAGATCCTTGTTCTCGGTGGCCAGTTCGCTGTAGCCCATCGGCTTCTCGAGGGTGGGCAGGGCATTGACGCAGGCCATGGCGCCGCGCATCTCGATGGCAGCGCTGGACCCCTCCTCGATGTGGCTGAACATCTCACCGCCGGTGGCCATATCTCGCACGATGAACTTAGTCGCCTCGCCCTGGACGATGTTCTTGTCCTTGTCTCGCACGACCGAGTGCGTCCGGTGGTAGATCTCCACCCCGGCGTCCTTGACGATCTGCTGTGCTTCTGCGGGCAGTTGGTATGACACGGCGGTCTCCTGGTTCTGTCGGTTTTGTCAGCGGTCCTTCAGGGTCGTCAGATGTTCTGGTTGCTCATGACCTGGGCGGCAAGGCTGCCTGACGCCATGGCCTCGAGGATGGCCTTCCTGGCGTCCGCAGCACCGCTCTGTGAACTCATCGCCACCGAGACCATATCGCGGGCGTTTCCGGCGTTGACATCGATGCCGCTGGGCGCACCGGGTCCGAGCCCGGCGGGGTTCAGGGGGATGGCGTTGCCAGCGCGCAGTTGCTGCTGGTGCCGGGTCATCATCGACTCGATGGCAATGTCGGTGGTGGCGGGGTTCTCGAGCTGCGCGTTCAGGGACGCCCGCTGTTCAGGGGTGTACCCCGACTCCGGGCTGGCGGCCCACGACCGCAGGCCGTTGAGCGCATCGCCGGGGGTGGCCTCCTCGCGTCCACCGGCGGCGAGCTGCTGTGCTCGTGACATTGCGTCTTGGCTCGTGCGCTGCGCCAGGGCCATCCGCGTGGCGTGCGACTCGGCCATCATGTCGGCGTTCAGCCGGTTGATGCCCACCTGCTCCAGACGCTGGTAGACCGCGGCGGGGATACCCCCTTCGGCCGCTGACGCCTGGGCCAGCGCGTCCCGGGTGAGGCCGGCGGCGGTCAGGGCGGATTCCAAGCCGAGGTTGCCGACGCTGTTGGGCGCGTCGGGGATGGTCAGTCCATCGTCCTTCTTTGCCGCCGCCGCCTGCTGCAGGCGGGTCAGCTCCTGCTGGCCGTTTAGATTGCTTTTGGCCAAGTCGGAAATGTTGAGAGTGCCGTCTTCACCGACGAACTTGCTGAGGGTAGCTCGGGTCTCGGCGGGGATGCCGTTGAGCTGGTCCTCAGTTATCTGGAGGGTCACCGGTGTATTGGGGGCCTGGTCCCCCGCCGATTCTTGGTTTGTTTTCACCATATGGGTTTTGCTCCTGCGTACCCGTTGCTGGTCCTTCAGCAGAGGCGATGGCCCCTGGCTTCTTCGTCGTCACCTGGGCGGTGTTGTTCCTGGCCCTGGCATCTTCCTTCCCCCGCTTTGTCGCCTTTTCCACCTGCGCCTTCATGGCGGCTTCGAAGTCTGGTCTGTTACGGTCGGTCACGAACACGCGGATGCGCCCGCGCGGCACCGCTGTGTAGGCGGAGGTGTGCTGACGAACGGCGTCGAACTGTTCCTGGCTCAGGTCGTATTCGTGCGACATCAGGCTGCCCTTGGGTTTGCGGTCTGGTTCTCGGCAATGGTACCGATGCTCTTGACGGCCTGCTCGCCTCCAGCCCTTGCGATCTGCTGGACGAACTGGGCACGCTGTTCGGCGGCGAGCTGCTCGTCGGTCTTGATGAGGCCAGGCTCGTGGATGCCGACCTCACGAAGGAGCAGTCGCGTCATGACGTTCATATCGATCATGCCCAGGGCAGGTTCTCCTAACTGCTGCAGGATTGCAAGGCCAGACAGTAACTTCTCTGCGTTGGCCGCATCGTTCAGCGCAGAAAGGCCCGTGAGGCTCTTCATCTGCACCGAGGGTCGCCCGGTGAGGTCCTGTGGCAGGGCAATCCCGTGGTCCCGGTTGTACTGCCAGGACAGCCGGGCAGTCATCTTCATGTGCTGCTCATCGGCGATGGGGATGTACAGACCGCCGAGGATGCTGTTGATCTCGGTGACGTTGCGCTGGATCTCGAAGGTGGTCACACGTTCTGCGTTGCGCACCGCCTCGCTCTCGACCAGCATGCTCTTGCCGGTGTCGGCTCGCTTGTCCTGGATGCCGGCGGTCAGCAGCGCAAAGTCACGCGGGTCACCGTGCGACAGCGTGGCGATGTCCTGCACGACACCGCCATCCACCCTGGCACCGGTGATGATCGATCCCGTGGCGGACAGGAGGCTGTCGTCTGCGACCATGGACGCACGGTCCTTGACGATCTTCCAGTTCGTGGCCAAGGCCAATAGGTCGAGCCGGCGCATCTCCATCTCGTCGAGACTTCGAAGGTCGCCCATGACCATGGACTCGACGAACCCGCGTCCGTAGTCCTCGCCCTCCACCAGTTCGAACGTGGTGGAGAAGTAGGGCGTCACCGCCTCTTCGCTCTCGAGGATGATCTTGTCGTTGACCTCATGGCGGACCAACCACTTCCTCGAGGCGTAGTCCCAATTGACCCAGCAGTACCGGTCCACGATGCGCTCGGTCGGGTCGGGGTTCCTGCGATGATCCTGGTCCAGGCCGGTTCGTGCGAACATGGCCGGCTCGAGGCTGGCCGCATCGATCTTCTCGCGGATGACGTGGAAGAGGATGTTGCCGGCGCCGTCACGGGCGGTGACGTACATATCCCGGCGGTAGAGCTGCATCTGGTAGTTCGGCTGCATGTACTCCAGCGTGTCACCGGTGATCAGGATCTGATCGATGGTTCGCGCCTTGTGCGCACGGAAGGAGAGCTGCCGGCGGTGGTCCTCCATCTCCAGTCGCATGCTCTGCTGCTCGAGAGATGCCATGAGCTTGCGGGCGTAGAGGAACATCTCCTGCTGCGCCATCTGAACGATCTGGGGATCGATCGTCTGGCTGTTGACCACCTCGGGGTCCAGCGTGAAGGCCATGAAGGGCAGCCCGTTGGGATACAACGCGAGAGTCAGCCGGCTGCCGACGTTGTTTATGCCTCGTGCGCCGCGGCTCTGGAAGTTGGGCGGCAGCGTCTCGTTGGCCTTCTGATCCTTCGGCGGGAGGACGTAGGGCTTGGTCAGCAGGGCGGCGAGGCGTGCCTGCTCGAGCGTACCCTGCCGGTCACTGTCCAGCTTCGACCAGAGCTTCCTGATGGTGAATGGTTCGGCCATGGCGCTACATGAGGCTGGTATCACGACGAGGCGTGGGTGTGTCTGGCGGCTCGGGGATGGACAGCCCGGTGCCGACGTTGGGCAGGTTGATCACCAGGTCCTCGCGCCCGACCCGCTGTGCCTCGACGGCGCGACGCCGGCGAGAGACTTCCTCCTCCTCGGCGGACAGATCCAAGGGCTCTGGCTTCGGGTGCGGGCCGGCGTCGGGGTTCGGAGGAGAGGGAGGTTCAAAGCCCACGTTGTTCTCCTGATCTCTGGATGTCGATCAGCAGTCGGTGTTGCAGTTCCTGCACCAGGAAAAACCGCTCCTTGCGCACAGCATACGCGATGCGGGCCTCCTCGAGGTGGAGGGCGCCGACAGGCATCTCGACGTCAGGGTTGGCCTCGGCCATCTCTTGGATCAGGCGGGCGGAGTCACCGGGGATCGGGCGATGTGCCTGACCGTTGGAGGGGTTCGCCCTTCTCCCCTCGTGCACGTCGCGAGTATAGGTGGCCGTGGGCATAGAGCCAATCCGCCAATCGGCCGGGGCAGGTGACCCACTGAGGCAGGCGAACCAGCTCACGCACCGGGGTGACGCAGGTCACCGCTGGGAACCGCCCTCGGCTGAAGAAGTGTAGCAGCAGTCTTGCGTGGTAGTCCACCCACCGGCGCCGGCGGGGGATCGAAAGGGCGTTGCCGACCGGCACGCAGTCGCCCACCAGGACGGTCTTGTACCGCCTGCCGATGCGTCGGAGGTGGTCGTAGTAGTCGGCGGCTTGGTGGCAGAACAGCTCGGAGTCCCTGGCCTCGCAGACCCTGCCACCAACCTCCACCGCGCAGTGTGAGAAGGGCGACCGGCTGACCAGCCTGACGCCGAAGGACATCGCCCACCACCAGGGCTTGGTGGACCGGAAGGGTACGGGCTCGAGGAGGATGATGGTGAGGGTCATCGCCTCGGATCTATGTCGAAGTCGGCCCGGATCTCTCGCCAGTTCTCCAGCACTTTCTGGATTTCTGCCAGGGATTGCTCTTGGATGGAACTGCTGCCACTTTCCTTCATGCCGTTGAGGACGGACTTCTCGGCCAGCTCGATGATCAAGATGGTGTTCGAGATGAATGCCCTGGTCAGGCCGACATCGACGAAGGTTTTTGGCGGTGGTGGCTGCTCGGTCATGACGTCGGGTTCCTGTCAGTTCCCCAGATCTGGCTGAGGCGTTGGTGTGCCTCTTCGAACGTCATCCTGCTGGCGTCGACACCGTTGTCTTCCAGCGCCCGGATCTGCTTGAAGCTGCTCAGGCCCTTCGCGCGGCGCTGTTCCGCCACGCCGATCATCTTGTAGGCCCAGGCGAAGGTCGTGTTCTTGTCCACGGGCAGGCCCAGCCTCTTCAGCTTGATCACCTGCGGGTCCGACGGACGGCGCCCGTGGTAGAAGCCTCGCTCGCGGATGTGCGTGGCCTGCATCAGGCGCTCCGCCCGTTGGACCGGTGTCTCGCCGTCCACGATACGGGCACGAACCGAGTAGGACACCCGCTGGTAGAGTTCGCGCCGGTTGTCGTCGGCCTCCTTCTTCGCCGCCGCGGCGTACAGCGCATCGATGCGTTTGTCCTCCTCCAGCGCCTCGGCTGCCACGACCAGAGCGGTGTCCAGGTCAATGGCCTCGCCCTGCTCGAGCATCATGGCCTCGGCCTTCTCCACGACGTCGTCGTCCCAGTTGCCGGCCAGTGCCCGGGCAGCGGTGATGGGCTCCATCTCCTGAGCGGTCAGGCCCACCAGGTCGATGACCTCGAGGTGCGGCTTGGCCGACTCCCTGATGGCGTCGATGCGGGTCTGCACCTGCTCGCGGTCCTGGATGTCGTCGAGGAGGCCGGGCAGTGTGCGCGTGCCCCGACCGATCATCTGCCGGGCGAGGCTCTCGGAAAGCGTGGGTCGTGCCTGGAGGATGCGCTCGATCAGAGGGTTGTCGAAACCCTCGGTGAGCACCCCGCAGTTGTAGACCTCGGTGATCTCCCCGGTGTTGAACTGGTGGATGATGTCGCGCCGTTCGCCTTTCGGCGTCTTGCCCGACAACCACGCGGCCTTCGCCCCGTCCTTCTGCCGCAGCATGCACAGGCTCTCGGCTGCCTCGACACCGGTGCAGAAGCACAGCGTGCGCTTGGGCTCGAGGTGGTCGCGCATCAGTGCGGCGATGCCGAACAGCACCTCGTCGCGCTTCATGATGGCGTCGACCTCGCCGTCCTTGAAGTCACCCTTCTTCCCCTTGCGCCCGATCTTCCGCAGGTCGATGCCGTCGATGTGAACCGGCCGCGCCTTGACCGGCACCAGCCAGCCGTCGTTCTTCGCGTCCACGAAGTCCCACGCGAACGCGACACTGTCGAACACCTTGCCCAGTGCCTGCTCATCGGCGCGGTTGGGCGTGGCGGTCAGGCCCACGACGTGCAGGTCGGGGTTCTCCATGTAGTAGTCGAGCACGTTGGTCCAGGTGCTCTTGCGGGCGTAGTGGTGCGCCTCGTCCACGGTCAGCAGGGAGAAGTCCGCCGGGGCGAACTGCTGCATGCGTGCGCCGTCGGTGGCGAGCTGCGTCTGCGGCGTGGTGACCACGGCCTGCGCCGGGATCATGACGTCCTCTTTCGCGGTGGACTGCTCGGCCTTCTCGATGCCGACGGTCACCTCGCAGTTGCGCTCGATGGCGTCACGCGCTTGGGTGATCAGCTCCTGCCGGTGTGCGAGGAACATGTGCCGGCCGCGCCCCTTCTGCCGGGTGCGGTTCATGTGCTCGCAGACCGTGACCGTCTTGCCGGCGCCGGTGGGCAGGATGATCAGGGGTGACCGGCAGCCCTCCTCGAGGCGTGCCGCGGTGCCGGCGCAGGCGTCGAGCTGGTAGTAGCGGGGGGTCAACATGGCCGATGCTCCAGGGGTAAACCCCTCCCCGCCCGTTGAGACGAGGAGGGGCGCAAGGAAAAGAGATCAAATGGTGCCTTCGTCCTCCTCGCCGCCGGCGTTGCCGCCGAACAGGATAATGTCGACATTGGGCGCCTTGGCGCACTCGCTGTGCACCCACGCCTTCAGGCGGTTCATGCCCGTGTAGGCCTTCCGCAGGCTCGCCTTCTGGCTCTGGCCCATGCTGGGTCCGTAGGTGCCGCCGAACTCCTGGCACCACGTCTCGATCTGTTCGATCTTCTTGAGGTCTTCGGGCGTGGGGGTCGGGGCCTGTGGTGTGGACTCTGCCATGGTCATCTCCTGGGCTTGACGGGTGCCGCTTTGGCCTCCCGAAGTGGCTTGCCGGTCTTCTTCGAGAGCACCTGCGACCGGTTGAACAGGCGCTTGTAGACGTCTTCTGGCAGGCGGTCACGAATGGCGCCCTCCTTCCACGCATCGGACGACAGGAACGCGGAGAAGGGCATGGGTGCCGGCGGCTCTCCTTCGGCGCCGTCCTCTTCCCACTTGTCGTACTCGTCGCGGTTAGCCTGTTCCAGTGCGAGGAGGATGTCCTTGTGCTCGCCCGTGCGCTGTGCCTTCCACACCTGCCCGCTGTAGTGGCGGACGGGTCCGACGGTGAGGCCGCCCTCGTCTTTGCGTCGCCACAGCTCCGCGTTCATCTTCCACCTGCTCTCGTCGTTGATGCCGGTCCAGATGGTTGCGGCGAAGGCGCGCAGGTTGATCAGTTCGGCGAGCTGGCTGTCGGTCAGTTCAGCACTGCGGGTCAGGGCGCAGACGCGATTGACTACTTCGTGCAGTCGTTCTTCTGGCGGTTTGTGTCCGCTCACTGTAGGAACCCTTCTGCCTGTGCGGCGGTCTCGGGGCTGTCACCCTCGGGCTCGGTCGGCTCGGGTGCCGCGTCGTGTTCACCGCGTGCGCTCTTGATCAGGCGACCTGCGGGGACTGCGACGAAGGTGACGTGGCAGACGTTCTCGACGTTCTGCTCCAGCGTCCCGGCAGCGTCAGGATCGAGGCACCCGAAGACCCCGCTGTCGGTGGTGACGATCCAGGCGTCGCGGCCGGAGGCCTTGCGGACTTCGAGCACCTCGAAGTCCATGGACTCCAGGCTGTACTCGGCGCTCTCGACCTCGCCGACGTAAGTCACGCCGTCGGTGACGATGTTGATCTTGTCTTCGCCCTTGACAGTCCTCCGCTCCCAGCGGATGTCGACCGGGACCTTCGCATCGATCGCCTGCTGGCAGGTCTGGGCGTCCTCGGTGTTGAACGTGCCCAGTTCCTCGCCGCTGACGGTGCGGACAACGCTGAACACCCAGCCGCCCTCCTTGTCCTCGCGGCTGACCTCCTTGACCTCGGCCAGCCAGCCCCGGTACTCGCCCTTGGCGGCGCTGCCGAAGAACCGTTGGTCCTTGCGGGGCTGCCGGGGCGCCGGCGACTCCTTCTTCGGTGCAGGCTGGGCGGCGGGGCGCTGTGCGGGCCGGGACTGCTCGGCCTTCGGCTTGAAGGTCTGCCGCCTAGGCTGCGTGGGCGTGTCGGGGACCTGGTCCTCGTTGTCGTCTCCGCCACCGCTGATGCCGAGGAAGCTGAACCCGGTGTACCTGCGGGCGTAGGTCACCGCAGCGCCCCGGGCCTTGGCGTCGATGTCGGTGTTGCCGCCGATCGGTGCCACGAACCCTGACAGGTCGGTGATGGCCATCATGAACTGCCCGCTGTCGTGGGTCAGCAGGTTGACCAGCTTGTCCCCGGCGATGGGCTGCGCGAACGTGAGGCCGTGCTTGGCCAAGACAGGGGTGACGGCGTCGAGGGCGTCGGGCAGCGTGGCGTACTTGTACTCCCGGCTGCCGCCGGCACCCACGCGGCCGGTGCCTTCGGGGTGGATGCTGCTCTTCCAGGCCTCGTCGGCGTGGGCCTTGGACAGGGCGGTGAACAGGTCGCCCACCTCCACGCTCATGGTCAGGTCGTCCACCACCTCGCGGATGATCGCGCGGCGCTGGTGTTCGTCGGTCGGGGTCATGACGATGCTCCTTGCGTTATGCGATCTGGGTCTGTCGGTCGCCCAGGTCGCGGAAGTAATGGTCGAGCGCCACGGTGGCGCTGTGACCCATCCAACGTGCCACGGTGGGCATGGGATGTTCGTTCAGCCAATCGGTCTCGCAGCTCGCGCGGAGGGCGTGGAAGGGCTGCTTCCAGGGCGTGATGCCTCTCGCCCGCTGTGCGGACTGCAGGTTGCGTCGCGGGTCTTTCCGGACACCGGCGTCGGCCACGATGAAGGGTGATGTAGAACGCCGGCGGAGGCAGGCGAGCCACCCAGAGGAGCTGCTGC
>CEUS01161416.1_pt1 | contig 33915 bp, 35 predicted proteins | sample 427031 | NCBI WGS metagenome assembly CEUS01 (sample SAMEA2622837, study PRJEB7988) | marine metagenome | biome: marine biome (ENVO:00000447); feature: marine epipelagic mixed layer (ENVO:xxxxxxxxx); material: "saline water (ENVO:00002010), including plankton (ENVO:xxxxxxxx)" | depth 140 m | reverse complement strand
CAATCCAGTTACATCAGAAACTGACACAACATCATCCTTATTTTCTGATGCCATATCAACGTGTCCCGAGATAAGATATCCTATTGAAAAATGATCAATTTCCCCAGCTAATCTCAAATGAGCTTGAAAATAAATATAATCCTATTGAATACTATTTTACCTAAATACCAAGTTTAATGAGCCAACTTTACGGTAAATCCCTAACTAAGATTTATAAAAAGCGACCAGTAGTGGACAACATCGACATATCTGTTAAGCAAGGAGAAATCGTAGGACTGTTAGGGCCAAACGGAGCAGGGAAGACTACTACATTCTATATGATAGTAGGACTTATTCCATCTAATTCTGGAAAAGTATACATGGATGACCTCGATCTCACAGGGATCCCCATGTTTCGCAGAGCGCGTATGGGTGTAGGATATCTGGCGCAAGAACCTTCTGTATTCCAAAGATTGACTGTAGAGCAAAACGTCAAAGCTATAATAGAAACATTGAACCTCACCAACGATGAACAAGAAGAACGCCTAGAAGAACTCTTAGGGGAACTATCTTTGGGCCACCTGCGCACCAATAAAGCTTATTCTCTTTCTGGAGGCGAACGGCGACGTTTAGAGATCATCAGAGCCCTAGTTCAGCGTCCAAAATTCATGCTCCTAGACGAACCCTTCGCAGGCATCGATCCGATTGCAGTACACGACATTCAGGATATCATAGGAAAACTGAAGGAAAGAGAAATTGGGATCATAATTTCTGATCATAACGTAGAACAAACTCTGGAGATTGTGGATCGAGCATACATTATGTATGATGGCAAAATTAGAGTTGACGGTAGTGTTTCTGAGCTTGTTTGGAATGAAGAAGTAGCAGATATCTACCTCGGTCCGACTCTAACACAACGTATGCGTGACAGGTATGCCCACCCTCCAGACTGACCTGAAAACAAAGAACCAAAAACTGATTTATCAGTAAGATTCTAAGTGCTACTACAACTGAGCTTATGAATCCACTAAACACAAGAATTCTACAAAACCAAAGCCTTCGTCAGGAAATGAAAGCAAACCCTCGCCTGTATCAGGCGATGGAGTTGCTCTATATGCCCCTGTTGGACCTCCAACAACATCTCAAAATGGAATTAGAAGGGAACCCTTTTTTAGAGATGGCCGAGGCCGATTTACAGGAAGAAGTAGAACTCAAAGAAGATGGCAAGGACGAATCCGCAGAAGATGATGTCGACTGGGAGGATATTTTACTGGAAGGCTTTGATACTGGAGAACGCCGAGAACAATATGAGGTTCGCGATTTTTTTCAACCAACACCTGTGGAAAGCATGAGCCTCAGGGATCATCTCTACGATCAATTAAGAATGTTAAACATTACTGAACGAGAAATGCGTTTAGGGGAAGAAATCATTGGAAACGTAAACGACGCAGGGATGCTAACATGTTCCTTACAAGATGTTCTATCAGGATTGAATGACTGGCTCACTGACATGCGTGATACCGCACAAATTGAAATAGATTCTATAACTGACAAGGAAGAGTTAAAGGAAGCGCAGGATGAGGTTAACGAGGCTTTCTCGCCTTACGATATTTCAGAAGCCGAGACTATGCTTCCAATAATTCAAACCTTTGAACCAGCGGGAATAGCCGCAAGGGACCTCCAGGAATCTCTACTAATCCAACTCCGGATCCTAGAAAAACATGACACCAAGACATACCGGATAATAGATACTCATTTCGAAAATCTTATCAATCATCGATGGCCAGAAATAGCTATCGACCTTGGAATAGAATCTGTTGAAATCCAAAGCGTGGCTGACGAGATATCGAAACTTGACCCCAAGCCCGGATTAAAATACTCCGCAGATCCCGAACGTTACATAATCCCTGATTTAATCGTAGAAAAGATAGAGGGTGAGTATATGGTATTCGTAAATGACACGAGCCTTCCTCGATTACGCATATCTGAATCCTACCGAAACGTTGCCAGTGAAAAGAGTAACTTAAAAAGTGAACATAAGGCTTTCATATCAAAAAAACTGAATTCAGCAACTTGGATGATCCAAGCAATTGAACAACGCCGTCAAACCATGCTAAAAGTTATGGGCTTTATCGTAGAACGGCAGCTAGATTTTTTTGAATTAGGAATTCAACACCTTAAACCTCTGACGTTACGGGAAGTTGCTGACCATATTGGTATGCATGAATCGACAATTTCCAGAGTAACTAATGAAAAATACGTACAGACACCGCGTGGAGTATTACATCTTAAATTTTTCTTTTCTAGCGGACTTCCAACCATTACGGGAGAGGGCATTTCAGCAACGGGAGTCAAGGACAAAGTGCGAAAGCTTGTCTACAATGAGAATCCCCTCAAACCTTTAACTGATCAAAAGATCGTGGAATTACTTAAAGAAGATGGGATAAAAATTGCTCGTCGTACTATAGCTAAATACCGCGATCAACTGGGCATTCTACCTGCCCGAATGCGAAAGCGTGTCTAATGAATCAGCTGACTCAAGAAGATGATATGAGATTGTCACCAAAAGCCCTTCAAGATTTCGCAGTAGTTATCCCAGCATTCAATGAAGCCCCAGTAATACCGGCCCTCATAGCTGAACTTCGAGAAACTTTTAAGAGTTTCGATATGACTGGAGAGATTATAATAGTCGATGACGGTTCTACCGATGGCACTGGAGATCTAGCAGAGAAAGAAGCCTGCGACTGGAATCTTGTTCGTGTGCTAAAACATCGTGCCAATCTAGGTAAAACCGAAGCCATACTAACCGCTGTACGCTCAACCAAACGCACTTTCATTGTACTCTTCGACGCCGACCTGCAACATCTTCCGGACGAGATACCAAGATTCTTAGAAAAATTACACGAAGGCCCAGACATCGTAACAGGACGAAAAATAGGGGCTTATAATAAAGCAGTCGTATCGACAATCTATAATGTCATAAGCAGAAGTATCTTCAGGGTTCCAGTAAATGACCTTAATTCCATGAAGGCCTTCCGCAGAGAAATATTGGACGAAATCCACTTGCGTCATGATTGGCACAGATTTTTTGTAGTATTAGCCTATGCACGTGGATACTCAGTGAGCGAGATAGATATAGAGCTACACCCAAGGCGGGCAGGGACTTCAAAATACAGAGGTTTATTCAGAATTGTGGTAGGAGTAATGGATCTTATGTCAATCTGGTTCTTATTACTTTTTTCCCGGAAACCTCTAATCCTCTTCGGGTTCAGTGGCCTATTTTTGATTGGCATTGGAATAATTCTTGGTGGAATAACTTTTTACTTTCGTTTTGTCGAAGGATTTGGCTTTCGCCCATTCCTGTATTTGGTAATCTTACTTGAAACTGTGGGATTTTTACTAGTTGGATTCGGATTCATTGCGGAAATGATCGCAAACCTTAGGGAAGAAGTACGTTCTCTCCGAAATAATTCCCGATAAACGCTTTATGGAACACCCCATCCCCAAAACACCTTATTCCTTCATGAGGACACCTCCGCGCAAAGCCTCACGAATTTTAGTAATTGTCGGGACAAGGCCGGAAGCCATAAAGATGGCACCCATAGTAGAAGAACTAAAAAAAAGTAATGACGTGGAAGTTCGTCTCGCTTTAACTGGACAACACATCGGCCTCCTAGGCCAAGCCCTTCAAACATTCAACCTAGATCCCGACTACGACCTAGGGATTATGATGAAAGATCAGACCCTTTACGAAGTAGGGCAGGGTTGTCTGGAAAAATTGAAGGAAATAGTTCAGTCATACAAACCAGACATGGTGTTAGTTCAGGGTGACACTGCCACAGTTTTCTTTGGATCTATGGTGGCTTTTTTTGAAAAGATCAAAGTCGGCCATGTTGAGGCAGGCCTGCGTTCTGGCGAGAAATGGGCGCCTTTTCCGGAAGAGATATTCAGGAAACTAACCGATGTCACCACTGATCTATATTTTGCTCCCACATTGCAAGCAGCTGAGAATCTTTTAGCTGAGAATGTAAACCCAGAAAAAATCTATATCACCGGGAATACGATCGTAGACGCACTCTTGAAAATTTCGGCCACAGAACAAGAGATAGAAAACTCCGTATTGGCGTCCCTGCTAGCTAACCGAGACAGTCAATTGGTACTCTTAACTGCACATCGCAGAGAATCTTTCGGGGATCCGCTCAAAGAAATTTTTACCGCTGTCAGGCAGATCGCTGATATACATGAAGACGTGAACATAGTATACCCTGTCCATCCTAATCCGAATGTTATGGTCCCAGCCCAGGAGATCCTGAATGATCATCCGCGAATACACCTGACCGAACCCCTAGGATATTTCGATCTGATTACAACAGTAAAACATGCTAGCCTCATTTTAACTGATTCAGGTGGCATACAAGAAGAAGCTCCGACATTCGGCGTCCCTGTACTCGTACTCAGACAGACCACGGAAAGACCTGAAGCTATCGAAGCAGGAATCGCGCAGATGGTTGGTACAGATAGAGATCGGATCGTAAATGAAGCCACAAAAATTCTCACCGAAAAAAACAATCAAGTTGAAACCCCTGAATTAAAACTCAACCCATACGGAGACGGAAAGGCGGCAGAGAGAATAGTCGACATCCTTGTATCAGATCTTACCGGCAAAGCTCGTTTAACATCTGATTGGATAACACCGTGAATGTGGTAATGAATTCTATCTATTTTCCTCCAGAAATAGGAGGACTGGAGAGTCACGTTTACTATCTTTGCCGTGGACTCGTAGGACGAGGATGTGACGTATCCATAATTACTTCTCGGTCTCAAAAAAAACTTCCAACCTACGAAGTCATGGACGGGATCAAGGTATGGCGGACTTGGCTGCCAGCACGAACCACTCTGGGATGGTCTATCCATGGGGTTAGTTCCATTCCAAAACTCGGGAAAACAATTTCCCAGGCCGACATCATTCATGCTCAAACATTTCAGTCAATATTTCCTGCTTTCGTAGCGAATAGAAAACATAATGCCCCCCTGATCTCCACATTGCATACATCTCATTTCTTAGAGCGTGCCAAGAATCCCTTATGGCGCACAATATTCAAACAGTTACTTCGATGGCCAGACTATAACCTGGCTGCCAGTGTAGAAATCGCAGATGTTACCAAAGGAATCTTACCCAACGTTAAAGTGGAAGCATTGGTCAACGGAGTCGACACGGAAGTCTTCCGTAAAACTTCACCGACCTTCACCAGATCAAGCAGGATATGCATCGTTGTACCTAGACGTCTTTTTAAGAAAAACGGAGTAGACTTTTTCATTAGAGCTATGCCTCTAATAGCAAAACACAAAGATGTGGAAGCTCTTATCGTAGGAGATGGACCTGAAAGGAATAACTTAAAAAATCTTGCCAAGAAACTCGGTATAATTGACCGTATCCATTTCCTTGGCATCCGGACCCACGCTGAGATGCCTGGGATTTTGAATTCTGCCCAATTAGCAATATTTCCATCACTTATGGAAGCCACTTCAGTAGCAGTTTTAGAATCTATGGCATGTGAGATACCTGTTGCTGCATCCAATGTAGGTGGTCTTCCTGAGCTAATAGACAACAAAGTGGGAGGGCTGTTTGAGCCTGGAAACCCCCAAGCATTAGCTGAAAGTGTCATCTCTCTTCTTGATCGAGATGACCTCCCAACATTAGGTATTCAAGCTAGGGCTCGAGTGATAGATAAATGGAGCAATCTCCGGCTAGTGGATCGACATTTAGAAGTGTACAGAGACCTCATAAATTCTGAGCAATCCACCACAAACTTCTCGCCCTCCTAAAAGGAACGTAGTGGGCAATAACAAACAATCGGACATTTTTTCATCATTCTTACCTAAGGATGATGACCTGGGATCAGAAATGCCAAATTGGTTATCCTTCGTCCTGTATGGAGTAGTCATTATTTTTCTTTTTCGTAATTTCATATTCTCCGATGGTATGTTATTCGGATCCGACACAGTGAGCCTGGGATACATGGCGAGAGAGTTTTACGCCAATGCTGTGAAGGGGGGCGAATTTCCCTTCTGGAATCCTGTAATTCTCGGAGGGACACCCTTCATCGAATCACTCGCCGGTGGAGACTCTCTCTACCCACCTAGCGCCATCCTACTTTTCTTATTAGACCCCCATCGGGCATTGGGCTGGAAATTGATATGGCACGTATTCTTTGCAGGAATCTTCACATACGGATGGATCCGATGCCTAGGGCTTTCAAAAACTTCTGCATTTTTAGCCGGACTGGCCTATGGATTAGCACCTTTCATGGTGTCCTTAATCCACGGAGGACAAGACGGAAAAATCTTCGTCATGTCTCTTACCCCATTGCTGTTTTGGGCCACCGAATCATTTCTTCTCCGACCTACCTTGATAAAATTCGCAACTCTAAGTCTAGTGACCGGCAGCATTATCCTTACGACACATTTCCAGACTGCCTATTTCCTCTTTGGGGCAGTCGGTGCGTATGCCTTGTTTCGAACTATACAGTCTTGGCTACAGGGCAGAAGGGGAATCAGGAAAAATGTGTGGGCTCTATCCCGCTTTGGCGCCTTTCTTGTAGCAGCCCTCCTTGGCGGTAGTGTTGCCGCAGTCCAACTTATCCCTGCTACTTCATACGTACTTGATCATTCACGCCGAACCTCCACCACCACTCAGGCAGATAGTCAAAAAGCGATCGATTACTCTAGCTCTTGGTCTCTCCATCCAGAAGAAATATTAGGGTTAGCGATACCTGAATTTGTGGGGGTCACAACGGCTGAATCTGATTGGGGTCAAAACACTTACTGGGGAAGGAATTTTTTCAAAGGGAATCACGAATACGTAGGACTCGTAGTTATCCTATTGGCAGGATTATCTTTCTTTGGTGGAGCACAAAAACATCTTCGGTATTTCTTTAGTGGCCTTGGGGTTTTAGTTCTTCTGTTTTGCCTCGGAAACCATACACCGATATGGAGAATGTTTTACGAATTCATCCCAGGCATATCACTGTTCCGAGCACCCTCTCTTGCTGTTTTCCTATTTGGTTTCAGTACTGTAACACTCATGGCATTCGGTGTGGAACGCATGCTGGACATCTCGAAGCAGAACAACGAAATCCAATGGATACCACTGAAGCGTTTTTTATGGACTGCCGTTGGAACGCTCACCTTGGGGCTCATATCAGTATCTTCAGGAACATTTACAGATATATGGACGTCATTCTTTTATAAAGACATCACAACACAATCCATCCAAATTCTAAATACTGCAGAACCCTACATTCTCAGAGGCTTCACGATAGCCGTGCTCCTAGCTATAGCAACTTCAGGAATTGCTTGGGCGCTTATCAAAAAACGGCTGGCGCCAAAAGTAGCTACCATACTCCTGGCATTTTTGATTATCGGAGACCTTGTGAGGATAGACACTGCCTTCATTCGTACCACAAACTTCGAAAACTTCCGCAGTACAGACCCTAACATTGACATACTTTTAGAAAGGCAACGCACCGAAGACCCTTTCCGAGTATTTTCACTTCATGGTCTTAATGGTCAAGATGTACGACCTGGAATGTTCGGACTTGAATTAGCAGGCGGACATCACCCAAATGATTTGGCACGATATCGGGACATCATCGGTATGACAGGAAGTAGTATCCCGGTAAATTTGATTGGCAACGTCAACGTACTGCGTATACTGAACGTTCGTTATATCCTTTGGCCTGACCGGATAGGCACACCAGAAGACCAAGGACTTCCTACGGCCATCACAGACAATTTGGAGCTAGTAAGCCAAACAACCATAGATGGTCGCCCCTATGAATCAATATACCGTTTTACAGACTTACCAAGAGCGAGGATAGTCGGTGAAGCTGTGATATTATCCGATGATCAATCTGTACCATTCATCTTAAGTGAAGACTTTGATCCGACCAGGCAAGTTGTCCTTAATGATGCCCCTCCCATTATGCTGTCCGGGAAACCCATAACCGGATCTGTTAAATGGCTAGAACGTAACAATAACAACATGAGTCTTCACGTAAATGTAGACCGTCCCGCATTACTGGTTTTAGCAGACAACTGGTTTCCAGCCTGGAAGGGCAGGATAGGGAACGATGACGTCCCCGTACTCAGAGCTAATCATACACTACGAGCAATACCTATACCGGCCGGGGAACACAAAGTTGAACTCTATTATGAGTCATCACAGATCGTACAGAGTTTCTACATCACAATCTTAGGTCTGATATTAGTATCCTTACTATTAATTGTCGGTTGGATCAAAAGCTTAAGTAGTAAAAAAAACAAAACTTATGAATAAAGTAGCTACTCGCATTTCTCAGGTCAGTTTAACAATTATCGTTACCTGGTTCATCTTAAATCGAGTAGGGATAGACCTGGCCACCCTAAAGGCTCTAGAGCCAGCAGATTGGAAACCAAATTTTTTCATATTAACTCTATCATGTGTCTTACTGCTTGTCGGATACTTCTTTTCAGCCGCCCTGTGGGGGAAAATCGTCCACGACCTAGGAGGACCCACCCTGCCAGCCCTAACATCAGTAAGACTCTTTATGGTAGCAAACCTTGGAAGATACGTTCCTGGCAAAGTATGGCAGATCTTGGGCCTTACTTATTTAGCAAAAAAAGAAGGAGTGTCCGGAAGCGTGGCTATAGGGGCGGCTATACTGGGACAGCTAACGTCACTCTTGGCAGCATCTCTCATCGGTATTAGCACATTATGGTACTTAGCGGATTGGCGTCAACTAAAATTAGCCAGCTTGATCGCAGGGATTATAATCCTAGTAACACTTACTTCTATAATCACTATTCCTTCCATTTTTCGACGCATTATCATTCTATGGACTCGGTTAACTCGTACAGAATTCCCAGACAACCTTAAAAGACAGAACAACATCAGTATCCGTTGGCTCGCACTTTATATAATCAACTGGTGCATATACACAACAGCATTTTGGTTGCTTTATCTAAGTTTTGGTGAATGGAGAACATTCATAGAAATTGGTCCGGCATTTGCAGCAGCATGTGTTATAGGATACCTGGCCATATTCGCACCAGCAGGAGCTGGGATACGGGAGGGCTTTTTAGTGGTCTTGCTACAACATGCTATGAGTGCGGAGATAGCTCTAGTGCTAGCCGTGGTATCCCGTCTCTGGACAACTGCAATTGAAATGATATTAGCTACCATCTGTGGCGCGAAATACATTCAATTCAAAAAAACAGTATAGGCTATCAAGTGAACAGACCCATCGAACTTATCCTGGTAATTATCCCCACACTTAACGAGGCTGATAATTTGCCTGGAATCGTACCTCTAATCTTGAATCAGGATCCTAGGATAGAAGTACTAATAGTAGACGATGACTCATCGGACGGCACTGGGCTTTTGGCAGATGGAATCTCTGACGAATCAGACCGAGTACACGTACTTCACCGAACCGAAAAGCCAGGGCTAGGGAAAGCATACCTCGAAGGATTCCAATGGGGCCTAGAGCGTGATTATGATCTTTTTTTTGAAATGGACGCAGACTTTTCTCATAACCCTGATGCCTTACCTGATTTTATAGAGAAGGCCAAAGAATTTGATGTCGTTTTAGGATCTCGCTATCTAGGCGGTCACGTCACAGTGATCAACTGGCCCATGAAACGTTTGCTCATAAGTTATTTTGGGAGTTGGTATGCACGTATCGTTACAGGGCTGCCCGTCCGTGATGCCACAGGGGGATTCAATTGCTGGAGACGCCAAGTCCTAGAAGCTCTCGACTTTAATCGTATAGAGTCAAATGGATATACGTTCCAGATCGAACTCAAACTTAGAGCGTGGAATAAAAAATTCTCCATAACTGAAATTCCTATCATTTTTTCTGAGCGTAACTTAGGCGAGTCAAAGATGTCTAATAAGATTGTTCTAGAAGCAATATGGAAACTGTGGAAGCTCCGTTTTTTGAGTTTTTGCGGACGGCTATAGATAACAACTATCAAGATGCCCATAGAACACCTCCTGTACCGTTGTCCTGGATGTGGGCACGACCCGATCATGGCTACCCCAAGGGGAGCTTGGTGCGAGTCCTGTTACACTTCCTTTGAACAAGGAAACAGCTCTGTCGTAATTGCAAATTTTCCTGATGGAAAGATTGAAGAATATTCGGTTAATACTCTTATGAGTACCATCGAAAAATTGGGAGGTATTTCACGTGATATTTTTAACCACAATGGCGAGAAGCCATACGAGGCACACGTAAAAGTTTCACGTGGCAACAATCATAAATCTGTACGATGGAAGGGGAGGGTGATAGGATTTTTTGAACATATCACAGAACATCAAGTCGCCATCCTTAAACTTAAAAAAGATTACTTAACCCTAGCGTGGGGCGAACAAAATTCCCTGGTATGGCCATTGGAAAATTTGACGGCAATTCAGATTAGCTCCAAGGCCATACAAATCAACATACGAGGAAAGGGTCTCTATCAAATAGAATTTGTATCGGATTCCCCAAGGCGTTGGGAAGATTTGTTGCAGTGCACCCTATATCGCTTCTACAAAAATCAAGGACAGAGAGTCATTGCATTTCAACCCAGAATAATAACTGAGACTTCGCCCCCACAAGATACAGATGCCTATCGTACGGGGCAGGGAACTTAATATGATTTTCTACCGTACTGTCCGTAGGATTACTAGGTTGTATTTCTCAGCAAGAATGAAAATTAGATTCGAAGGTATTCATAACTTACCTAAAGAAGGAGGGTTTCTTTTGGTTATGAATCATCAGAGTCACCTTGACTCATTACTTCTACATGCCTACTGCCCACGACTCTTATTCACTATGACCAAGAGTTCGGCATTTCGAAATCCAATAATGCGTTGGGTAGCACCCCGAGTTGGCGCATTTCCGACACGACGTTACCAGGTGGACCCTCAGTCTGTACGTATGGCGATTCGATACCTGGAAGAAGGAAAGGCAGTAGGAGTTTTCCCCGAAGGAGAGCGTTCCTGGGATGGCAAATTACAGAAGCTGCGTCCAGGCACGATCAGACTTATTCTTAAAACAGGATTCCCAGTCATACCCTGTGGAATAATGGGTACATATGAAGTATGGCCTCGGTGGGGAAAGATGAGTTGGTTAAAGATAGGCCCTAAGCGCCCTAAGGTTATGATTAGATATGGACAGGCCATACATTTCAAAAAATATGATGACAAGATAGCTCGCGACAAAAAACTTCCTGATGCTACAAAAAAAATATCCGAGTCAATCCAATCTCTAATGATGCCATGAAAGGCGATCGTATTGGTCAGGATTTTTATAATAATACTGACTATTTCGACCATAAAACCAAACACCTAAAAGACTTAAGCAGTTCTTTTCAGAAATACCGCATATCAAAGATTCTTGAAATTTATAATCCGGGAAAAAGCGAACGGATTCTTGACTTAGGTTGTGGATGGGGAACTTTTTGCTGGGCTCTCTCACATCGCGTTCAAAGCATCGTTGGCTTGGATTTCAGCCAAAAGAGCATAGAAATATGTAAACAAAAATTTGCCGGATCTGGTTTGAAAAATATTTCTTTCTTATGTGCCAATGCATGCAATACCAATCTTGAGCCTGAAAGTTTCGATTTAATCATAGCCGCTGATCTAATGGAGCATTTGTACTATAAAGACAGCAAGCTAGTCATATCTGAAGCATTCAGATTATTAAAAAGGGGAGGACATTTAAGTATATGGACCCCACATAGGGGGCATATACTAGAAATCCTAAGGGCTCATAATATCATACTTAAACGAGACTTGAGCCATGTTGACTACAAATCCATGGAATCAATAAAGAATACACTGATTTACGAAGGATTTTTGATTAAAAAAGCTTACTATGTGGAGTCACATTTACCTATCATAAAATATCTAGAAAAAATTACTTTAGCATGGATACCATTATTTCGTAGAAGAATAGCCGTATTAGCCCAAAAACCATAATGTATTACATTAATAAACTATACATAAGTCATTGATATATAATAATTTATATATTATATATATCCCTAGGTTCGTATAATATATATTAGGTTAAGTAGGGATATGAGCAACGTATCAGCTGTGCCCAATCAGGAGACCTAGCTATGTGCCCTCAGAATTATTATTTGGATCACCGTAATTACTAAGAACACCTCGTCCGCCTAGCAATGACGCCTAACCGCGTACCATCTGAGTTGAAGACTCATACTCCTTCAGTTTTTTTATTCTGGGTCCCCCTTGCCGCCCAGTGGCTGATGATGGCATCCGAAGGGCCATTTCTGGCTGCCATAATCGCCCGACTCGGCGAACCTACATATAATCTTGCAGCTTACGGAATAGCATTCGCATTCGCGATCCTGATTGAGTCTCCGGTTATCATGCTCATGAGTGCCTCTACAGCACTAGCCAGAGACCGCGCAGCTTACCTGAAATTACGAAAATTCATGCATGCGCTGAACGCCTTATCCACCGGGCTTCTTCTCTTCGTGCTATTCCCGCCTGTGTACCATTTTCTGACGGATACATTACTGCAGTTGCCCGAAGAAGTTGCAAACCTAACCTACGGTGCTCTGTGGATACTGCTTCCCTGGCCGGCAGCGATTGGGTACAGGAGGTTCATCCATGGCCTCCTGATTAGATCTGGACGCACGCGCCTAGTAGCCCTCGGCACACTGGTAAGGCTTGGCACAATGGCCTCAACTGCAGTCATCTTATACATATTTTTTGAATTACCAGGTGCCTGGGTAGGGACCTCTTCTCTTTCGATAGCAGTCTGCATAGAAGCCTTGATCGCCCGCCTGATGGCGACACAAACCATCCGAGAACTTCTTGCCTTTGATCCGAAACGGACAACAGGAGAAAGAAACCTTGGATACCGTGGAATTATTAATTTTTACTACCCACTTGCCTTAACATCCATGATCGGACTAACTGTACAACCCTTGCTTACTTTTTTGATGGGACAAGCATCAGAACCAATCAAATCTTTAGCGGTTTTTCCTGTGGTATACTCTCTTTCCTTTCTATTCAGATCATTCGGACTCAGCTACCAAGAGGCAGCACTCGCACTACTCGGAAATAATAATGAACGCCTTCCAGAACTAACAAAATTTGCAATATGGCTTTCAATGTGGACAACAGTCGCCCTGGGGCTTGTAGCCTTCACCCCCCTTTCAATAGTCTGGTTCGAAACCGTATCCGGACTCTCTCCAGGCCTTGCGACATTCGCATTGATACCTGTGAAAATCCTTGTCCCCATCCCAGTACTTTCAGTGCTCCTTTCATTAGAACGTGCAATCCTCATGCAAGCACACAAAACACACCCCATTACAGTGGCCACAGCTATTGAGGTCATCAGCATCGCACTACTCTTTATAATATTCGGCTGGAAGATGGAATTAATTGGAGTCACCGCCGCATTCCTATCGTTTCTCGGAGGGAGATTGGCAGGAGTACTGTATTTGACTAGAAGTTCGCTCAAAATCGTACTAAAGGCTAGAAATAAAAACCTTAGTGGAATTTAGTTCTGTTTACGGTTTTGTGCGGGAGGATCGAGAGCGACCAACTCCACTAACGCAGTCCCCTTCTCTACTATTCCTAACTTTAATGCAGCAGTATAGGAAAGGTCTACGATTCGACCATCCACAAAAGGCCCTCTGTCGTTTACACGGACGACTATAGTACGCCCATTCGATCTATTGGTAACCCGCAGATAAGTAGGCAGCGGGAGAGTCTTGTGGGCTGCAGTCATCTTGTACATATCGTATTGTTCTCCGGATGAAGCCCTACGTCCGTGGAAAGGATCCCCATACCATGATGCAATCCCAACCTCCTGATAGCCTTCGCTTGTATCTAATACTCGGTATTCAGTGCCATAAACAGAATAAGACTCTGGATTGCCGTACTGTGTCTTAATTTCCGGCCTCGGAACAGCATCAGGTATATCCGATACAGGGACTATCTTTCCTCCACTAGGGATAGCTATATCCGACGCAGGAACCACTTCTTCTTCCCTAGGGATAGCCATATCCGATACAGGAACCACCTCTTCCTCCCTAGGACTTGGAGTAGTCGGAGTTGACCCTACAAGAGTACAAGATTGGACCAGCACTACTAAGGATATACACGTTGCTATCCTTAATAAATCAAATCTAATAATGATCAGGGCAGCTTACTCCTTTTTGGACGGTCCCAATCAGGACAGAAACCAGATCCAAGTCAGCGAAAGAGTTTCTATCATCGGTCATGGAAGCAGCGAACCGATAAACGCAAACCCGACAGTAGCAATTCCACCAGCAATCAGTGCATAGGGTAGCTGCGTGCGAACATGTTCGATGTGGTCAGTCGCAGAAGCTAATGAAGCAATAATTGTAGTGTCGCTGATCGGACTACAATGATCACCAAAGATGCCACCGGAAAGTACTGCCGCCACAAATGGTGCCGGAGGCTGCCCCAAAGCGTTTGACAAAGGTATCGCTACTGCAAGCATGATCGCGAAAGTGCCCCAACTACTACCGGTGGCGAATGCAATACCTCCTGTAACTAAAAAAACGAGAGGTATCAAGGCAAATAACGGAACGTTGTCTCCAACAGCACCGGCCACGTACTGACCTGTTCCGAGTGAGCCCGTTACATTGCCAAGTGCAAGTGCGAGCCACAGTACGACCGCCATCCCAGTCAAACCACCAGCCCCTTTGATACCTATTCTCGAAAGACCATTTAGATCGAGGGACCCCTGTACAAGGGATAGCAACCATGCGAGGCCGAGCCCCAGTAATACAGCCCAGAGTACGCTAGTCGACCCAGAGCCCTTAGCAAGGTTTCCTTCACCCGTAATCCACATAAAGACGGGCATAGAAAAGACCATGGCCGCAATTGGGATCAGCATGTTGTGCGGCCTGAGAACGACATCTTCCGCTGGTGCTGGTGCAATATCACCAGGATCTGCGAATGCGACTGAATGCTTCCATGTGAGCTCCCCACCCTGGGTCCGCTCTTCTGCTTTTTTCATAGCTCCAATATCCCATCCTAAAAAAGCCGTCAAGCCAGCCAGTACTAGGGCCGCCACCGCATACAAATTCATAGGAATTGCAATAAGAAACGTTCCCAGTGGATTTACCACACCTTGGTTCGCTAAGATGCCAAGGACCATTGCACCCCAAGCATTAAAAGGAATAAGGATGCAAACTGGAGCTGAAGTCGAATCGATGATATATGCCAATTTTTCGCGCGAAACCTTGAAGCGGTCAAATAGCGGGCGTGACACTGACCCGGCTACGAGAATCGTCAGGTTCGATTCGATAAAGATCACTATCCCGGTGAGCCAGGCTAAGACCTGTGCACGGCGAGGGTTTGTGACCCAGCGTGCGTGCTCTACCCACCGGACAAAACCACGCATACCTCCGTTTGCTTCGACTGTAGCAATCAGAGATCCAATCAGAAACGTGAAGACAATTACTTTGGCGCTTCCCGTATCTGAGAGAACTGCGACCGTACCCTCTATCGCATCGGCTGTACCGATGGCCGGATTCCAATCGGCAATTATCGTAAAACCGAGCCAGATCCCAGCTGCAAGTGAGAGGAAAACCTGTCTCGTATAAATGGCGAGCCCAATCGCGAGCAAAGGAGGCAACAGCGACATAATTCCGTACGAAGCAACCTGTTGAACGACCATGTCATTCCACTCCTATTGTCTCGTGTCGTACATACCCGCAGAAAAATCTTACGATCACCTTAGAAGCGTCCAGGAACCAGTGGACACCATAGCTCATTTATATATACACCATGCTCGACCTGTACGCTGGATCGAACCGTTTAATTTAACTGTCAACGAACTTTCAAATTATTGAGCCCCCCCAAGGACTTCACGCATTTCAGAAAACCGGAGTTCATAGATGCCACGACCCATATCATCAGATTCAAAATCATCCAAAATGAGTTCGTAAATTTCTAATGCCCCCACGATATCATTCTGCTGATGCCTAATTCTAGCAGCACTACTAAGGGCATCCCGGACTTGAAATGCGAGCTTCGCACGATCCGCAATTTCAAGATAAAGAGACTCGGCATCGGACCACCTACCTTGATCTTCATATGCACGTGCTAATAAAGAATTGCCCTGGACCCCCAATCCATCATTCAAGCTTAGACCGCCCCTCTCAAGGACGTTTATGGCTACAGCAGGATCTCCAGACTCAAGATGAAGACGCCCCAGCATAACTAATGCTTCGTCCGCCTTTTCGTGACCCTCAAACCTTTCGAGATAAGCATTCAGTTGCACCTTGGCATCTTCAAAAGCTGACAGCGAGATAGTCTGATGGATCACCTCTAAATCGTTCACAGCCTGAATAGCTAAGGAACGTTGGCTTGTTACAATCTCCACACCACTCACGATGAGAAGAACTGCTCCAATCCCTATAAAGACCAATAAACGACGATTTTTATTAGCCCACTGTGAAAAAGCCATTGCACTAGCAACAAAAGCATCATCTTGTTGTTCGGAGATGCTGGCTTTACGGTGAGTAGAAGGTTGTCGGTGTTTAGGCATCTTAGTTGATCGACCTGATTGTGGGGTTTACTAAAAGATCGGGAAACCTATACTTGCGAGAATTTAAGGTCAACGGGAAGTCTTTTTTCGACGTCGTCTTCGTGAAGCCTCTGACCCCGCTTTCCTAAGAGTCCCTGGCTTAGCGATTGTAAGCGCCCGTGGATACTGTCTCAGCACCCCCTCGTAGATCCAATCATTAAGAGCAGTAGTGACAGTTGACCTATGAGCTCCGGCAAGATCTGCAATTTCTTGATGGGTGAACCAATGCCCCAAACGAATACGGCGTCCATCATCATCACCCAGCCGATAGGCTAAATCAAGGACAACATCGGCTATCCTGGCCTTAGAGGAAGACCCCGAAGAACCGGCCATACGTCGTGACGCTGCTAAGTCACGATCATAGCTAGACAAGAAAACATCAAGAGTTGTGGGAGACCCCCTAAGAGCCTTAAAAACCCCTACCCCACTCAAGGGGAGCACAGTACAAGCTGACCCTGCCACAGCTGTATAACGACGGGACTCATCCTTAGTGATTGCTTCTTCACCAAATATTTCACCAGGACCCGCTATAGCAACCGTTCTTTGGACATCTTTCCCTGTACGTGGCAACGTCAGGCGTATGTGGCCACCTTGTACAAGAAAAAGTGTATCGGCATTATCAGAATGCAAGAAAATATTCTGACCTTTACGATATTCCTCAGGCTTAGCAGCCTTGATTAGTTTATTAAGTTTTCTGTCACGCCGTGGAATCACCTTTAGCGGCATGTACCCCTCTCTCTATCATTCTTGTTTTTTAGAGAAACAAAATCACTAAATAAAATATCCTTACTCTAATAATGCACCCTAAGGTCTTACCAGGACGGCCATATTGCACAATCTTGAGTTTCTAGCAAGGGGGAAATATAAATCAGCCTTAACCTAGCTTAATTATAAATAACACTTTATGCTGAGCCTACTGGTTGATAAAGGTATTTTTATTAACAAGAGATTTTAACATTCCAGGGATATACATGGACAGATTATTTGTTATAGTAGGATCTTTTTTCGCTATGACAGGCATCGTTATGGGAGCTTTTGGGGCTCATCTTCTGAAAGAACGACTGAGTTCAGAAAAATTATCTATCCTAGAAATTGGTATTCGCTATCAGATCTATCATGCACTTGCACTTTTTGTCGTGGCCTGGGCTATATCACGATGGCCATATCAAAGCACGATATCTGTAGGATGGCTATTCATAATGGGTGTGTTGCTTTTTTCAGGCAGCCTATACTTGATAGTATTAACCGGACAACGTTGGCTTGGTGCTATTACACCCATAGGAGGTCTAGCTATGATTTTAGGCTGGGCGATCCTTGCATGGGTGGCTTTTCGGGGGTAGTTATTTTTTATTACATCATAAAATAATCACTAGAAACATTGCCCCCACTGAGTACAATGGCTATTGGTTTTCCTGGATTTTCAGAATTCCAGTCTTTAGTTAGTATGGCTGCCAAAGCCACTGCCCCCCCTCCTTCTACAACCATATGTAACTCTCTGGCTGCATAATCCATAGCCATAGCAATATCTTTTTCTGATACCGTCAAATGACGGTCCACATAGTTCCGGACAAGGTTAAAACTATATCGGTTGTCTAGTCCAATGCCACCCAAAAGAGCACTGGCAAGAGTATTATTGTCTTTCATTTCAACGGGCCCACCAGACTTAATGCTCTCAAGCATAACAGTAGCCTGATCTGCAGATACAGCTGTAACCATAGCGATCGAACCAGCTGTCTTTATCGCACATGCTATTCCACCAGCTAATCCTCCACCCGAAAGAGGAATTAATATCTCAGAGAGGTTAGGAATGTCCCTGATAACCTCTAATCCGACTGTGCCTTGCCCCGCAATTACGAGAGGATCATCGAATGGATGTATAAATGTGAGGCTTTCCCTTTTTTTTAATTCATGTGCTTGCCTATCTGCTTCGTCATACGTCTCCCCAATCAATAATATCCGTGCTCCATTTGCTTCCATATCTTTATACTTCAATGGATCTATCCAGCCAGGGACACATATGGTAGCAGGTATAGACATCCTGGACGCCATGTAGGCCACAGCTTTTCCATGATTCCCACTCGATGCCGTTATAACTCCACGAGCCTTTTCTTCTTCTGTAAGAGTGACCATGCGATTGGCTGCCCCGCGAATCTTAAAAGAACCTGTCACCTGGAGATTCTCGGGCTTCAAGTAAACGTCTGAACCTATTCGCTCTGTAAGGTCAGCAGAAAAAAGTGTAGGCGTCCTACTAACTAATCCCTCCAAGGATTTTTCAGCAGATTCAAAATCAAACTTCATATTCATTCAATCATCCCAAATGCCTTCAAAAAGTAGTAATGCCAGATCCTTGGTACACATACCTTATAGTTACACATCCTGGTTGAGCTGCCGGACAGTAATAACTCAGGATCTCAAACTTTCCATAACGCCCATCACCCGTTCGTAGCGCAAAGACTTTTGGCTTGGGCTTTAGGATGTGACTAGTCCAACTGTAGTCATACCACTGTACCGTAGCCGGATTAGCTAATTCTGGCATGCCCTCATTGATTTCATATCCATCTTCAGGAACGCTATCTACCGAATCGAAAGACACTTCCCCCAAATCACGTATACCACCTTCGCCACTAAAACCGGACCCCCCGTTAGCCAAAATAGTAAATCTATTAAAAGCTAGATCCCATTCTTTAGAGTCAGAGTTTCCTTCGATGACAGATCCTCTCGAAAAATCGAAATAAGTTAGACCGTCCTTCCTGGCATCTACTGTATACACAATAGGGCCCACAAGCCTATCCCCTGCCTCCACAATCTTAATCTCAGAAACCGGATACCACTCAAGCTCAGGACTCCTGAGGCTAGATATTACAAATAAAATCGCCAAAAAAAGTAGCCCGGTTACAATAGCGAGTGCAAACCATGGTACGCCGGGCAATTGGCTGGGTTCTAAATTTTCTTGGTATGGAGACTTATTCATGGTTTTTTCCAAAGCTTGTTACTAATGCATTGACTGTTTTGATAATCAGACACCTGTCTTTTTTTAACCATCAATATCATAATGATCGGCAAATTCGAGCGTGATATCTATAGCTTGTAACTCCAATCGAGGAAGTATAGCAATGACCCCCTCTAGGCGTGACTTCATTGAACGTTCAGCAACAACATACGGTGCCCTTGCTCTCGGGATACCTCCAGTGGAATCCACAATAGATAGCACACATGATAAAAAATATAGCTCTAATCCTCTTAAAATCTTGTTTATCGGCGGAACTGGATTCATCGGCCCTCATATGGTACGTGTGGCCCGCAAAGAAGGGCATGAAGTCACCCTTTTCAATCGTGGTATTACAAATCCTCATCTTTTCCCTGATTTAGAGAAATTACGAGGGGATAGAGACGGGGGGCTGGATATTTTAAAAGGCCGCGAATGGGATGCAGTCATAGATACTTCCGGATATTTACCACGTCTAGTGCGTGACTCCGCCGAATTACTCAAAGACACTGTACAGCAATATTTGTACATCTCAACTACAGATGCATACCAAACCTACAATATCATTGACATTAATGAAGATGCGCCAATGGCCATCCTTCAAGATCCCACCACCGAGGACGTCGGATCTTTCTACGGCCCCCTGAAAGCTCAATGTGAACGTGAAGTTAGAGAAGTGTTCCCGAACCGTTCTACGGTAATAAGGCCAACCTGGATAGTTGGTCCTGGAGATCGTCGCACTGACCTCGTGTACTGGCTTCAACGCATAAATATAGGTGGAGAAGTTTTAGCTCCCGGCGACCCTACTGACCCCATACAGATCATTGACGCAAGAGACCTGGCCGATTTTGTCATTCATCTATTGGAAAATAAAACCCTTGGTACTTACAACGCAGTCGGGCCTGAATCCGAACTATCAATTTCCGAATTCCTGTATGGTATTCGTGCAATAACTAATTCTGCTATCAATTTTACATGGGTAGACGCTGAATTTTTATCAAAGAAAAAGATTTATCCCTGGAGAGATTTGCCACTCTGGTGGCCTCCACGTGACGACTATCCTGGTCCTCCAGGAATGAGCATCGGCGGTGGAACTGGATTTGGCCTTATAAGCCGTAAGCTCTCTATATCAGCAGGCCTCAGGTATCGCCCCCTAGCCGTAACTGCGAAGGATACATTAGACTGGTTTTTTACCTGGGCCGAAGAATGGAAAGACCGCCAACGCTCTGGATTGACCATGGAAATAGAATCTGAAATCCTAGCTGCCTGGCACGCCCAGCATTTAAAATATGATTACTAGTTAAGAAATCGGCCTTTGTTTTCCGTCAGGGCCGTTGTCATAGTCCTGGACACTTGAACTATTGGGCATACCCCAATCATTCCCGTTCCAACCCTCAAATCCATCCATGCGAACCACCCAAAATCCAGTAGTCATATCGCTTATAACTATAAGACCATCATGGTTTCTAACGTCCACTCCCCAGGCACCATCATAAACCCCCCAAGTAAAGTTTCCGCCACCCCCAGAACCACCCATGCTTCCAGCATTATGAGGCCCATCAAATGTATCAAAATAACCCACCGTGTAAGGATTGGTCGGATCCATCATATTGAATATAGAAAGTCCTGTTTCGTATCCAGAAACAAACACATAAGGCCAACGCACTTCATGATTATGAGCTACGGTTTTCCAATCAGGAGTCCACGATCCTATAGCTCGATTGATATTAGTTGTTTCACCTCGTGCCACTGCTTCGTAGCCCGACTTAAGATCGAAAATACGTAATGGCTGATACTGCCATTCCGCTTCTCCTATAGCATATCTTCCGTCAGGGGTTGGTGTAAAAGTATGTCCCCAATTGAATCCCGAGACACGTGTAATAGTAAACATGATCTCAGGATATTCAGGCTGAGAAATGTTCCATACGTAATACCCCCCGCCTCCCGCACCATAAAATCGATCTTGCTGTGTGACAGGATCAAACATTGCATACAAGTCATGATATCCTGTGGATAGATCCCCAGGATTTTCAGGAACAGAAATAGTCCCTATAAAACCTTGTTCTTCATCTCCTGATAAAAATTTCCCAAGATCATACAACTTGGTCCCCCTAGAAGTAGCGAAAAGGATTACCCGGTCATCAGAATGTTTATAAATAAAGATATTATGGAAACCACCCGGAGCATCAGGAACCCGGAAACGTCTAACTTCATGTACCTTTGATACATCAGGGAGACCTGTGACATCAAATACTATTCCAGCAACTTCTGCGTCCGGCCCTCCGCTCCTGAATTGAGTAGATTGGAGATAGTAGTACCGTCCATCTAATTTGAAATATTTTCCATCAACACCACCCCTTCCCTGATGAAGCTCAGAATTCTCTATACGCCATTCATATATTATCTCTGCGTTGTCAGGGTCCTCGATACTTACAATGTCAAATCCAGTTTCGTAAAGTCGTGACACATACGCATAAGGTCTGTCTGGGTCCTGCTCTACCTCGATATCCCCCGTAGTGTATTTGCCGCCAAGTGGTATATGAGAGAGAACATGGACATTAGTGCTTCCTTGCAGCCCCATGGGCCTGGGATGTGTATCCGAAATTTGAGCTAGTACATCCCCAGCAATAAAAATATTTAGAAGAATCAAAACTGCTACAGTGTTGTTTTTTCTACGGGAATCTATCCTGGACATCTGACTCACTTTCATTCTTTTGTACAACGATTTTTGAAACTAAACTTGAGATAAAGTATGTAGAATATAAGTGTAGGGCGACACACCAATGATCAGAACAAAATAGAAATCAGGGATCCCCAACACTTACTGCAAACACCTTAGAATCAAGAAACGTGATCAATAGCTAACCAACCATTAATTCCTCTGGGAGACTGAATATACAGGAACCCTCCCAAGGCTCCTAAAACCAAAATCCCCGAACCTGCTTCTATTGATTCCATGATCGGTGAATCATCACTTGGATTGCTCAACAATACAGATGCCTCCAAGACAATTTCACTACGAAGAGGACTACTCAGAGTCTCAATTAGATGAGACGCTACAAATCCAATCCGTCCATCAAAGAGGCGGACTCGATACCATGACCCAGAAGCCGCAATGACACGCATAGGAGTGTGCTCTCCCATTTCATCCAGGACAGCAGATCTTCGGCTTGGCCCATCTCTTAGCCTTATTCCTTCATTAACAGTTCTTACTGATGACCCTAAATGATCCAGGGGTGCAGAGACAGACACCAGATCCTGAGAAGGCTTATAGAGATAGAAGTAAGGATCTACTGGGCCTTCTGTATTTTGATATATGCCAAAATGAAGATGAGGCGAAGTGGTTATAGCATTTCCAGTATTACCTACAAATCCAAGCACGGCCCCTCTATTGATTTCGGTGCCAGGTAACACGACCTGACTGTCTAGATGAGCGTAATAAACAGAAACCTTTTCTTCAGGATCACTTATCCATACAATTTTACCGCCTATATCAGTATTCTGTACTTCCGTAACCTGGCCATTAGTAGCAGATAGAACAGGGGTACCCCTTGGTGCGAAAATGTCCACACCATGATGCCTACGTCTTCCAGCATCCCGCTCGGCACCAAACACACTCAGGATAGCACTGGTAGTTCTATCCTGAACTGGGAACACCATAGAGGCATCAACCCCCAGAACTATACGGTAGTGTCCACCTCTTAAAAGTTCAGGCTGTAGCCTTACTAAGTAATTAGCACTGCGGCTAGCCACATAATCCATAATTCCTTGTACGGAGTCCGAAGACAAGACAGGTAATGGAGTGCGCCCTGGATTGCTTTGCATACGATAGATATCAACAAACAATTTAGTCGGTTTATCGTTGTCTATCTCAATCTCAACAAAGAGACGTTGGCCCCTCTTGAGTCTTACCAGATAACTCCTAGCATCCGGTGACTCTGGAGAGAAAAATCCTTCTTCCTCAAAAGGTAGACCAACAGCAGGAGCTTCTTTGAAGGCACGTTCTGCCGCTTCAGCCCACGATACACCCAGAGCGGAATTGGAGAGCCCAGCTTTGCCAAGAGACTCGAAATATGATTCGTGAGGAGTAAGATCACGAAGTTCATTTTTAATTTGATCAACTTGGTCACAAGACAAAATGAGCAGTGCACCAAAAATACTAGCAATAAAAATATATTTCATATCATTTAATTTTTAGAAAATATCTAATTATCGTTATACACAATTTACGCATTTTTTCAGGATCTGCTTATCTTTCTTTGGATACGATATCTTAAAATGTCTTGATATTATATCGGAAAAACTAGCATGAGTATCATTACACCTGTAGTAGCTGTGCTCGGAAGACCCAACGTGGGGAAATCTACCCTATTCAATAGAATAGTAGGGGGACACGTTGCTATAGTGGATGACAGCCCTGGTGTCACTCGGGATCGTAATTTCCATATGACCGACTGGGCTGGTCACCATTTTTACTTAGTAGACACTGGAGGCGTTACTGAAGGCAGCAACGAACAGCTAGATAATGCCATACAAGAACAGGCATACGCAGCTATGGCTGAAGCAGATTTGATAATCTTTATTGTAGACGGAAAATCAGGAGTTCACCCTCTAGATAAACACTTGGCCGAAATCTTACGAAAAGGATCATCCCCAGTGCTCTTAGTTGTAAATAAAATGGACAACTTACCTGAAGATCAAAACCATCTTGATTTTTGGAGCCTCGGCATAGGAGATCCTATCCCTGTCAGCGCAATTTCAGGAAAAGGATCAGGAGATCTATTGGATCTAATAGTATCAAAACTTCCCGACCAACATAAAGAAGAAAAGGAAGAAAAAGATAACATTCGTATCGCTGTAGTTGGAAAGCCGAATGTAGGAAAATCCAGTTTCGTAAACCGTCTATTCGGAAAAGAACGTTCTGTCGTGAGTGAAATCCCAGGCACGACTAGAGACCCAATAGACTCTCAGCTACGATACAACAACAAGGCTTTAATATTCGTGGACACAGCCGGGTTGCGCAGGCAATCTAGGATCAAAGAGTCTATTGAGTATTATTCAACTTTAAGAACTGCTAAAGTAGTGCGTGAAGCAGACGTATGTCTCGTACTTGTGGACGCAACTGAACCAATCCACGTACAAGACCTGAAAATCATTGAACAAGCTTGGGAAGCAGGCGCTGGTCTCATTATAATAGTAAACAAATGGGACCTGATCGATAAAGATCACCAAACCGCATTAGAATTTGAGAAAGAGCTGAAGGATAGAGCACCTTTTCTTAAATGGATACCTACAATTTTCACTTCTGCTATATCTGGGCAGAGAGTCAGGAAATGTCTGGACATGATTCTCGAAATCCAAAAGGAAAGGAATAGAAGAATCACGACTTCTGAAGTCAATGAAGCATTAGAAAGGATTTTACTTCACCAGCCACCACCACATAGCAGGGGTCGTAGGGTCAAAATTAGATACGGGACACAGGTATCAGTTGCCCCCCCTACTTTTATTTTCTTTACGAATCTCCCTAAGGCCCTCCCCGACCACTACATTCGTTATGTCCATAATAACCTAAGAGATCGCTGGGGATTCATAGGGACCCCTATCCGTATACGCTTTAAAGAAAACAAAACCTCTTGAACACATACCTCTTAATCCTGATTTCTTACCTGATAGGCTCAACTCCTACGAGCTATGTCGTAGGAAAATTTGTGTACGGAATCGACTTGCGTACTGAGGGAAGCGGCAACCTAGGAGGCACTAACGCATTCCGAGTACTCGGAATCAAAGCAGCACTGCCAGTAATAGTGGTGGACATACTGAAAGGATGGCTTCCTACATGGTATTTCCCACAAATCCAAAGCGACCCTTCTTCTTGGACGTGGGCCCTAGCATATGGTGGAGCTGCTATATTGGGCCATGTTTTCTCTTTTTGGATAAGGTTTCACGGAGGCAAAGGTGTCGCCACTAGTGGTGGTGTCTTTATGGCAATATCTCCCATAGCACTATTGGCTGGTTTTGTTACGTGGCTGGCGGTAGTGATGAAAACAAAAACCTCTTCTCTGGGCTCACTGAGTGCGTCCCTAATTATTCCAGCAGTAATTTATTTCACGATACCCCAGGATAGACTGGCCGTATTTTGGTTTACAATATGCCTTTCCATTTTTGTAATTTGGTCCCATCGCTCAAACATAACGAGGATCCTAAGTGGCGAGGAAAATGCCCTGCAAAGAAATAATTCCGACAACAACAAATTTGGAGGGCACTCACCTTGAGTCAGATAGGGGTAGTAGGTGCGGGAAGCTGGGGGACAGCCTTGGCCTCTCTTCTAGCTAAAAAAGGGAATGGAGTGCAACTATGGGCATACGAATCCCAGGTCGCCAAAGAAATACAAAGCCTTAATGAAAACTCGACTTATTTGAGTGACATCAAGCTCCCCTCTAATCTCCAATGCACAACTGATATGGCACAAGTACTTAATGATGCTGAGATTGTTGTCTCAGTTAGCCCTTCACAGTTTGTAGGGGATATCATGAATAAAGCAGTTTCCCACATGCGCGATGACGCACTAGTCGTAAGTGCATCCAAAGGAATAGAGGCCTCCTCCCTGAGACGAATGGACGAAGTTTTATCAAATGTCCTCAAACCTTCTCACATGAAAAATTTTAGTGTACTGTCGGGGCCTAGCTTTGCCAGAGAAGTAGCCCTCGAAGAACCAACAGCTGTAGTTGTTGCCAGCCAACACCAAAATATTGCACTACAAATGCAGGAACTCTTCCAGACTAATTATTTTCGAGTTTATATCGGAGATGACGTGATAGGAGTAGAACTGGCTGGGGCAATCAAAAATGTTATAGCACTTGGAGCTGGGGTGACAGTAGGCCTTGGATTTGGCATTAATACGATGTCAGCTCTTGTAACTAGAGGGCTGGCAGAAATCCGTAGATTGGGAATGGCAATGGGTGCTAAGCCAGAAACTTTTTCTGGATTAGCTGGGATAGGGGATCTCCTTTTAACTTGCACGGGATCCTTAAGTCGGAACCGCAGTGTTGGACTCAGACTTGGCCAAGGTGAAAACCTTGCATCTATACTCAAAGATATGAACGGAGTAGCAGAAGGAGTCAATACTACCAAGGCTGTATACGATCTCGCCAAACACTATCAAGTAGAAATGCCTATTACCGAAGAAATATACGGGATCTTAATGTTAGGAACCGAGCCCAGGAAAGCTCTCCAAAATCTCATGGAACGCGACCCGAAACCTGAAGAATGGCACTAACAAACAGAGGTGTACTGATGGAAGAACCCATCGTAAAAAAAGCTTATTACTCTATCGGCGAAGTGTGCGAGATCACAGACCTCAAACCTCATGTCTTAAGATACTGGGAGACACAATTCAAGATTTTACGCCCCAAAAAAAATCGTGCTGGAAATAGAGTATTCCGCCCAGAAGACATCGAACTGATACTCTTAGTTAAACATTTACTGTACGAGAAGAAATTCACCATCGATGGCGCACAACAAAAATTATCAAATATGAAAAAACAAGGTGACATAGCAGGAGACAGGGGGAAAATAGCAAGCCATGAGTTCCTGGCATCTATGAAACAAGACTTGAATGACCTTAAAAAAATCCTCATCGTACCGGAAACTAAGCTTCCATCTTAATGCGAATCCTTTGTACTAACGATGATGGCCTATCAGCCACGGGCATCCGCGTCATGGCTTCAGCAGCACGTCATTTCGGCCAAGTGACCATCGTAGCACCTGACCGGGAACAAAGTGCAGCGAGCCATTCCCTGACACTACATCGGCCCCTAAGGGCCCAACGTTATAAAAACGATACTCTGACAGTAGACGGAACCCCTACTGATTGCGTTATTCTGGCAATAAACGAACTACTCGAAAATCGTCCAGATATCTGCCTTTCTGGTGTTAATCACGGACCAAATTTGGGTGAAGACGTCCTATACTCAGGAACTGTAGCCGCAGCGATGGAAGCTACCGTGGTGGGGATACTATCTATCGCCATTTCTTACATTGGAGATGATTTCGATAATATGGAAGAGTGGGAACCTATTATCGTAGAACTTATAAATAATCTACTAAACCAAGGCACTATTCCTGACAACACATTATTCAATGTGAACCTTCCAATGATAACGCCCTCTGATGTAAGGGGTATACGAGTAACAAATTTAGGCAATCGGACATACAAAGACAGCCTCACCCGTGCCCCCGACCCTTCAGGTAAAGAATATTATTGGATCGGTGGCGGTGAAATTATTTGTAAAAACGATCCAGACTCTGACTTCAGAGCTGTACAAGATGGATATATTTCAGTAACACCGCTCCATCTTGATATGACCAACTACAGATTTCTTGAGGAAATGCGTGGATGGCAACTAAACCTCTAGAAGATATTGAATTTTCAGGTTATCGAAGAAAACTCATAGAAAAAATAAGGACTAGTGGTATAGAAGATTTGGAGATTCTTCAACTTTTCGAACGAGTTCCCCGACACCTATTTTTACCTCAAAGCATGTGGCCACGAGCTTATGAAGACACCCCCATACCCATCGGGTATTCACAAACAGCATCCCAACCTTCACTCCAAGCTCTATATCTTTCAATATTGAAGCCCACGATTAATGATACTGTGTTAGAAATAGGTACTGGTAGCGGATACCTGACAGCCCTATTGGCACTATCGGCTGATCGCGTCTACTCCGTAGATAGAGTAAGAGGATTATCAGCTAAAGCACGGGCAACATTGGATGATTTTAATATAAAAAACGTAGCCCTAATGGTAGGAGATGGCACAATCGGATGGAGAAAATTCTCCCCATTCGACATCATAATTGTCTCTGCTGCTTCCCCATCTATACCTCAAGCCCTGATCGATCAACTAGGAGAAGGGGGGAGAATGATCATACCCGTGGGCTCCAGGGAGAACCAGAGCCTCATATTAGTCAACCGAAAAAAAGAAAACATCCACCAGGAAGTGATCTTGGATAGCTGTGCTTTTGTTCCACTTTTAGGTCGATTTGCATGGTCTCCAGAACACCCTAAGCAGCCAGGAACTTGATCCCTCGTGATTAATCATAAGAGAGGATTCACACGCAAACTCTACGACTGGGTGCTCCATTGGGCAAACACTCCCTACGCAATACCCGCTCTCATTATTTTGACTATTGCAGAATCATCGTTTTTCCCAATACCAACTGATCCCCTCCTCATAGTACTGTGCCTGGGCTCTCCTTCACGATCATTCATTTTTGCTGCCATCGCAACCACAGCTTCTGTTATAGGAGGAATAGCCGGATATTTAATTGGATCATTAATTTGGCTAGGGGTATCAGACTTCTTTTTCACTTATATCCCCGGCATAACAACTGAAGCTTTCACAAACGTACAAATACTTTACGAGACCTGGAATTTTTGGGCTGTGTTCGTTGCTGGATTAACGCCGATCCCCTACAAAGTTTTCACAATATCAGCTGGTGTTTTTGCTATCAATTTCCCAGTATTCGTTCTGGCCAGCATCTTAAGTCGTGGATTAAGATTTTTCCTAGTAGCAGGCTTGATACACTACTTCGGGGCTCCTATCAAATCTATCATTGACCGTCACTTCAAAAGTCTTACATATCTATTCTGCATTTTGATTATCATCGGGTTTTTCTTTACAAAATTACTAGTCTGACAAAAAACAACTACAACAAAAGCCCTGTGATCATTTAGTGATCACAGGGCTTTTGTTTCGATAGAAACTTACCGACTAACTAATTACCTGGGCATAGGCGGTGGCCGATTCCCTCCTACTCCAGGAGGTCGAGGTGGACCATTGGGTCTACAATTCGGTGGCGGTTGACGATCACCCCCATTGCCTGCCCCAGGAGGAGGTGGCCCCTTAGGTCTACAGTCAGGAGCACTATTTCCCCCACGTCCCCGGAGAGGATGGCGGCCTTTGCGTGTCGCCAGATCTACCTCCATAGATTCACCGTCTACAGTCATTGTAACGAATTGAGTTCCATTGAAAGTAATGACTACATGCTTGGTATGTGTCTCATCACCATTGGGACCATTGACTATAACCACATTAACATCCCTAGTTATAGTTCCAGACAATGGATACAGGTCTTTTTTGTGTCGAACAAACGGATTATTCTCTTCTTCTGGAACGGCACGAACAACGTCTTTGATCACCGAAGTTCCAGACATCTCATAACTACGACTGCCATTTTCGTCAGAATGATAACTACGGGATCGTGCAGTGCTGCCAAATCCATTCGCTATACGAGTAACTTCGCTACCTTCAAGTCCTGTAATCGTGATGTCTCTATTCCGTGATACAGAACTAGACCAACTGCCCCTTGCTCTTTCACCATTAATTTCACTCACGATATTAACAGAAGCTGTCGTGATTCCATCATAAGTATCTTGTTCGTTTCCATCGGCGTCGTAATAAGACATCTCCCGAACACGATTGAGTGGATTTGGCCGGACACGAACCGTATCACCAGGCTCTGCGAATATACCACCTATAACATCACTGAAATCAAATTGTAACTCTGTCATATCTTCGATAAACGCATCTGCGGAGACCATAGCAACATCGAGATTCAACATTGATCCTTTTTGTAATTCTCTGCCATTTGGGCCATCCAGATCAGTAACGTCACTACACGCAATCAGTGTTAGCACACTAAGGACTGCCAATCCATTCATAGCAAAGTGTCTCATGTTTCAAATCTCCTCACATATCTCTGTAGCAGGTCTATGGGTCCTTTATACTCCCTATCTAACTTAGACTCACGTATAGATGAGATCGTTAATTTTACAATTTTATTTTTTAAGTTATTAACTTGATATATAACAAGACAAGCTTAAGGATTTTATCTTTATATCTTACTCTCAAGTGATTATTAGTGCCTTTTTCAAGAGATACATTATTGACAGTAAACGAGCCGATTCAATGAAAAAATTACCTTTTCTAAAAATCTATAATGTCATCCTATGGATAATACTCTTAACCTTGCCAGCTCAAGTTGAATCACAGAGTCAAGCCACTTTAATATATCTGGTTAGGCATGCTGAAAAGGTTGATGACTCCCAGGATCCACCGCTCTCAGAACTCGGAATAAAGCGGGCTCTGTTACTCAGTATAATGTTACGAGATGCAGAATTAACACATATCCACAGTACAGACCTGAAACGTACTCGTGATACAGCAGGACCAATCGCACTGCTATCAGGGCTCGATGTCCAAATCTATGATCCCGAGAATCTAGAAGAATTTGCCTCCCTACTAGGTTCCACACCTGGCCGTCATTTAGTAGTTGGACACTCAGATACAACCCCTAAGCTTGTGCGACTTCTGGGGGGAGAAAGCTCAGAGATATCTGACCATGAATACGACCGGCTCTACGTTCTGATACTCGATCCTAATGGTGAAGCCACATCCACATTGATCCGGTTCGGACAATCTTTAACTGGATCTTAGATCTTTATTTTTCGGTGGCCAAAGTATGAAAGGTGAAGTTGTTTCCACATATTTATGATAATCAGGGCGAGACTTGTGGAGACCTTTTTCCAGAAGAACCACACCCGATACACGCAAAAGTAAAAAGGTTAATAAGGCTGGCCCAACTAACGCCCAGTATGCTTCCCCACCAACCGCGACCAGATAGATACCCCACCAAAGTATAGCTTCACCAAAATAATTAGGGTGCCTACTGTATCGCCAAAAACCTGTATCAAGGACTATCCCACTATTAGATGGATTTTTTCGAAAACGAGCGAGCTGTACATCCGAAACTGATTCGATTATCAGTCCTGCAAAAAATATTAAAGATCCTATGAGATCCCAGTGCCCTAAAGGTGAGCTTGAAGTTACAGATCCCAGAAGAGGCATAGAAATCATCCAGAGCAATACTCCTTGCAACAGAAAAACAGTGAACAGACTGACCCACAAGAAGCGTTCCCCATGGTGTTCACGCATTTTCCTATAACGAGGGTCTTCTCCTTCATGTCGTTTTCTAATAAAAAGATGGCAGCTAAGCCTAAACGCCCAAATTGTAATGAGCGTAATAACCAAAGAACTTCGACCAGTGTGCAGGCCACCTGTGATGTAGTAAACAAAGGCTATCAGCACAAAACCCAAACCCCAAAATGAATCGACAATACTAGCGTCTTCAACGCGAATGCTAACCCACCAGATTAGTGTCATTGCCAAAAGCACAACTGCCAATCCCGACAGGCCAGCATGGATTAGAGTATCATACATAGCTCAGATATCTTCTTCATTTTTCAAGACAAGGCCGATGATTGAGAGTCTTACCATATTCTATCCATTCACCACATTTGAGCCCAAACATCCCCCTGCCCTTTTCTAATAATTGGCCATCCTCATCGTACAATTCAATTTGTCCGCTCAATACATCTTCCTGATAATTTTCTCTTCTTCGCAACTGACCATCCTCAAAATACTCTTCAGCTAAACCATCTAATGCATTGTTTTTATAATTCTCTCTTCTTCTCAATTGGCCATTCCTATAATACTCCTCAGCCAAACCATCCCATACTCCTTCATCATAAGTATTCTTAAACTTGATTTGACCATTTTCGTAATAATATTCATAGAGACCATCCCACATTCCATCTACTAAGTATCCCTTTCTGCGCAATAAACTTTCTGTGCCTGGGAAATATTCACGTACAGGACCAGAGTACGGATCCATTGTTTCCCCATCGAGATAGATTTCATTCTCTAGTATCAATTGATCCAAGTTTTTAGGGTTTAAGTCAGTACAACCAACTACTGTTAAGCATAAAAAAAACAACCTGTATTCTCTCATATCATTTGCCTGGTAGTAGTTAACTTTCCTTAGATCTTATCATCAGATAGCGATCCTGATCACCAGCTATAGGAACCAAGAACACTATCGACAGAAGTAGGAATATGATTGTCACAAATTCAACCGCAGTATACCCATTCGTATATTCCGCAAGCCAACCGTTCATAGCAGGCCCTACAGCGAAACCGACACTTGTCATTGTAAACATTAATGTTGTGATACGTCCACTTGGATCAAGTGCAGAAGTAACACCAGAAAGATAGGCAAAAAAGTATAACCACATAAATAAAAATACCGGCATAGCTATGATAAACATTGCTAAGTTATGTGAAGTGACTAAAACTACCGCTACAGATGTGGCCATAGCCGCCAACGCAATAGTAATCGGCCTTTTCCTTCCCCAACGCAAACCTTGCCAAGTAGCTGTAATAGCACCAAGAAATCCACAGAATTGTACAAAAGCCAGAACATTTGCCCGGAATTGCCCATCTATACCACTAACCCTGCCAATTTCACCCATAAATGGAGTAAACCCACCTATCCCAAGATAGGCTATGAACGCTCCAGTAATAACTACAACAATTTTACCGGTCGGAGGACTATCGTGAAGCTTGTGCATCGATCGTCCCCCGTTAGAGATAGAGGGTCCGGATCTCGGGAAAAATGGAACAGTAACAAAGGCAGGCACTAACACCAGTATCAATAGAATAAAAATACCTTGCATGCCAAAAACATTTAGAAAGGAAGGGATAACAATAAAGCCGATCGTCTCTAGAGCAAGCATAGCGGCAGTATAAATAGCAAAATTGCGATCGGGTTCTGTCGTGCCCGCCAGCGTACCACTCATAACCCCCATAGCCAAACCCTCACCACAACCGACCAGGAAACGAACACCAATTAGTGTTGAAAACACATCAATTGGAAGAGATGCAAGGTTGCCCAGCAACATCAAAACCAATGCTGTAATCCCTAACGCACGACGATCCCAACTATGAATTACTGAGGCGACAAAAAGTGCCCCAATGACATTGCCCGAAATCTCAGTGGCAACAAGATAACCAGCCAATTCATCACCAAAACCAAGATGATCTTTATATGCGGAGAGAACCAGTGGCTTGATTCCACCAAAAAAAACCCCCGCCCATCCCATAAAGATTATGGTTATGAGTTCTAGATTAGGATTAGATCTTTTTATTACACCAATCAATGTGTGCAAGAACTTTCGAATGAATACCTGATTCTAGATTCTCCATGAGAATTAACCACCCCTACCTATACTAATTTCTGTTTTGCTAAGATAACGTCTGGCAAGTTGTATATACCTCTCGTTACCATTTTTATGGGCTTCATCAAGGATAGCTCTTATATAAGGAACAAGGGCCGGATCCCCCCAACGATAGCCAGTGGCGTTCTCAGCACTTATTGAATTCCCTATATTCGCACCCTCTATAAGAGCTCGTGCCGC
>CEUS01284507.1_pt1 | contig 33927 bp, 30 predicted proteins | sample 427031 | NCBI WGS metagenome assembly CEUS01 (sample SAMEA2622837, study PRJEB7988) | marine metagenome | biome: marine biome (ENVO:00000447); feature: marine epipelagic mixed layer (ENVO:xxxxxxxxx); material: "saline water (ENVO:00002010), including plankton (ENVO:xxxxxxxx)" | depth 140 m | reverse complement strand
TGGATTAGCTGGCACAATCAACCCGCTCACGCTCGATAGTGTTGTTCAAAGCTATGCTTTTCCATGGATGGGCTTCTTTTTTGGCGCTCTTATCGTACTTATTCGTAGAAATGGCAAGATTGGCCCGACAGCGGGTGCTGGTCTCTTGCTAGCCTATCTCTTGTATGTTGTAGGTCTCGTAATCTTGCCTTCGCTTAGACTGGCGTAAAGACGAATTGTTTTTAGTAAATTCGAACTATTAAGGGTGTTTTAATGAATGTATCTTGGCCGGATGGTTTTAGTACCTATGACTATGACGATCCCTTTGAAGACTTAATTGGACCACTTGGTTACAAAATTGAGTCTGATGAAATCCGATTTGCGTTTCACGCTGGTCCCCATCATTGCAACACCCAGTCTACCGTGCATGGTGGTATGCTGATGACATTTGCGGATTACGCACTCTGTCTGACGGCGATATGGAATCAGACTGAGGAACGATGTGTCACGGTTTCTTTACAGTGTGAGTTTGTTGCTGCTGCGAATTCAGGTGATTTCCTTGAATCAATATGTGAAGTGGTGCGTCGAACGGGATCATTAGTTTTTCTGCGAGGGAAAATCTTTGTAGGTGATCGGACTCTAGTAGCTTACAGTGGCATTGTGAAACGACTCCGTGCGCGATGACGAATGTATGAGGTAAAGGGGGATCCTAGAACATGTTTTTCATTAGAAACTTTTTGATTGCCCTCACTATGCTGTTTGTTTTCTCTATAGACTTTTCGGCCCAAGAGGGTTCGACTGACGGTCAATGGCAGTTCTACGCGGGCGATATTGGATCGACCAAGTACGCACCACTTGATCAGATCAATCACGAAAATGTTCAAGATCTCAGGATGGTGTGGCAACGACCCGCTGTAGATCAATCTATTCTTGATAAAGCTCCGAATCTTAGTTATGGAAAAAACTTGATGTCAACGCCGCTCATGATTGATGGCGTTCTTTACACATCGAATGGTGTCGGCTTGGTGGAGGCTTTTGACGCTGGTACCGGGGAAACGATTTGGGTGCAGACCCCGCTCGATTCTGGTCCTCAGGCATATCGTGGTGCGGTAACTAGAGGAGTTGGCTATTGGACGGACGGTCTGGACTCTCGTATTTTGGTCCAGAGAGGACAATTTTTAATCGCTCTTAATGCCAAAAATGGTGACACTTATCAAGATTTTGGAGACGGTGGTCGTGTGAATTTAACTGTCGGATTAGGCGGGGACGCTCGGTACAGATGGACCGGTGCACCCTTAGTAATTGGTGATGTGGTTGTTCTCGGTCAATCCATGACAGACACGTTTATTACTAAGGAAGCTGTACGTGGTGACGTAAGAGCGTTTGATGTTCGAACTGGAGCTTTACGCTGGACTTTTCATACGGTCCCGCAGGCAGGAGAGTTTGGTACTGATACATGGGAAGATAACTCTTGGGAGTACACAGGCCATGCTCCCGTATGGTCATTATTTAGCGCTGACCCAGATCTTGGATATGTTTATATGCCCGTTACTTCGCCTACGAGTGATATGTATGGTGGACATCGAGGTGGAGATAATTTGTATGGGCAAAGTTTGGTATGTGTTGATGCAGAAACCGGGGAGCGCGTCTGGCATTACCAAATGGTACACCATGGTCTTTGGGACTATGATTTGCCAACGGCACCTATTTTGATGGATGTAGAGGTCGATGGTCGACCTGGTGTTACCAAAATGGTCGTGCAATTGACAAAGCAAGCTTTTGCCTTTGCATTTGACCGTAAGTCCGGCGAGCCGATTTGGCCAATTGAAGAGCGTCCGGTTCCACAGTCCACGACACCTGGGGAGAGGACGTCGTTAACGCAACCATTTCCCACGAAACCACCAGCGTTCGATCGACAAGGCGCCACCGTCGACAACTTGATCGATTTTACGCCTGAACTTAGAAAAGAAGCTCTAGAGATTGTAAGCCAATACACGATGGGGCCGATGTTTACACCTCCGACCGTAGTAACGGATTCAAATAGGGGAACCATACAGCTTCCGGGTTCTCAAGGAGGTGCGGATGTTCAAGGCGGGGCATTTGATCCCAGTACAGGGTATCTTTATATCCCATCGATCACCGCGCCGTTTGTTGCAGATATTGTCACAGGCAATCCTGATAGAACTAACCTTCGGTACGTGAAGGGAAAGCGAATGTGGATTGGAGGTCCCAGAGGATTGCCTCTGTTTAAACCTCCATACGGTAGGATCACTGCTATTGACATGTCCAAGGGAGAAATCGTTTGGCAAGTTCCCAATGGTCATGGTCCTCGTGATCATCCAGCGATCGAACATCTGAATTTAGGTAGGCTTGGTCGACCGGGACGTCCGTCACCTTTATTAACAAAAACTCTTTTGTTTATTGGGGAGGGTTCCCGTGCACGACTAGGTGCTGACCGTATTCCTGATGATATGCCTTTGGAAATTGTTACGAATTATGGAGAACCCTGGTTCCGTGCATACGACAAAGAAAATGGTGATGTAGTGTGGGAAACAGAATTACCAGGTGGAACGACGGGAGCTCCGATGAGCTATATCCATGATGGACGGCAGTTTGTTGTTGTAGCCGTTGAAGGTTTGACGGAAACTGCTCAGTGGATTGCTTTTAGCCTGCCGTAATCTGTTCTTGATGAAGTAATAACTTCAGATGGCCTGATTAAGAAGTCGTTTTGATAGTCGCTTTTTCATGATGGGTAATGAACTTCAGCTGGTACAACTGAATCACGCTATAGAGGCAGCGCTTTCTGGTGTGAGTCTTAGAAAATTGGGCGATGCGGCTGAGCGATTGTCGGTTTCGTACCGTTCCGAACAGCCACCGTTCTACCGGTCAGAGGATAAGTGGTCAGAGATTGATCGGCTGGCATATATAGCTGCAAGGATGCCTTCAACATACAGTGCTGCAGTCTCTGTGCTCGACGAACTTCATGACAGAGTTCCAGAATTAGAAGTTCGGAGTCTCTTGGATATTGGTGCTGGTCCAGCTACTTGTCTTTGGGCAGCAGGTAAGTTCGTTCGATTGCGTCAGGCTAAGTTGGTTGAGCCAGATCGAGAAATGGCAGCTCTTGGAGAACAGTTGCTAACGGCTTCTCCGCGGATGTCTAGCATTGATCGCGACTGGCAAATTACTGGCTGTAACGACATATCAGCAGACTCGAAATATGATTTAGTGATATCAGGATATGTATTGTCTGAATTAGACGATCTTCAGCGGAAGAAACTTATAAATACAGCCTGGGAAACGTCCCGTCACGCTGTTATCCTAGTTGAGTCGGGTTCTATGAAAGGATTTCGCCATATTCTTGAATCTCGTGATCAGCTGATCTCATTGGGAGCACGCATCGTAGCTCCTTGCCCACACGAAGGAAGTTGTCTAATGGCGTCTGATGATTGGTGTCATTTTGGAGTGCGCCTTAATCGCTCGTCAATTCAACGGCGTGTCAAAGGAGCAGCGTTATCGTACGAGGACGAGAAATATAGTTACGTTGTTGCAACTCATGGGATTGGTTCCGGTGCAGCAGGTAGGGTTATTCGACGACCTGTTATCTCAAAAGGGCGCGTCAAACTCGATTTATGCACGGGTGAAGGAATTATTCAGAAAAGTTTGATCAAGGGAGATGGTGATTCTTATCGTAGGGCAAAAAAGTTGAACTGGGCGGATAGTGTAGATTAACGCTTTAGTTCTTGGACCTAAAGGAAAACCAGTATAAGTTACGGTAGCAGATGAGTTGGAGTTTTCGTTTTTTGTCGGCTTTAGTTTGTGTTGCTGTGGCAGTGTCTCTGGCCCACGCACAGTGGGGATTTAGAGAGGGAACCCTTCCGCCAAGATTTCCGCCCAGCACTCTTCCAGACCGGGATTTTGCGTTCTGCAAGATCATGTACACGAGTGTTCGTTATGAACAGTTGGGAATGGGGTGGGCTACAGACTATCCGTACGCCGGTGTTAATTTGATGATTAGGTTTTCTGATTTAACGACGGGTCGTGTCAGCGTTGATGGTCGTGGCGAACCGAATCATTGGGTGGTCCGTTTCATGGATGATGCTTTGTTTAATTGTCCCTTTACGATGGCTTCTGATGTGGGGACCATTGGCTTGAGTAATGAGGAGGTAGCCAGACTTCGCGAGTACCTTTTAAAAGGCGGATTTCTTTGGGTAGATGATTTCTGGGGTTCTCGAGCTTGGCGCCACTGGGAGAGAGAAATTGGTCGAGTTCTTCCGCCCTCCCAATATCCTGTGCGTGATATTCCGTTAACTCATCCCGTTTTTCGCACGCTGACACATGTGCGTGAAGTCCCCCAGATAACAGCCATTCAATTTTGGTATGGGGTTCGAGGACGCACGACGTCAGAGCGGGGTTTCGATAGTAAAGAGGCTCATTTTCGAGCGATTACTGATGAACATGGTCGCTTTCTCGTGGTGATGACGCATAATACCGATGTGGCTGACGCTTGGGAGAGAGAAGCGGATGATCCAAGATTTTTTGAACGTTTTTCACCAGATGGTTATGGCTTAGGAATTAATGTACTGCTTTATGCGATGACGCATTAATCAAAAAAGGCATCACTTAATTATGTTTGCCCGTTTAAAACGTCTCTGTTGTTTTATCCTTCGTCGACATCGTTACCGAATGATCGGCCGGGATGGGCGAGTGTTCATGGAGTGTATTGATTGTGCTCACCGTACTCATGGATGGGAAGTGGAGACGCGAGAATACCATGGTATTGCTTCAGTGAATTCCTTCCGGCTGTGGTTAGATGACTCACCAGAGAGCGATCTTGACGAATCAGTAGTCAATATACCGAAAATTGTTTTTTCTACACAACCTTTACCTGACCTTAGATTAACTCTCGATTAAAACACGTTGTCTGAGTGCGTGCTAACCATTCGCTCTGCTTCACCGAGCAACATAGATGCACCGGCCAAAGCCGACTCAATGTCTGTTGTTGAGAAAGGGGAACTAAGCGTTTCGGTGATAGCACTTCCGATTAAGCAGGTCGTTAGGAGTAATGCGCGAAGTTGGTCGAAGTCCGTAGATGGTGTGAGTGAAATTAGTTCTGTTTCATGGAGATCCCACTCAATTTCAAGCTCTTGTTGCTCCGTGATGTTTATACTGCCATCAGCGTATTTCTTGGAGGTGCGTTCAAGTAATTGGGTCAATTGTTCTAATTTTTGTCTGTGCCATTTGAGGTTGCTAATTCCAAGTTGCTGTGTTTCTTGTGGGCCTTTGTTCACGAGAATACGTAATTCCCTGTCTGTTAAACCTCCAACGAGTTCGTAAGAAAAGAGTCTTTCGACATCTATCACAACACGTGTTAAGGGTGGCGATGACTGATTTAACGCTACGCGAACCCGTTTTACCGGGCCAAAGTTGACATCTGTGACAGCAGGCACCCTTGGCACAGTATTAGGAAGGTCTATATATAAACGAGTCGGTGGTTCGTCGAGTGATTGTATTTCCCCTTGAATGGGGCCTGTTGCTGAGAGATATATTGCTATCCCAGTGGAAGTTACGTCTGTGGTTATGGCGGTCAAGGTTGATAATTCTTGGATTTCTTGAGTTTTTACAGTGACAAAAATTCCCGCAACCAAAAAGGTCACTGTTATTAGATTGACCATTTGTTTGCCAAGGTGGTCGGAGTGTTTCATATGAGTGTCTTTCTCAGAAATTTAATTCTATCGGTCTTAGAGAAACTTTGCCTAAACTTCGGTATACGATCGTAATTAAATGCATTGTCGGTATTTAATGTTTTCGAAGAAGGCCATCACGGGTGACTTTGTCGTGTGTGCATTTGTTTTTGGACTCATGGCGTGTGGAAATGAGATAGACACAAATAGCAGTCAACAAGAACAAGAAAAAACGTCAACGTTTTCATCAGGAATGGCTGAGGTTTTTGGTGCTGCACCTCAAAAACCTGGTGATCCTCAGGCAATTATCTCGCTTTTTTCAGAACTAACTCTTGAAGTTCCTTTCCCTAAAAAACCAACAGAAATCGATCAGTATGGACGTGCTTTTTTCCCCAGTGTGACCGCGATTAGGGCAGGGCAGGAAATTTTGTTTCGAAATAGTGAGGACGAGTTGCACAATGTAAATGTAAAAGATCAGAACGGCGACACAATTTTTAACGTTGGAATGCCAATTCTCGGTGGGACTTTTCAATATACGTTTGAACGAGCGGGTTCCTATTCTGTTGCTTGTAACGTGCACCAAGAGATGGCCGCAACGATAGTCGTATCAGATGGTGTGTACACAGTTTTAGCGGATCGGGACGGGCGGTTCGTTATCCACGATGTCCCCTATGGGCGTTACAATTTTGAAATTCGTCGAGGGAATGAGCGAAGTTCGTTTCCGATAGATGTGCAAAATGCCAGCACTGAAATGGTGTTCGATGAGGAATAAACAGACGGTATAATCAAATCAGTTCTAAAAAGAGTATTTAAGGAGAAGCTTTGTCATCATTTGATGTTGTGTCTGAGGTTAATGAACAGGAAGTTGTGAATGCTGTAAATCAAGCAAATCGAGAGATCGAGACGAGATTTGATTTCAAAGGAACCAATGCGCGCTTTGATTTTGAAGAGGGGCAAGTCACTATGAAAGCGCCGGATAAATTCCAACTCAATCAAATGTATGACGTTCTAACCGCAAGACTCGTAAGTAGAAAAGTGAATGTTCGTTGCCTTGAGAGGGATAGTATCCAAACAAATGTTAAGGATGCCCGGCAAATCGTTTACGTTCACCAGGGTATTGAATCAGAGATGGCAAGGGATATCGTTAAGATGGTGAAGCAGACCAAACTTAAAGTTCAGGTTGCCATACAGGGTGAGAAGCTTCGCGTGTCTGGGAAAAAGCGGGATGATTTGCAACAAGTTATCGCATTGCTCGATGGAAAAGAATTCAAAATCCCATTGCAATTTAATAATTTTAGAGACTGATTCTAGAGTGTAACGATTATGAAGACGGTTAAAAATAAAACCAATAGACCTCTTAAAATATCTCTTGCACGAGGACGGATATTACGTTTGGGGCCACGGAAAGAAGGGCAAATTGCTACGCCTGACGCGGAACGGGATGCTTTTAAAAGCTTGGTCGAGCGAGGAGATGTTGAGGTGTTCGACGATTCACGGCACGGAGACACATCGGTTGCAGGATTAAGTGGAAATAAATCGGTGTCGAAAGGACACCACGCGAGATTTTCAGTTACTAAGCGAGGGGATCGGTAAAGTAGAGATAGGGATGAATAAGTATCGAAGCAATATTACCTGCTTTATTTTGACTCTTTTCAGCTATGGGCTTGTAGGGATTCTCGCTGGAGCTCGTGCTGATGAAGCTCCCGCACGTTGAAAAAATTTGTTTAGGTTTTGATGAGAATAATATTTGAGCAGATTCGTGTGGGTGGAGATCGGAATTTTGGGTATCTGTTAGGTCAAAGAGATACAAAACAGGCGCTACTTATTGATCCGTCATATTCTCCGAAAGAAATGGTCCAGCGCGCGACGGTCCAGGGATTAACAGTTACGCATGTCCTTAATACTCATGGTCATTCTGATCACACAAATGGCAACAGAGATGTTGTTGAACTAACCGGAGCCACTGTCGCGGCGCATGCGGAGGCACCGACAGCGCCTGATATTGAACTTAGCGACGAAAAAGTAATCGCTCTTGGTGATCTGCGATTAAAATGTTTTTACGTGCCTGGCCATAGTCAGGATCACCTTGTTTTTTATGAGTCGGCGCTAGGTATTTTACTGACGGGCGATTTACTTTTTGTGGGGAAAGTCGGTGGGACTAACTCCGACGATAATGCTCGCTCGGAGTGGGAAAGTCTTCAACGACTGATCCGACTTTTTCCTGACCAAACAACGATTTGGCCAGGTCATGATTATGGGGTCAGACCTAGTTCGACAATGGATTTGGAAAAGAGAACAAATCCATTTTTAAGATGCGCCGATGCGGATGCTTTCCTCCGATTTAAGTCTGAGTGGCCACGTTTTAAAAGTGAATTAGGTTTGAAATAATCGGGCGAGTTCTGTTCAATAGAATGGATCTTGGTGTTTGTCTCTTAAAAGCGGTTTTAATTAACCACTAGGGATGTCGTCTATTCAATTTTCAGGAGATTAACAGTGCCAATATATGAATACCTGTGCCGGGGTTGCGGACACGAATTTGAACGACTCGTGCTGGGCGCGGACCCCGGCCCATGTCCGTCTTGTGGAAAATCAGATCTAGAACGGCGATGGTCTCTTTTTGCCGTTGATTCTGATTCAACACGTCAATTCAATTTGCAGCGCGGGAGAGAGAAAGCTAAGAAAACGCAGCGAGATAAAGCGCACGCCGAACACGAAGCTATCCATCATCACCACCATTAAAGGGGGCGCGTCTATATTTGTTCACGTTGTTTTAGAAGGACTGCTTTTTACGGAACGAAGCTTTGTCCTTTTGACTCAGTGTCCCATCGTGTCTGACTCCAACCCCTCATCGACCCTCGTGTATTTATTCTCCAGCCTTCAGACGTGCGTTTAAAAGTATCAAAATAATGTCCGTGTACTAATACTTTTGGTTGTGGTTCAGAAGTGTCAAGGACGATCCAGTATCCACGTCCTTTGGCCCCGTCGGCGGTGGGTTCGATTAAAATACTGGTATTGTTATGAGTAATAGTAGTGCCTTCACCGCCAGGTCGCTGACGAAAGCGTTCTCGGATTCTCTCCCGTCCAGACCAGACTTCACCACCTCCTGTTGTAAACACCGCGTCATCAGCCCAGGCTGAAAGATAAAGTTCTTCATCTTGAAAATCGAGTCCTTGGTTATATCGTGCGTACAAGCGCTCAATTTCTGCGATATCTGTTCCGGTCAGTGGCAGTACACCGCCACGATTTTGTGTTGACACCCAACTAACAGCTGCCACAATTGCGATGAGTGTGATTGTGATGACGATTCGAGCGTTTCTCATTCAGCTACCTCCTATAATTTGGTGTCGACTTTTGTGTCGATGCGTTGACAGGAGCCTATTGTAAGGTTTCCGACAGATATAGTGACAATAATTGACATGAATCGTACGCGCTACGATAATCGCCTAACTTTTTGGTACAACTCAAGAAAGTGCTGGTGCAATGTGACGCCCATTTTTTCTTTTCGGTTAGTAATACTGTTTCTCCTTACGAGTAATTATCTGTTTTTCGAAAAAGTCGTTGCGTTTACACAGGAGCATGGTGGCGAGTACGAACGTGCCGATATAGAACGTGGGGCCCAGCTTTATGATGAATTTTGTTCAAATTGTCATGGTTCTGAGGGTGATGGTGTAGGTAATGTCAATCTTAAAGCTGGACAATTTCGACGAGCATCGACTGATCAAATATTTAGGAGGATTTTGACCGAGGGAATTCCTGGGACGGGTATGCCTCCAGGAAATTACACTGCTTCTGATATGACGGCCTTGGTTGCCTATGTTCGGAATATGCGAGATTTTGATGGGGGAATTGTCACGCTTGGCAATGTCTTGCACGGGGAAACAATTTTTTATGGAAAAGGACGTTGCACTGATTGCCATCGAGTCGCTGGAAAAGGTGGGAGACAAGCTCCAGATTTAACGGCGATTGGGGCGATTCGTGGTGCGGGTTCTTTGAGAGCTTCGTTGCTTAATCCTACGGCATCCATGTTGCCGTCTAATCGACCTGTAAGGATTGTGACTCAAGCTGATGAAGTTATCCACGGTCGTCGATTGAATGAGGACACCTACACTATTCAGATATTCAACGATCAAGATTATTTGCAGTCGTTTGAAAAAGCTGATTTAAAAGAAGTGACTATATTAGATGCTTCGCCCATGCCGTCGTACGAAGATTCGTTGAGCGAGTCAGAATTAGCAGATCTGTTGGCGTACCTTGTGACGTTAACAGGATTGAGATAGCGAGAAATACTTATGCCAAAACATCTTGTTCTGTTGTTTCTACTAGTCCTCCTATTTCCCGGTTTAGCGATGAGTCAGGTCACAACAGAGCGTCTACTGAATGCGAATAATGAGCCTCATAACTGGTTGACCTATTCGGGTGCGTACGACAGTCAGCGTCATAGTGTCCTCGAACAAATTACAACAGAGAACGTACAAGATCTTGAAATGAAGTGGGTCTTCCAGTCCCGTACTTCTCACCATTTCCAGGCGACACCTTTGGTTGTTGATGGAATTATGTATCTGACACAGCCGCCAAATGATGTTGTGGCTCTTGACGCTAAGACGGGGCGTGTGTTTTGGGTGTATGAACATGTGCCTTCTCCTGATGCGAGGCCGTGTTGTGGTTTTAGCAATCGAGGCTTAGCGATTCATGGGGACACCTTGGTCATGGGAACTGTTGATGCGATGGTTGTTGCAGTGGACGCGAAAAGTGGTGGACCGATTTGGCAAGTCCAGGTCGCTGATCCGTCGGCGGGTTATGCGATTACTCACGCACCGCTGGTTGTAAACAATAAGGCAATTGTGGGAATGTCTGGTGGAGATTTGGGTATACGGGGTTTCATCGCCGCTTACGATATAAGCACAGGGAATGAATCGTGGCGTTTCTATACTATTCCTGCTCCTGGAGAGCCCGGGCATGAGACTTGGGAACCATGTACTCCAGACATGGAGCACTGCGACCCTGAGGCGTGGAAGACGGGTGGAGGTGCCGTGTGGCTGACCGGTTCGTACGATCCGGAGACAAATCTAACGTTCTGGGGAATAGGAAATCCAGGACCTGACTATGCGTATTATCAGAGGCCCGGGGATAACTTGTATGCGAGTTCTGTCGTAGCTCTGGATGCAGATACTGGTAAATTAGACTGGCATTTTCAATTCACCCCTGGCGACCGATATGATTACGATGCTGTACAAATTCCGGTTTTAGTGGATTTAGATATTAATGGCACAGTGATCAAGGCGATGCTTTGGGCTAATCGCAATGGGTTTTTCTACATTCTTGATCGTGTGACCGGTAGATTTCTTACAGGCAACCCATTTTCACGAATTAATTGGGCCAGTGGATTAGATGACAGCGGTGGTCCAATTCAAACTCCACAGGGTCCTGGAGTCCCGACCTATCCTGGAAAACAAGGTGGTACGAACTGGTATTCTCCTTCTTACAGTCCTAATACTGGGTTAATGTATTTTTCCACTTGGGAAGGTTATGCCACAGTTTTTGATTCTGCGCCTGTTGAATATACCCCTGGGCAGCTTTTTACGGGCAGTCGAAATCGTAGTCCCATAGTTGGTGTACCTGAACCCCCCGCTGTTGGTCGAGGGCATATCAATACGTGGACCAAGGCAGTAGGACATGGGTCGGTACTAGCATTTAATCCTCTTACTGGCGACAAGGTATGGCAGTGGGAAACTTACGATGTCCAAAACAGTGGGATATTGACTACAGCAACTGACCTGTTATTTGTCGGTGGGAGAGAAGGATACTTTCAGGCGCTTGACGCGCGCACAGGGGATCTGCTGTGGCGAGCTGTAACTGGCGGAAATACACTTGCTGCGCCAATTACTTATGAGGTGGAGGGTTCCCAGTATGTGGCAATTGCGAGTGGGCACTCGCTATTTGTTTTCGGCCTTCGGCAGCCGTAATGAATCAAAATATTAAATGCCTAGGCAGGTGCCTGTTAAAAGCGAAATAGACGAGTTAGTTTTACAATTAAAGCCCTGTTGTCAATTCTGTCGAATCTGTTTTCAAGAGTGCCTTGCTGTTCATTGTAGACGATGAATAGTTCGCTTCCAGGCTGGTATTCCCAACGGAAACGAAAATTTGTATCTACCGTGTGACTGGCCGAACTGTATTGGAGCAGTGCGCTTAGAAACATCAGTGGGGTCATGGTGTAGGTAACGCGAGAGCCAGGAAGATGTGTGGAAAATTTTCCTACAGGAAGATCGATCCAGTTAACTTCGTACTTTGGTTCAATTGAAAAACCAGGAAATAGTTTAATCCTTCCATTTCTGAAGCGAATTTTTGTTCTTTGGCCATTATAAAAACTACCGTGTTCTAGATGTAAATGCCCTGAAAACATTCGTTGAGGCCCGAAGTTTAGTTCCGCTCTCATGGATTCGAAGTTATAACCTGCTACTGGAAGAACGATTCCAGAGCTAATCTCGAAAGGTTTTGGTAAGAATTCGTAGCTTTTTTTATACGTAAATTCCACGTCGTCACTATTTTCAAATTCAATACCAAAAGACAGTTGTCCTTCTCTTGTTTCAAGTTGGCCTTTTCCGTTTTCGATATAGTCAATGTCACCACCCCATGATAATTTTCGGATTGCATTGACTGATAATAGACGTGGACTAAAACGAAGTTTTGCGAAATTACGATACATGTCAGTTCGCCGCACAAAGCCGACTTCAGGATTAAAAGCATCGCCAATTGCTAGTCGCTCGCCTTCAAAGCCGTATCGATCGCCGTCATATTCCACATGGGTGCGATAGCTTGCTGAAGTTCCTGATAATCCGTTTGTCTGAGTGCGCGCATAATATGAATCGATGGTCAGTAAGTTCTTGAGAAAAGAAAATCCTCCATCGATTCCATACGTGCTGTTGGCGCCAGTTCCTTGAAGGTTTATTGAGCGATTAGTCATGAGCACGCCGATGCTGCTTGCTTGAAAGATATCTCGCTTTACACGTAGTACAGAAAAATTTGTAGGCTGTGCCCCTGCAACGATTTCTTCGTCCGTCTTCATGTGTAGAATTCCGAGGTCGTATTCCCCGACCCGTCCAGTTAACCGTCCACCTACCTGAACTGGGACTTCACGCCCCCCCTGTAAACCGATTCGCCGACTAAAGAACAGGACAGGTGTATAGCCGAATCGGCTTTCTCCACCAAATTCAAAAGTTCTTCGATTTTCAAGGAAAAACTCTCGTTTTTCAGGAAAGAACAAATTGAAACGACTGAGATTAACTTGTTGATCGTCAGCTTCGACCTGAGCAAAATCAGTGTTGTAACTAAAGTCTGCAGTCATGTTCTCTGTCAGGCCGTATTTAATTTCTAGGCCCGCAGTACCCCCCAAGTCATTTGTGAAAGGGGGGGATGCAGCGTAATCAGTGCTTAGATCGGCGATGACGTACGGTTTTACATCCAAGTTAATTGATTTTGGAGGAGCCTCGATGCCGACAAGTGGTGCCAATAGGGCTGGCCTGAGTCCTCGGGGGCCAAGTGCCGCAGAGACAGGTTGCATGTAGGACATTTCATTTTTCCAGCGGTTGCGTCGACGAAGATTAAAACCCCAAATTTGAGACGATCCCGGACGATAGCGTAGTGATTTAAACGGCATAGCGGTTTCAACGCTCCATCCACCTTCAAATTGGTGCACTTCAACTTGCCAGATTGGATTCCAGTCAAAATTTGTCATACCTTCGTTGCTTGTTTGTGCATCCATACGTCCGCCCAAGGCATTTACCTCGAAGAGCATTGCATTCCGACGGTCGTAAAAAGTGTCGAAGCTCCATGCAAGATTGTCATCCATCGCTATTCCGCGGTTATCGCGACGCATTTCATTGGCAATCATCCGATCAGGCTGACTTTCCCAGCAACGCGCCGATAGGTAGACATATTCGTCGTCAAAAAATATCCATACCTCTGTTTTTTCGCTTGCGGGCTCTCCTTCATTTGGATCGTTTTGAATGAAATCTGTCATTGATGGAAGTGTTTCATAGATTGATTCAGTAAGGCGTCCATCCATTTGCAGTGGTGCTGCAAGACGGACTGCACGACCAGTAATACGTCCTGTTTCGTCACGTGAAATTACGTTAGGCGAAATTGGAGGTAGAGGACCGTCAATCTCTTGCAACTGATTAGTTCGGCCATCATGTTGGAGGGCTTCTTGGCCACTAGCCGTGGCAAATGGGAGAAGTAAAGTTAGTGCAATAGAGAGGGCAAAAACGCTAAGGCATTTAGGGGCTGAAATGTATGACAAATACACGGATCTTCAGTTGATTTCTATAACCGGAATAGTTTGTTGATTTTGACGACGAACCCCCGGTTCAATAGGTCAGTCGTTCTACTCGGACGTAACGGTGTTGTATGACGATCTTCAGTGTACACAATAAAGAGCTCACTCCCCGGGCTGTACTCCCACCGAAATCTAAGATTTGCTCCGATGCTTTCGTTGGTAGAGTTGTATTGAACAAGTCCGGCGAAGAACATACGTGGTGTGAATGTGTAATTTAAACGGGTGCGAACAAGATCAGTGCGGAACGAATCTTCAGGAAGATCGATCCAATTAAAAGAAACGCTCGGTTCAAGAGATAGATGTTGCGTGAACTTGATATACCCTCCACCAAAATCAAGCGATGTAATATCACCGTTGTAGTAACCGCCTGTTCGCAACGAGAGTGAACCATTTGCTCGGCGTTGTTGCCCAAACCTGTACATAACGGTTGTGTCTGTAAAATCGTACTCACCAATTGGGATCATGAAACCATCTCCAGGAGAGAACCCTTCATGTAGTAACTCATGGTTGTCATTTAATACAACAGTCAGGCGGTCACTGTTTTCAAATTCCGTCTCAAGGCCTAATGTAGCGACACGTGTTTCTAGGCGGGATGTATCTGCCGTGAGTATGTAATCTAACATCCCTCCAAAATTGAACTGTCGGACACGTTTGAGTCGGCTTGGACGGGGACTGTAACGAGTACTTACAAAGGTTCGTCTGAAATTGTCACGCCGAACAAACCCAATCTCAGGGTTGAAATTATCTTCAACAAGCAGGTGGTTGATTCGGAAAGCGTATGTGTCGCCAGCGTAATCGAATTTTGCCTGATAACTAGTATTTTGATCTTGCATACCTGGTGCTTCGGTTTGAGCGTAATATCCAAGGAAGTGCACATTCTCAAAAAATGAAAAATTTCCATCGACACCGTAGGTCTGCGCTGATCCATTTCCAACTGTTGAAACAGATCGGTTGGTAAGTAGGGTTCCGATGCTGCTTTTTCGAAGAATATCCCGTTTGAGGCGGAGCACTGTAAAATTTGTATGCCTAGTGGAGGAACTGGGTTCATCATCTGTGTGAATAGTCAAGGCGCCAACATCAAAGCTCCCGACTTTTCCTGTAATGCGCCCCCCCCCCATAATTGGAATAACCTGATTGTTCTGCAAGCCGATACGCCGACTGTAAAAAAGAATTGGTGCGTTGTCATCACGGAAGCCTCCGGGTCCACCGATCGCTGCACCTGTTGCGAATTGAAAAATGCCACGTCCTTCAAGAAAGAATTCCCGTTTTTCAGGAAAGAATAGATTAAAGCGTGTTAAGTTAACTTGTTGTTCATCAACCTCAACTTGTGCGAAGTCCGTGTTATACGTGAAGTCGGCCGTCAGGTTCTGGGTAATACCAACTTTTACGTCAATACCTGCGTCTCCATCCCAGACATTGTGTGTCGTAGGGATGGTAGTTAGATTCGTTGTGGTTCTTCCAATAGCGTACGGTTTTATCTCAATGTTGCGACTGTTTTGGGGGACTTCAAGTCCAACGAGTGTCGCGGCATCAGACACACGAAAAATACCACCTATTGCTCCTCCAACAGAGGCAGAGATTGGAAGAGCTGTCAGGTATGCACCTTCGTTTTTTCGACGAAGAACACGTCGCATCTGAAATCCCCACACTTGGTCGGTACCTGGATGGTATCGCAACGATTTAAATGGAATCTCCATTTCTACAGTCCATCCACCTTCAAATCTTCCTGTTCGAACATCCCACACAGGATTCCAATCGCTATTCGGGTTACCTTCGTTGGTGATAGCAAAGTCAGCCCGTGCTCCCAATGGGTTGGTATAAAACGCTACACCATTTCGACGGTCGTAGAAGGTGTCAAAGATCACTGCTAGTGTGTCGTTCTGTCGTAACTGAGATGTGTCTCGACGCATGTCATTGGCGATCCACTCATTTGGAGGAGCAGAGTCGTAGCACCGGGCACCGATATAGATATTTGATTCGTCGAAGAACAGCCAGGCTTCAGTTGCTTCACTTGCTGGAGCTCCTTCGTTCGGTACCTGTTGAATAAATCCAGAAATTGGAAGAATGTTCTTGTAAACATTTTCATCGAGTGTCCCATCAAGACGAATAGGTTCGTTAATTTTGACAGCACGCACAGTGGCTTGACCCGATTCATTTCGATTAATAACTTCAGGAGGAGAGGGAGGAGGAGGTCCTTCGATTTCAATTAGACGGGCGCTATTTGTCTCTAAGGTTGAAACGATTCCTTCTAGGAAGGGCGTTGTAAGCTTGTTGGCAATAATATCTTGAAGCCGAAAAAGATCTGCGATTAGGCCAGTTTCTCGTACTGTACGAATTTCTGTGTTTGTTGGAACCTCAATGGTCTTTGCAATGATTTCAATCTCATTTGCTTTTCGCAGATAGGTTCCATAAATGACCCAATGAGCACCTGCCTTCTGACCTTCTGTCAGTGCTAGTTCAAGCAAGTATTTAAATTGGTCAACTGTGCGACTTGTTACAGTGTTCAACGGCACTAGATGTTTAATTACTCTCAGGGGTGTTGCGCTCTGTAAGTCATTCGCCAGAGATTCTGCAATGCCTGATCCAATCCAGTGATCGCCTGGATCAGAGTGAAGATTGGTAAATGGTATTACGAGGACCACGCTGTCTGTTTCAGGTGTGAGTTCTGGAGAGGTGACGGTTTGCTGGGCCAGTCCTCTACCCGTGCTACTTGCCAGTGCAAGAAAAAATACTAATACATTAACGTAGTGACGAGTCATGTCTAATTAGAACCGCTAGGAGAGGTCCCCTATGCCTAGCGTCCTCAGTGCCCACGTTCACCCAACATTGTAATGTTAGATTAAGAGTCATTTGTACGATGGTCATATAATCATCTCATCGAATTGACTTGAGGAGGTAGGATGTCTGTTTATATTGTCGCCCAACACCGTGTAGATGATCCTGATAAATTGAACGAATATGTTAGGCAAGTCATTCCGACCATTCAGGAGCACGGAGGTAAAGTTCTTGCGGTCGATGAATCTCCTGAAATGATTGAAGGAACTGTTGATTTCCCTCGAACTGTAATCCTTGAATTTCCAGACAATAAAACGTTTCGTCTCTGGTACAACTCTGCAACGTATCAAATGCTTTTACCGACACGGTTTGCAGCCACCGAGGGAACGTTGATTGTTGCGCGAGGGCTCTGATGTTGTCGGCGCCTTTATTTCAGGTAGCACCTGCATCGTCTTTATGTATTTCCATTTTTAAAAAGTGGCGATCGGATTTAATGGTGATCCCATTCCGCCCTCGATTCTTAGGGGAGCTGCCGTGAAGAGAAACTCGTACCGACCGAGTCGTTTGGCGACGGCTGCTACTCGCTCGAAATCTAAATTGTCAAAGATTCCCACTCCCATTGATACCAGAGCCAGATAATGTAGTGGTAGTCTGACTTCATCAGAAAACTCATGAGGTTCGACGTCATTGGACATGTCATGACCGATGAATGAGACTCCACGGTCCTTTAGAAAATAGGCCACGTCTGCGTGATACCCAGCAACACCTTCGTCAGCTCCCCGCCAAGGGCCAACGGTAGAGCGTCTTTTCCACCGACCCGTGTAAAGCAGGATCACGTCACCCTCAGAAACTCGAACCCCTTGGATTTCTTCAAGTCGTTCCAGATCTGAACGGCGAATGGGTGTGCCAGGTTCGAGCCATCCTTCAGCTGTAGTTTTGTCAGGCAATAGTGTTGCATCAAATAAGACACCTCGTGTGACGATTCCGTCTTTTAGTGCGTTAATGCTGCCTTGTGGACAGGCGCCGGCCGCTTCGATGTCCTCCATCTTAAACCCGTTATAACTTTTTCCTTCCCACATAATGTGGCATGCCAATGAATCGAGATGGCTATGAATAGTTCCGTGGTAGCTTCCCGTGTACGCGAGTCGGTCGAACCCTCTTTCTGGAGTGATTCCGTACGCGACACGTTCCAGGATTGACGAAGCGTCAATAGCTTCAACTTGAATTACATCATGCGCTAAAGACACCGTAATTCCTTCTTGCACAAGTGCTGCAGCCGCTTGTCGCTTTTCACCAGTAATAAGGTTGGCTGCGCCGAGTTCGTCGTCATCACCCCATCGTCCCCAGTTTGATAGTTCGTCCATAGCGCGAAGAAAATCTGCTTTGCTTGACATGGACGGGGCATCTTGGCCGTAAAGAGCGATGCTAGGTGTTCCCACGAGAAATGTGAGTATTACGATTTTTGTTACAAATGATTGATGTGCCTGCAAGGGAGAACGTCGCATAAGAACTCCTTATCTGAATATCATCTATCTATCCAAAGGTTACTAATTTGCTGTCGGATGCTACCATATAGTAGATTTTTGATGATTAAATTCTGGGGGGCTCATGAAGCTTATTTTCTGTAGGCGAATAATTGTGGCACTGGTCGTTGCTGGCATTTATTTACTGTCAGTAGCACCCGTAATTGCACAGTCAGAGAGCGTGAATAGAGATGAGTGGGCCGTTCCACGGACTTCTGATGGCCGTCCTGATTTAAATGGGGTTTGGGCGAACAATAACGCGACTCCATTGGAACGACCTGCTGCTTGGGCAGGAAAAGATCGTCTCAGTGAAGAAGAGTTAGCGGCTCTAAAAGCGGCGGCTGCCAAGGCGACTGATCCTGGACAGGATGCGCTATTTGGAGATCAGTTAGTACTCGCAGCGATTGCTGGAGAACAAGGGGAGTCATATGATCCAGGAACTGGTAATTACAACCAGTTTTGGATCGTAGAACGAGACTTTAATGACCAAACCTCATTAGTAGTGGACCCTTCTGATGGCAGAATTCCAAGTCTAACCGAGGCTGCAAAACGTCGACAGGTAGAAAGGGCGGCCTACCGTGTTGATCACCCGGCTGATACTTATACGGATGTTCCTCTTTCTGAGCGTTGCGTGACCTATGGAGTCCCGAGGATCGGGGCTGGTTACAATAGTTATTTTCAAATTTTTCAAAGCATTGACTATGTTGTGTTTTATATGGAAATGAACCACGATGCTCGAGTTATTCCTCTTGATAGTCGAAAACCTCTTGATTCACGTATTCAGCAATGGCATGGCAATTCAATTGGACGATGGGAAGGGGACACTTTAGTTGTTGAGACGGCCAATTATTCTTCCAAAAGTAATTTTATGGGATCCTCAGATCGACTGAAGATGATCGAGCGTTTTACACGGACGGCAGCAAACACTCTTCAATATGAGGTTACTATTGATGATCCGACAACTTGGTCTCAACCTTGGACGGTATCAATTCCGTTGATGCATAGTGACGACGCTCTGTATGAATATGCGTGCCACGAAGGAAATTACGCTATGGAGGGCATTCTTGCCGGTGAAAGAGCAAAAGAAAAGGCTACATTGACCCAAGCAAAGTAAAGTGTCGAGATTAGTCGCAAGAAAACAGGAATTACGGCGTTTGTGCGGCTAATTCGTCACTAATGACTTGGACATTTCTCCTCACCGAACCAGCATTGGGAGAATCATAGTCTGCGTAGGCTTGTGGTATCGTCCATGCGTCGGCTATTTGATCAACTGATTTACCATTTGAGAGACCGGTTTTTACGGTTTCTAGAAAATCTCGATTAAAGGAAGCCCATTTTTCTAGGTCGCTCCACGTCATCTGTGTGCTGTGTCCAGTAATAATCGTATCCACGTTCTTTATAGTGTCGTGAGCTTTCTGAAGGGTTTCTGGGATCTCTACGCCACTGCCACCATTTTCTGCATCTAGGAATGGAACACGCTTTCCTAAAAAAATATCACCAGCGTGTAGTGTACGTAAGGATGGAAAGACCACCCATGCATCACCACCGGTATGTCCCCGGCCGAAATGGTACAAGTCGATCCTGTCCGCTCCATCGCCAAGAGACATTTTATCTGTGAAGGTACGGGTCGGTATACCTTGGCCGTTTGTATCAGCAAACACATTAACCGGAGGTTCAGTGCGGCCGGTATAAGGCCGCATAGCCTGCATGTTAGAACGTGTCATTTCGTGTGTCACGATTTCTACAGTCGAGGGAAAACTGACATTGCCACTAACGTGATCGTGATGACTATGTGTATTAATAAGTGTAGTAATGGGATTGTCTGTCAAGCTTTTTATTTGATCGATAATGGACTGCCCCCAACCTGGGTTTTTTGAATCGACAACCACAACTCCATCAGTCGTTATGAAGATAGCGGTGTTGCCTCCGCTGCTCTCGCCTCTCAATACAAATAAATTATCTTCTAGCTTTTCAATGTCGATAACTTTTTCGTCGTTTTGGGCCACTACGACACCGAGACCAGCCGAACCGATACCCAATAGCAATATCATTGCGAGATAACGTTTCATTGTATTTTCCTTGTTTTGTTCGTTAGTCCATGGATCGATATAGAAACTATTTCGTCGATAATCTTCATATTGTCAAGAAATGCCAGTCTTTACTGTTTGATTCCGATTCGCGATGAAGGCTATGCGAGTTGCTGTTTATCAGGGATCAGTATAACCCAGAGCCAGTCATATCCAGAACAAGCTTTGAAGCTCGTTTTCGGTTAACTTGACTATCCGAAAACGTAATGTGAGCTTGCATCCGAAGGACTCCCTGAGAGACTATTCCTTATTCTATCGTTTATAAAGGATGGGAGGGTCCGAATGATTTGGAGAGAAGAGCTCTTGATGAAACGTCGCATTTACGCCCAATTCCTGCTTGCCTGTTTGTTGGTACTGTTTGCCCCAGAATCCATGTTTGGCCAGGATGAGCAATCCGAGTCATCTCAGGTGTTTTCTTTGCAGACTCCAGAAGGAGTTCCAGATCTTCAGGGAATTTACACCTTTCGGACTATTACACCGATGCAGCGACCGGAAGCCCTGGAGGGAAAGGAGACGTTGACTGCGGAAGAGGCAGCAGATTTTGAGGAATCTGAAAATCGACGCCTAAATAGGGACCTATTTGACCCGATCACTGGAGCTCCGAGTGCGGGGTACGCGCCACGAGCACAGGGTGGGGTCTTGTCTTATAACGAGTTTTGGTATGAACGGGGCGTTGAAATGGTTCGGGATAAACGTACAGCGCTCATTGTAGATCCATCCAATGGTCGTATTCCTTATACCGATGGAGCTATTTTAAAAAATCGAATTGCACGTGCGAATTCAACTTCAGGTTTTGCCGATACATATACTGATAGAAGCTTCCAAGACCGTTGCATTCTTGGCTTTAATTCTGGTCCACCGATGACGCCAGGAGCGTACAACAATAACGTTATGATTCTTCAGACAACCGGGCAGATAACCATTTTAAATGAGATGATTCATAGTGCTCGGATTGTCAGGACTGATGGCCAATCGACCGGTACGCTAAGGCAATGGAAGGGAAACTCTCAAGGGCATTGGGAAGATGATGTGTTAGTCATAAAAACCAAGAATTTTCTTCGAGGAACATCCTTCAGGGGCTCGACGGCCGATACGACTTTAATCGAACGCTTATGGCGCGCTGATGAGGATACTTTGCTTTACGAATTTACTGTTGATGATCCAAATTCGTTTACGCGACCGTGGACAGCGATGTTTCCAATGAGGCGCACGGATGGTCCGTTGTTCGAATATGCATGTCATGAGGGCAATTATGGTATGGAAGGTATTTTGGCGGGTGCCCGTAACAAGAATACCCAAGCTGCTTCGGGGTTGCGTTAGAAAGTGTGATGGCGGCGTTTAAGCTGGTGTAGCGGCTGAATTAAACGATGCCCTAACCTTATGTGACTTGGCAATTACTACCAAATAGTGTGTTCAGTTGTTTTCTTATAGGTAACGGTTTAGATATTCATGTTGATTGAGTGGTCAGAGTTTGTCAGTTTCTTGACGGTGCAGGTTGACGAACTTGTTGCAACAGATTTTGCCCAGATTAGGTATGGCGATATGAGCTTAGCCCTTGCCCTTGCCTTTGGGGTGGGTATCGCATTTTTGTTGACCTTTAGCCGCATGCTAATCCGAAATCGAAAGCATACGCGGTTTCATTCTGGACACTTTGTCGCTGTTAAGTTTCGAAGGCGTGTTTTTATTCGGGCACTTTATCATTTTCCTAAAGTCATATTGATTCTCGCGGTAGTTCTTTTACTTGTGGCTTTATCGGATCCATTTCTAACAGCAACGGAGGAAGTACGTGGTGATGTTGAGTCAAGGGTGAGAATTGACTTGGTTGATACTTCTCTTTCAATGGCGTGGGAGTTTCCTGAAACAGGAAAATCTAGGGCAGAAATCGCACGGGACGCTCACCTTCAGTTTTTAGAAATGAGACGTGACAAAAACGATCGTGTGTCTTTATGGGTGTTTTCGTCATATCCCTATATGATCGATGATTTTATTTTAGATGATGAATTGTACTATTTTCAGGTTGTGGATGCTCCCTACGTTACTGTCAAGATTTTGGCTCCACAATTTCGTTCTACTCGCGACGAAATCTATGTGCCTTCTGATAAGGTCAGGATTATTCCAACGGAGGGCAACACGAATATTGTCAGAGCGCTGCAATCAGTTGTAAAACATTTCGACGGTGACGCCCTCGCTGCAGGTGGTAGGACAAATCAGCATCGTGCCGTGCTTATTATTACAGACGCGGATGTAGATGAAGTTCCTGCGGCAGAATTTCAGGCACTTAAGCAGAGAAATATTGTTCCTTATGTTATTTATATCAATATCCGTGAATCTGGTTCAGGAGTTACGGAAGTGCAAGAGCCGCCGCCTTTAATTGACATGTTGAGAGAGTTCGGTGGTGATTATTTTGATGTTACTGATCAGGATAGTTTGGCGAGAGCCTACGAAGCCGTTGATGAACTGGAAGCTACTAGGTTTGAATTGACTCATCGGGCAGTGAGAACCCCTATTTATCCAAGATTTTTACTTATTAGTCTTGCCTTGCTTGTAGTTGGCATTCCTGCAGGATTTTTGGCTGAATTAATTTGGGGAACAAATCCTTAGGGTGCAAGTTTGGCGTGGATTTTTTATCACATAGAAGAGTTTTTATGAAATGTCTTGCAGCAAGATATCTGAGGACGAGATAATGAAGTGCACGACAGGAGGTAACTGATGCTGACCCAAGAGCAGCAATTAACGAAATGGCGAACAAGATTGCTTGGAATTGGTGTGTTTTTCTATCTCACAAGCTCCGTATTTTCGCACCATATTGAAGTCAACGAATTTGACCGTAGTAGACCTGTCGAGCTGAGCGGTAAGATTGTAAAAGTTGAATGGGTCAATCCTCACCCTTGGATTCATCTGGCTATTGTTGAAGATGATGGGACTCTTCAGGAATGGATGGTTGAGGCGGCAGCTCCGAAGAATCTCCTGAGACGAGGATTTGTTGTGGAATCTATTTCTCCTGGGTCTATTGTGACGGTCGAGGGATATCAGTCAAAAGATGGTTCTAATAGGGCAAATGGAAAAACTTTGACTTATGCTGATGGCAACCAATTTTTTATTGGCTACTTAGGTTTGATCGGGACTGGGTCAAACTAGCACTACTGTCTGCGAATTACGAATTTTTTCAATCCTAAAAATTTTTTACAGAATCGTAAATTTTGGCACCATGAGATTGTGGACAGCCTTTCTGGCCTGCCGTATGGTGCGGAAGGGGGGATTTGAACCCCCACGCCCTTGTGAGGCACAAGCTCCTGAGGCTTGCGCGTCTGCCAGTTCCGCCACTTCCGCTGCTGGGCTTTACTTCACTTGGCCCGTTCAGACAACGGAGTATAACACCCAACATTCTTCAAGAACTCACCGTATAATTGGTCACAGGAGGTAACAACATTGTGCTGAGACGGGTTGCTAAATTTTTTCTTGCCTTTGTTCTGGGATCTCTCGTGTTTTCTATTCTAATTTTTGTTGGCACACTTTACGTGATTTCAAGTGGGCCAGATGTTCAAGAAAATTCTGTGCTTTGGTTGCGTTTGTCACCTAATATCGTTGAAAAAGCATCGAATAATCCTCTGAGCCAATTGATTGATCCCCGTGAAACGATTGGATCAGTAGTCCAATCTCTCCGCAAGGCCAAGGTCGATGAACGCATCCAGTCGGTTGTTCTGATTCCCTCTGCACAGCAGGGACTTTGGGGAAAGGTGCAAGAAATTCGAGAAGCGATAAAGGATTACAAATCTTCTGGCAAGAAAATTGTAGCTTTTTTAGAGTACGGAGGAAATCAACAATATTATCTGGCAACAGCCTGTGATGAAATTTTCTTGACACCCACGAGCCCATTAGATTTTACGGGAGTTGCTCGTTCAGAGTTGTTTCTTCGAGAGGCTTTCAACAAGATCGGAATTTACCCTGACATGTTGCATGCTGGTGATTTTAAGACAGCCAGCAACCTGTACACAGAGACATCCTTTACACCAGAGCATCGTGAAATGAGTGAGGCTCTGAACCGCGATCTATTCGAGCAATTAGTTGCTGGTGTTGCAGAAGGCCGAAGAATGTCCGAAGAAGATGTCTTTCAGTTAATTAATGAGGGACCGTTCCTTCCTAAGCATGCTTTGTCTAAAGGCCTAATTGATGGCTTGTTGTACGAGGATGAAATACTGGATTTTCTAGAATCCGATGAAAAAGGTGTGACACCTATACCGCATAGCGATTATCAGTATGTGAGCGGGTCGTCCGTAGGGCTGAATGAAGGTCCCGCGATTGCAATCATATATGTCGTGGGTCCAATAACACTTGGATATGGAACCGTAGACGTCGCTGGCGGTGATGTGGTTGGCTCCCAGACGATGGTTGATGCAATTCGGTCTGCGCGTCTGAATAATAGGATTAAAGCGATTATTCTTCGGATAGATAGTCCTGGCGGGAGTGCAGTTGCCTCTGACATTATTTGGAGAGAGGTGGTTCTTGCGGCCGAAGATAAACCAGTCGTAGTGTCGATGTCCGACGTGGCCGCTTCTGGTGGTTACTATTTGGCCGCTCCAGCGGATGTAATAGTTGCGCAGCCGGCTACTCTTACGGGTTCGATTGGTGTGTTTGCCGGGAAGCTGGCTTTTGGAGAAGTATTGAAGAAATTTGGTATTGGTTTAGAGACTATTGCGGATGGGAAAATGTCAGATATGAATTCTATCGGTGCGTCATATTCCGATGAGGAACGCGAAAGAATGCAAATGCAGATTGATGCTATTTACGAAGAGTTCCTTAATCGCGTCGCTGAGGGACGAGGGATGACAAGAGATGAAGTGCATTCGGTAGCACAGGGAAGGGTCTGGACTGGTAAGCAGGCTCTCAGTGCTGGATTGGTTGATGAATTGGGCGGTCTGGAACATGCGGTACTAGTGGCGAAACAACATGCGGGAATTGATATAGCTCAGGAAGTTGAACGACAGATCTATCCGAGGGCAAGAACTTTTCCAGAATTTTTAAGCGGCTCGTTTGGCGCCAATGTTAGAAGTTTTCTAAAAACCAACCACGATAAATATCCACTTTATAAGCCGTTCGTTCAATTGGAATCGATTTATCTGTTTCAAAATGGTGAGCCTTTAACTCTCATGCCGTTTTTGTTCAGGCCATAATTTAATTTCCAGTGGCTCGGCCAAAGACTTCGTAATCTATGTCGATGTCTAGTTGGCCTTGGACTTGACCGATGTACGAACTGTAAAATTTATTTTGCCGTTCTTGTACTAATTCCATCCTAAGCGTATCTCGGGCTTCCTCAATTTCTTCAGGTGTAATTTCTTGTCGTTCGACTACTCTGACGATCGCGACAGAATTTGCAGTTTCTATAACGTCGCTTGTTTCACCTGCCGCTAGCGAGAACGCGATGTTTTCAAGTGTCGCGCTAATTCCAACTTCAGGAAATGCTGTTCCCCGTGCGAGTAACTCACTGGTGGTTACAACGAAGTTCTCGTTTTCCGCCGCTTCTCTGAAATTTTCTGCACTTTGAAGTGTATCGATAGCCTTTGAGGCACGCTCACGCGCAAATGTGAGCGCATTTGTGTTGATTACGTCTTGTCGTACAGCGTTCTCAACATCTTCTAGAGGGGGAACGAATGCTTCCTGTTGATCGATTACCGTCACGAATGCCGGCCCAGTAGGAGTTGGGATGGGGCCTTCTACGGCTCCTTGATCCATCTGAAATGCCTGAGAAGACACCTGTGGAGCAAAGCCCAAACCCAAGATCGGTTCACCCGCAGCAACAAAATCAGATTCTTGAAGTTCTAGGCCTCTGGCTTGGGCGGCTCGCTCAAGATCTTCAGGTGTAGACACTTCACTTGCAATAGACCTTCCTAAATCATTTGCACGAGTCGTAGCCCGTTCGTTCTTAATGGTGTTTTGTATGGCTTCTTGAACTTCCTCAAGAGGTTGAATGACTTCCTCTTTTTTTTCGGTCACATGAACAATGTGAAAGCCCAGAATACTTTTAATTGGATCTGATACTTCGCCCACACTCAAGTCAAAGGCGGCCGTTTCTATTTCGGGAAGCATGCGCCCCCTTCCAAAGAGGCCAAGGTCTCCTCCATTAGGCGCGCTTTCTTGATCTTCAGAATGTTCCTTAGCTAGCTCAGCAAAATCTGATCCACTCTTTGCCAAGGTGACAAGTTCGGACGCTCTTGTTCTTACGGCCTCTTCATTTTCGGTTCCTGCGCGAAGCAAGATTTGGCTAGCCCGTACTTCTCCATCAGTTGTGTATTGACTAATATTCGTGTCGTAGTACTCTTGGATTTCAATTTCGCTAGGAATGATATTTTCAAATATAGCGGATTCGTCGATGAGCAAGAATCTTAATTTTCTTTTTTCTGATTCCTGATACGAAGATGGAGATTCGTCGTACAGTTTTTCGATTTCTTCGCGGGAAGCTTGGACGTCTTCACGATAATCTTCGCTATGAAGCGCAATAATATCCACCTTCACTTTTTCGTTTCGGCGACGATGTTCGGTAGCAATTTCTTGATTCGAGACAGTGATCCATCCTGTAATAGCTGACTGAAGACGTTCAAAGAGGATGTCATCCCGGATTAATTCTTCAAAGTCTCTTGGTTGTATGGGAGGTCGCCGATTTTGCAGTGCTTGACGATATCGAGTTTCCCCGACAAATCTACCATTTTCCTGAAGAGCGGGCATCGTAATGATTCTGTGTGTTACCTCAGAATCACTTACAGTTAAGCCCAGTCGTTTAGCTTCGTGCAACGCAGTGTACTGAGTAATCATTCCTTGAAGAATTTGTCGATCGATACCTAGAGATTGTAGAACTTCTTCGCTAACATCCCCTGATGATTGGTCTCGAAAATTTTGGAGTTGGGCCTGATAAATTTCGCTAAATTGGGCCACAGTGATCTCTTGATCACCTACACGGGCAAGAATCTGACTGGGCATCCCGTCGACTGCAGTCTGGTCAAGAAAACCAGGAACGTACAAGAACACAAAAGCTAGGCAGACCAAGGCTAAGCTCCATTTCAGCCAACCCTTGTGCCGTCTCATTCCATCAAGCATTGTCATAGCTTTAGATTGTACCCGCGAAAAGCAAAGGTTGTCACCTAATGAAGAAATTGAGCTTTCGACTGACTATTTTTCAATATGGTATATTTGCACTTAATTAAAGGCCTTAGGGGATATAACAGAACTTTGACAGGTCTAGAAGATACCGCCAGTTACGAGTAGCTAGGCTATTTTAATCAACTGTTTTCTCGTCCTTAGTTCCTATGTCAGGAATTCAGTAATTTGAAGGTGACTTGTGGAGATGCAGAACCCCGTAAATCTATTTCAGTGTCTCGATTCTATGCAGTCGAGTGTTCAGACAACCATGATTAGTGAGATGCAGCGGGCAGCAAATGTGTCACTCAATCCACGAGGTGTGGCTAAAGGCGTAGCATATTGCTTTTCACGTTGGCTGCCGTCTGTAAACTGGTGTGTAGTAAAAACAGGTGGTTCCGGTCCAGTTACCGTGTTTTCTGGCCATAGATGTGCAGAAAAAAATAAAAGGGCAATACGTTTTGTTTTATCGAATCTCCATCGAGCACCTTTTGTTCATGACATTTTAGATTCGGCGGTTATTGCTGTTCCTTTGAGTTGTCGAGGACGAACCAATGCTGTGTTAGTTGGGGTTGAGCGTGAAAGGGAAACAAGAATTTCACAGGTTGCAACTTTGAAAATAAATCTATTAGCAAGTTTGCTTGAGCCGGCTTCTTATGCCCTTGATAATGCTGTTTTGTTGCAACGTGCGGTGAAACTTTCAGAGACCGACGGTTTGACAGAACTTTATAATTCACGATATTTAGTTCAGCGAATTCAGAAAGAATTCAAACATGCATTAAGAATGCAACAATCTCTTTCTCTTTTGTTTATCGATCTAGATGATTTTAAAGAGGTCAATAGTCGTTACGGCCATATGTTTGGAAATAGGCTGATTATTGAGGTTGTGCAGATAATTAGAGACCGTTCCACGAATAATGGGATCTCTGCAAGATTCGGCGGTGATGAATTTGTGGTTTTGCTAGCAGATACTGACAAAGAAACCGCATTTTCTATCGCGAACTCGATCAAGGATGCGATAGGTAAGCGCAGGTTTCTCAGCTCGGAAGGGTTTCATTGTCAACTTACTGCGTCGATCGGTGTAGCTTCAATGTCGCGGACTTATGAAAATGGCAATGAATTGCTTTGGGCAGCTGATAGTGCGATGTCTTTAGTAAAAGCATGTGGTAAGAATGGGGTCCAATTTGCCTGTCAAGAGTCAGAAGATGTGGCATTATCAAGAGAGGAACAGACAGTTTGAATTTGAATAATATTTTCTCGCTTTTTTCAAATGATCTTGCGATCGATCTTGGGACCGCAAATACGATTGTCTACGCTCGGGGTAAGGGTATCGTAATTGATGAGCCATCAATCGTTGCGATTAATAAATCCAATAATGAACCTGTCGCAGTTGGACATGAGGCAAAAGAAATGCTTGGGCGAACTCCTGGAGATATCGTCGCCATAAAGCCATTAAGAGATGGAGTGATTGCAGATTTCGAGGTTACGGAAAAGATGTTGACCTATTTTATAAAAAAATCGCATGACCACGCGATGTGGGTTCGCCCGCGCATTGTTATTGGGGTGCCATCAGAAATCACCCAAGTTGAGAAAAGAGCCGTTAAGGACAGTGCACTTCGTGCGAAGGCGACGGAGGTGTATTTGGTTGAAGAAGCGATGGCGGCTGCGATCGGTGCTGGTATGCCTATCACTGAACCATCTGGAAATATGATTATTGATATTGGTGGCGGCACAACTGATATTGCGGTAATTTCGCTTTCAGGAATTGTTTACAGCAAGTCCGTACGAGTTGCTGGAAATGATATGGATGAGGCGATTATTCAGTACATCAGAAAGACCTACAATTTGCTTATTGGGGAGCGAACCGCTGAACGTATCAAGATAGAGATTGGATCTGCGTATCCCTTAGATGAGCCTGCATCAACCGAGATAAAGGGGCGTCATCTAATAGAAGGTGTTCCTAAGACAATAATGATAAATGATGAAGAGATTCGTAATGCCTTAACGGTCCCTGTTAAGGTAATTGTTGATGCTGTGCGGGACGCGTTGGAGGCAACACCGCCGGAGTTGTCCGCGGACATTGTTGAGCGGGGTATTGTAATGACCGGAGGTGGGGCAATGTTGAAGAATTTGGATAAGCGGTTGCGTGAAGAAACTGGGCTGCCTCTGACAATCGCTGAAGAACCACTTTCTTGTGTCGTTCAGGGTGCCGGAAAGATGCTTTCTGATTTTAGTCTTCTTAGGCAGATTTCAAAGGATTAACAGTGTTTCTGGATTAATTAAGGATCCGGGGCACCATAGTTTTAAGTGGGGAATCATTTGTGGATCAACGCCAGCGGACTATTTATCTCGTGCTGGCCGTCGTTCTTGGCCATTTAATCCTTATTTCTTCCCAGGTAGAGTCCTCTCCTCGTACAACTGTCCTTGAGCGTCTTACCTTCGGTGCTTTTTCTCAGATTCAGAAGCTGGTTTTTTCAGTTAATGAAGCGGTGAAAAATAGCTGGTCTGAATATGTCAATCTACGGTCGGTGCGGTCAGAAAATAAAGCACTACAGAGTATGGTCGATGAGCTTCAGTTCAAGCTCCAAAAACAAGATTCTTCTGAACAAGAAGTTAATAGATTAGAGCAACTGCTTGAATTAAAAAAGCAGGCTGTTTTTGATACGGTCAGTGCGCGGGTCGTTGCTTCCGATGCTACTTCGTATTTTCGTACCCTAACGATTGATAGGGGTGCTAATGACTCAGTGATGTCAGAGTCTGCAGTGTTAGCGCCGACTGGTGTTGTTGGACGAATTGTGGGGGTCCCGAGCTCTTCAGCAGCTAGGGTCCAACTTCTCGTGGACCGAAATGCTGCTGCTGGTGCCAGAATTGAACGGACCCGAGCTTTAGGTGTTGTCGTTGGTGGTGATGATGAAAAGATATTGACGATGAGCTATGTCTCGAAATTTGAGGATGTTGCTGTTGGTGATTCTGTTGTTACCTCTGGCACTGATGGGATTTATCCAAGTGGCTTTGACATTGGTCGAGTAACGCAAGTGGAGTCTGATTCAGGATTATACCTAGTTATAAGGGTTAAACCTGTTGTTGAATTTACTAAGCTAGAAAACGTTTTGGTATTAATTAATGATTCTCCTGTGATTAGACAAGATGGGGCACCTGAGTGAAAGATCTGAGGATCGTATTCGGATTAATTGCGGCTCTTATTTGTCAGACTACACTGCTGCTTCGCTTCGATGCTGTTAATTTTGACCTTATATTGATAGTGGTAGTGTTTTCAGCTCTCAGCCGAGGCCATTTAGTCGGATTATGGAGTGGTGCAGTCTCTGGATTTGTTCAAGATGTGATGTCTGGCGGTATTATCGGTGTTAGTGGTTTAGCGAAAAGTCTTGCGGGCGTGTTGGTAGGTTTGGCTGGGTCTCAATTTTTAATTTCAACTATTTGGCATCGGGTTGCCATTTTAATGGCAGCTAGTATTTTTCATGTGTTGTGTTTCATGGGAGTCTATCTTTTAATAGACCAAGTAAGTGTGTCGACATTCATTCCTTTGGCAATGGAGCAGGCATTTCTTAATGGTTTTATCGGTGCCATAATTCTGTTGGTGGCGGCTGGTTTTCCAAGATTCGGCAAAAAGTTTCGAATTCTTACCATGTTTAGAAGTCGAAATTGAATGATGAGATAAACGGTGATGAATAAAGGCACGTTTAGTACCGACCGGCGTTCTGTTAGCAGATTATTGAGAGGTTTTAATGTAGGTGTGGTTCTAGTTTTTTGTTTTCTTATTTTTAGTTTCTGGAGGTTCCAAGTCGGACAACACGCGCATTTTCTCGAGATGGCGGAGAACAATCACCAGAGGACTGTAAATTTAAGATCTCCGAGAGGTGTTGTGTTTGACCGCGACGGGCAGGTTTTGATCGACAATCGGTACTCGTTGAATATATCTCTCATTCGTGAACAGGTGGGTGACCTTTCAGCAGTGCTTGAGTTACTGGCTGATGTTACAACTGTTGATGTTGGTACTTTAAGAGAAGTCGTCGAAAGTAATAGCCACATTCCAGGTTACAGATCTTTGGTCCTTATCAGAGATGCTTCATTAGAACAGGTTGCTGGAGTGTCTGCGCGAGCTCTTGAATTACCTGGTGTCTTTGTTGAGCAGATCCCGACTCGCTATTACCCAAACAACAACACGGCTTCTCATCTATTTGGTTATCTAGGGGAAGTGACCAGTGCGCAACTAAATCAATTGACCGATGGTCGTTTAAGGAGTGGGTCTGTTATTGGGCAGGCTGGTCTCGAGCTTTTTTACAACCGGCCGTTAATGGGGATTGACGGTACCCGTAAAGTGGCTGTTAATAGTATTGGTCGAGAGATTGAAACAATTGATGAGGTGGCACCTACAGAAGGACAGCCACTACAACTCACTTTAGATCTTGACCTGCAGCGGGCGGCGGAAGAAATTTTTGAGTCGGGCGGTTATTCAGGGGCCGCCGTTGTTTTAGATCCAACTTCTGGTGAAGTCTTGGCTTTGTCTAGTATGCCTTCATACGATCCAAATGATTTTGCGTTAGGAGTAGATGAACAAACATGGAAAAATCTCAATGGGAATAGTCTCAAGCCTCTGCAGAATAGAGCTCTTCAAGGTCGTTATTCACCAGGATCAACTTTCAAAATAGTAATGGCTGCGGCTGCTCTTGACGAACAGATTATTGATCCGGAGTTCACAGTTAATTGTGGAGGTGGCGGTAATTTTTATGGACGTTTTTTTGGATGCCATGCACGTCACGGAACGGTCAATTTGTATGAAGCTTTAGAGCAATCCTGTAATACATATTTTTATAAATTAGGTACGATGGTAGATGTTGACACCATCAATCGGTGGGCTTCGGCGTTTGGTCTTGGCGAGTCAAGTGGGTTAGATCTGCCACATGAAGTGATTGGTTTAGTGCCCTCACGGGCGTGGAAGCGAGAAGTTAAAGGAGAACCGTGGTACCCAGGTGAAACCATCTCTGTTGCGATTGGTCAAGGAGCGGTTGCTGTAACACCAATGTCACTTGCGATAATGATTTCAACTGTTGCAAATGGAGGAGAAAGGGTTACACCTTATCTATTTAAGAGAAAAACTAAAGGTTCAGATTCTACAATTATCGGACGTCAAACGCTCGATGCAATCCGTGAAGGGTTGTGGATGGTTGTTAATCGTAATGGAACTGGTGGCCGCAGTCGTATACAAGGTTATGACATCATTGGCAAAACCGGTACCGCGCAAGTGATATCTCTTGAGGGGCGAGAACTTATTGACGGTAGTGACGAAGAATATAGAGACCATGGGCTGTTTGTATTTGCGGCGCCTTTAGATTCGCCAAGGATTGCAGGAGTCGTAGTGGCAGAACATGCGGAACACGGGTATATAGCTGCTGAAATGGCAAGGCATATTCTGGAAGTATTTTTTGCTAAAGAAGAAGGAAGACCGATACCAAATCTTCAAAGTCCGGTTCTTCCCGCAGAGAACGCTTTAGAAATGCCTTCCGTGGTAGCTGAAGGGCAATAGGAAATGAGAGAAGTCTTTAATAGACGTCTTTACGGATATATAGACGTGACCTTGCTTGCTGCGATTTTTGTCTTGTCCTCAATAGGCTTGTTGATGATATATAGCGCTACCTATGACCCAACTTTGGAGGACGCTGGACCGCAGGTGTTTAGACAGTTCTGGGCCTTGGTTCTTGGAAGTTTAGGGCTAGTAGTTCTGCTTATGTTTGATTACCGCACATTATTAAATCATTCAGTTTTTTTGTATATGGGGCTTGTGAGCTTGCTGATTTATACATTGTTTTTTGGAGTTGAACGTGGTGGAGCACAAAGGTGGATTGATTTTGGATTTATAAATCTTCAAGTATCTGAATTTGCACGGGTAGTACTTGCATTAACACTTGCAGCGTTTTATTCGGATCAACGCCGGGAGAATAGAAGTTTCCTTGATTGGTTGCTTGGAGCGCTTATTGTCTCTATTCCATTTGTGTTGATTGTCAGAGAACCCGACCTAGGAACGGCGATAACTTTACTTCCAGTGGCTATTATTATTATGGTATTTTCAGGTCTTAGACTTAAATTTCTGATGAGTCTGTGTCTAGTGGGGATTTTACTAACTCCGTTGGCATGGACTTACGCACTCGAAGATTACCAAAAAGTGCGAATTGCAAGTTTTGTAGATCCAGAGCAAGATCCACATGGAGCCGGATATCAACAAATCCAAGCTCGAATAACTGTAGGATCAGGGGGGCTGGAAGGTAAGGGGTTTCTTGAGGGAACCCAGAATCAATACAATTTTCTTCCAGTTGCTCATAATGATTTTATATTTTCTGTTTTAGCAGAAGAACAAGGGTTTTTAGGTGTGTTAGTAGTACTCGGTTTGTATTTATTTGTGATCA
>CEUS01550352.1_pt1 | contig 33976 bp, 33 predicted proteins | sample 427031 | NCBI WGS metagenome assembly CEUS01 (sample SAMEA2622837, study PRJEB7988) | marine metagenome | biome: marine biome (ENVO:00000447); feature: marine epipelagic mixed layer (ENVO:xxxxxxxxx); material: "saline water (ENVO:00002010), including plankton (ENVO:xxxxxxxx)" | depth 140 m | reverse complement strand
ATCCACTCACCGGCCCAGAGGGTGCCTCAGCCATTTACGGTCCCCAAAAAGGTGCTTCACCTGAGATGGTTGATCAATTGGATAGTGCTTTGAGAAATTTTGGGAATATAATATCACGGGATATAGATATTGACGTAGACAAAATACCTGGTTCAGGTGCAGCCGGAGGCCTCGGGGCAGGATTAACCGCACTTTTGGGAGCCACGCTCAGAAAAGGTGTAGATATAGTGCTTGATTCAGTGAACCTCGACTCCCACCTAAAGGATGCAGATCTCGTGATAACTGGTGAGGGGCAGATGGACTATCAAACAATTTACGCCAAAGCTCCGATAGGTGTTGCTGAACGATCATCATTGTACGGTGTGCCTGTTATAGCTATTTCTGGATCATTAGGAGAAAATTACCAGGTGGTCCACAAGCATGGCATCTCGGCTGTAGGGGCAATAACCACATCTCCCATGACCCTCTCTGACGCATCTGAGAATGCATCCTCACTTATATCCTCGTCTGTGGAACAGGCTCTCCGTTTTATGAAAACAGGGGCTTCAGTTTTCTAATCAAATCCGGTAGGAACGAACTCATAACTCATATGAAATGGGTTTTCGAAATCGAGCTAAATGCGATCGACTACTTATCATCTTCACTTCGGAAGACAGAAACCTTAAAATCTACAGATCCCTACAAAAGAAATTTCACACCGATTAACCTACTGCTTTGAATTCATTGTTCTATTAGAATCACATGGACTTCAGCAGGCCCATGTACTCCTGTGACAATAGTGTACTCAATATCGGCAGATCTACTCGGTCCAGTAATAATATTCATATGAGTTCCAAAATTTCCCTGAAGGAAATCTCTGCGCCGCAGCAAAAATAATCCATCCAAATCAGGGACAATCTGATCACTTTGAACAATTGCCACGTGGATTGGTGGGAGAAGCGATACCAGTCTGCTAACTCCTATACGGGGTATTATCACGCAGCTGCCGGTCTCTGCAATTGCATAATCTACCCCCGTGAGGCCTATAGCAGCTTGAGCTGTTACAGATTTGAGTTGTTCTTTCGACATGCCTTTTTGAGGAGAACCAGAAGAATCAAAAGGAGATATTGTCATGAGATCCGCATTCTTTCCAATCATATTCAAATCTAATTGCGGATGATCAAATATTTGATGTTCCGTACGAACTATTAGATGTGCGTCTTGGGAATCAACCAGTTCCATTATGTATTCAGTTGCGTCACTAAATTTCTTAGTTCTTGTAACCTTGCACCCCGCCTTATCAGATGAATCAATAAATTGAGATATCAATTGAGTTCGATTTTGACTAGCTTCCCGTAACATCTCTTCGATCCTATGTTCTACATTGGAAATATCTTCACTATGTGCCACACTAAATTCACCAACCACCGCTTCATGTTCTGACTTTCCTTTTTTAATAGCATTTTTGACAGTCCTGAAAAATTGGTCTCTATCTTGCATAATGATTTCTGCCATTCTGAAAAACCAATACTGATGGGTTGAGTTGTTCAAAATCTAACCATGTCATTGTGTATTTCTCGGGAATACTTCACTTGAAATTAAATTATTGATGCCGATTCCTCCATGAACTGAACGGCTTCTTGACTACAGGGAAATATCTATATTTGGTCCAACCTGAAAAAGGCATGGGTAACCATCCGATCCATCCGTCTTTTATCAATGGGATTTGCACTATCCGGGCAAGCAAATTCACAATTTTGAATGCAATTGAACTTCCTACAGAAAATCTCCATAATTTCATGGCAATTTGATCAGTCAGGCTACGGCTTTTGTGCTCAGGATACGTTTCACCTTCACTAAGTTCTTTTCGCATATGTAACAACATCTTGGGAATATCTATATTTACCGGACAGGCCTCCCTGCAAGCACCACACAAACTGGATGCATATGGGAGATCTTTACCATCAGACAACCCGCTAAGCATAGGAGAAATCACAGCACCGATGGGACCACTGTAGACCCATCCGTATGCATGCCCACCTACTTTTCTATACACCGGACAGGCATTCAAGCATGCCCCGCATCTCAAACAATACAGAGCCTCACGTAACTCTGAATCAGCCAATATCCTAGAACGACCATTGTCCACAATCACTAAATGAAACTCCTCAGGACCGTCCTCATCTTTATCTATAGACGGACCATTCACTGTAGTGACATATGTCGATATCTTTTGACCGGTTGCTGATCGTATAAGTAATCTGAGCATAGTGCTTAAATCTTCTATAGACGGAACCACTTTTTCCATACCAGCGATCGCAACATGTATTTTAGGCATTGAGGTGCACATCCTGCCATTGCCTTCATTTGTAACCAACACCACACTGCCAGTCTCGGCAACAATAAAATTTGCTCCGGTAACTCCCATATCCGCAGTTAAAAATTTCTCACGTAATTGCCTCCGTGCCTCAGCTGTCATCTCAGAAATTTCTGTATAGTGTGGTGCGTCCAGTTTTTCTTGAAATAATTCTGCGACATCTTCTCTTGATTTGTGAATCGCAGGAGCGATTATGTGAAACGGTGTTTCACCAGCCAATTGAATTATGTATTCTCCTAAATCTGTTTCCACTGCGTCTATACCAACAGATGCAAATTCATGATTAAGTCCCATTTCTTCAGATATCATCGACTTGCTTTTGATCACTGTTTTAACCTCTTTCGCTATAGCGAGATCTAAAACATATCTGTTCGCAGCCTGAGCATCTTTGGCAAAAAACACCTTCCCACCCGAGCGAGTAACCATCGACTCAACCTGCTCTAAGTAATGGTCAAGATTTTCGATCGTATGCGCTTTAATACTGCGTCCCCTGGTACTCAAATCATCCCAATTTGGAGTCGCTTTAGTAGCATCAATCCGAGCACTGTGAAAACCTTTATAAAGGCCCTTCAACGAATTTTGGATCTTTTTGCTATTCAATGCGCTTATAGAATTTTTCTTGAAGTCCTTAGTCTTGGTTTTAACCATGCACCTTCCCTTCAACAAAGCTTGGAATGTACAAGCGATCCATCATAGGCCAGTTCAGATTTATCGATTGTTACATCCACACATACTTATTTGGATTTATTTTGCCGCAATCTTAGAGTCTGTCATTAATTAATTGAGCTATGTGTAACGCAGGTAAATTACTCCCCTTCTTTTTCAGTCCACCCGCTATTTGCATCAGGCAACTGGCATCACAGGCAACGACAGCATCCGCCCTGGATTCCAATATATTATCTACCTTGTCATTTAGCATCGCCCCAGAAATCTCGGGGTATTTGACACTAAATGTCCCTCCAAACCCACAACATACCTCTGATTCATTCATCTCAGTCAGTTCGACACCAGCACAACCCTTTATTAGTGTTCTGGGCTGTTCGACAATGCCTAGCTCCCGGCTAAGATGGCATGCCTGGTGATAGGTAACTTTGACGGTTGAATTTGACTTAGAATCAGGCATCGCTGCAGCAAATATGCTTTTATCAGTTTGTGAAAGGAGCTCGCTTTCATCCACTCCCAAAATATCCACAAGAAATTCAGAAAGCTCAAATACTCTGGACTCTAATTTGTTAACCGATTCAGACCCGGCTGGGTCATCAACTAAATCGCGGTAAAAATTCCGAACCATAGTGGCGCATGAACCCGATGGTGTGACCACATATTCTTGACCACGGAATATTTTCAGAAAACGTTTGGCAATACCCCGGGCCTCACTCCAGTATCCTGAATTAAATGCTGGTTGCCCGCAACAAGTTTGACCGTCCGGTATAACTACGTTGACGCCAAGTTTCCTGAGTATGTGGACAGTGCTATCAGCTATCTCAGGATAGAATTGATCAACAACGCATGTTGTGAAAAGGGAAACTTTTTTATCACCCAGTGTCTTCATGAAATCACAGGTCCAAGTTGAAATCACCTTGGTTTTATTACGATCCTAAAAGGCAATACCGCGGAGAATAAATCCGGCAAGCCATGCCGTAATGAAAATCGGCCCAGACGCAAATAATCTGCCTTCTGTCGACTCTTCAGCCGGTCCGTGACGCCAAAGATATACCAAAAAGCCTACGAGTCCTAATGCAATAAGGGATACAGACAAGGTGGTCACTCCCAGAAAAATGCCTATAGCCAAGCCGGCCAATCCCCAGGGAACAGGTGAATCTATCAAATTTGACAACGACATCTACGTTCCTTCCGGTTATAACACAGGGTGTTTAAAAAGTATCAGAAGTCTTAGGCTCTTCCATATATCTGTACACGGTGCCTGTTGGTCTCGACCACATATAACCTCGATTGATAATCCAATCCCACAGATACAGGCCCCCAGAAAAATGGTTCTGTCTGAGATGAAATGTGATCCGGAGTATTAAGATGCGACGGGAGGGTTGGTACTAACTGAGAAATATCTCTCAACTCCTTTTCATCAGGATTGGCAGCAAAAAAATCTTCTGCCCACTTTGATAACGTTGAATCACCTTTTAACACTTGAATGAAAGCACCGTGTTCATCAAAAATCTGAACCCTATTATTACCCCAATCCGCTACATAAATGTTCCCACTTGAATCGACATCCACTGAAGAGGGGCGGTTGAATTCACCATCTGATTCACCGCTAGTGCCAAACCCTGTTATGAAATCACCTTGTGATGAGAATTTTTGAATCCTGTCATTACGCCAGTCTGCTACATAAACGTTACTGAAAGCATCTACGGCTAAACCCCATGGCATATTGAATTGACCGTCACCAGTACCTTCAGAACCCCAAGATTCAATATATTCACCAGTGTCAGAAAATTTTGTTATTCGATTGCTGTATTGATCCGCGACATATACGTTATCTGAACCATCTATAGCTATTCCTGAAGGAGATACTAGTTCCCCTTTATTGAGACCTTCCGCACCCCATTTATAAAGAAATTCACCTGTTGGATCAAATACACTGATCCTTTTATTAAATTCATCTGTTACAAAAAGTCGACCACCACTATCTATTGCTATTGCTACAGGCTTAACAAATTGGCCATCACCATCACCATAGCCATTACTGAATTCGCCAAGGTATTCTTCTTCAAAATTCAATATCCCTACTCTAATGGCTGTCCGACGGACATAGTCGCACCTGTTGATGACATAAATCCTGCCATCCTTGGCATGTGCAACATCACAAGGGTTTGTAAAACCTCGACCATTGTCACCATTATTTACAATCCCTATGGTTTTCAAGTACTTCACTGCAACTCCATAACTCATCAACCTACAATATCAGACTGCCCCAAAATTGATATGTGTCTATATTCAACAGGCGATCCTGCTATCAAGCCATTTGGTAAGATCTTGTGGATGCTGAAAGACGCAGTATATTCGCTACCAACTGCTGCGTTTCATCTCCTGTCTTTGAGGAGGCCAAATCAATATCACCTCTACTTGTAGCAATATCCACCAAAGTTTTACGGGTATCTTCAGGAACTTCTATTGGCCCAAGTAATTCCAAGCATTCATCCACTAGAGACTCAGGAGAGACTAACCCTTCACTTTGATCAGCAAGTCCGTTAATCATTGATTGAACACCCGGATTGTTGATATCTCCAAGAGATTTCGACACAAAATTCACCCTTTCAACCAACGCACCACTGTCGATCCATTCAACTCCTTCGTGCCAACCCTCCACAGTGGGCGGCTGTAACAAACCCTGTCCCATATAGAACGCCTGAGTAGCTATGTTGTTAATTTCAATAGTGGGCTCTTGGCACATGCCTGCAAGTCTCAAAGCACCTATCACCAACTCAACGGGGCCCTTTACACGAGCAAACCGAGCCGATTCTGATTTGAAATATTCACAATTCAAAAGTGTCCTCAATACTGATCTAATTTCATATCCTGAATCAAAATATGACTGCATCATCAACTGAATCACATTTTCTGAATCATCTTGTAATTCGTCGGCCGCAAAAAACTGGAACAACCTAGTGCTAACAAATCTCGCGGTAGATTCTTGTTTGACTATGATCTCTATAACATCTTCGCCATTCAAATCCCCGGTCTCGCCCAAAAATGTTTTTTGCCCGTGATCATGATCATAATCCCTATATTCAAAATGCCACGATATCCTACCGTATGGCCATATAGAGTCCTTCATGGCCCTCTGAGACATGTATTCAGCATTCTTCAAAGTCCAACCGGTAAAAGCTCTCGCACACTCCTTAACATCATTCTCGGTGTAATTACCAATACCCATGGAAAATAGCTCAAGCAGTTCCCTGCCGTAATTCTCATTTGCAGCAGCCTTATGGTTGTCATTGTTGTCCAACCAAAGAAGCATCGCCGGGTCCTTGGATAATTCCAAGAGCAAATCCCTGAAATTCCCCAAACCATATCTGCGAAACATCTCGATTTGGTTCATGTGACTACGGGCTTGATTTAATTTAGAGTATCCAGTTGCAAAAAGCCCATGCCAAAACAAAGCTATTTTCTCTTCAAGAGGACACTTGGTCGTCACCATACGATAGACCCAGTTCGCTGCTGCTGCGTCTGGCTGTCTCAGTTCATGCTGGTCACCGTGAAATCTTCTTATAATGTCGTCTGGTAAATTTTGAGGATCACCTGGATGCAACAAATCCTCAACTACATTCTCGTAGCCTTTGTCGACTAATCCTTGAAGTTCAGTTTTAGTAGCACCAAAGCCCGCCCTACGCATAAGGTGGGACATCAATCTTAGATCAGAAACACTCATATCAAAACTGCTCCCTGATTTTTAAGGATAGAGAAGAAAACGAATTGCAAGCTATATTCTGAAATTGTCGCCTACAATTGTTATCTATCAACGCTGGTATCCAATATGAAGCTATCTACCATTACTTCCGTTGGATATGAAATCAAACTGCTCAAACTGACCATTCACTATTGAATTTGGCTCCAGATGAAGCCATTTATCCAGTATTGTTGAATACGTAGACCTAAAATCATTGTTGAAGTGAAGATCACCTTCAAGCTGATCCTCTTCCTTCAATGAAGGGTACTCTCCGTACATCCCACCCTTAACAGAACCTCCAATGACGAAAGCTACTCCGCCCGAACCGTGGTCACTACCAGATCCATTATCTTTAATTCGTCGTCCAAATTCAGAGAAAATCAATATTGTTGTGTCGTTTTCCCGTCCATGCTCTTTCAAATCATCGTAGAAATCCGCTACTCCAGTTGAAACTTCACTGATCAATTTGCCGTGCGTAGCCAATTCTCCTGAATGAGTATCAAAACTACCGTGTTGTGTGTAAAAAATCCTTGTGCCAAGATCGGCAAACATCACTTTTGCTACGTCACTCAAGCTGTCAGATATTGGATTGGAAGCATATTCTACGCTGGAAGAGTACTTGCCTATGGCTGTCCTTAACAGATCAGCTCCCTTTAGAGCATCTGTACCTGTTTGACCTAAGAAATCAGCTACAGCGTCTGCTCCTCTTTCACCTCCATACATTTTTCCAAACGCATCGAGTGCATATTTGCGCATCGCCTGATCTTTTATATCCGGGAAAAGTCCATACGTCTCTAAGTTCCCCACAGATGCTACAGGGACTCCCCTAACGCCCAATGCCCTGGGCAAACCCCTACCGAAGTTCACAGCCGTCAAAACATTTTCTGAATCCGGATCCAAATCTCGAGTTGCTCTACCTAGCCATCCTTCAGTACCAATGTCGTCCGGCTCAGCCGTATGCCAAATATCCATAGACCGGAAATGAGATCTGTTTGGATTTGGATATCCAATGCCGTTAATTACAGCAACCTTACCTTCATCATATAGAGCCTTGATAGGTGCCAGAGTGGAATTGAAACCATACTGATCATCTATAGGCAAAACGTCTTCTTGTTCAATACGAACTGTAGGCCTGTTGTCGTAATACTGTCCATCGTTGTATGGAACTATTGTATTGAGATAGTCATTACCTCCCGATAACTGTATAACAACTAAGGACGGGTCATGTTTAGGATTAGGCATACAAACTCCTCTTCTTCATAGCTAACAACCACTGCAGGAAGCCTGCTATTTCAATTTCTTTAATTATGTATCTAATTGGTTGGTATTTTACATACAAGTTGATTATGCCACAAGCCTAAACTACTAAACAATATATCAACAATGGTGTGATGTTGACCTCCACATATAGCGAAACTATAATCAACGCGAAGCGCAATCAATCTAAAGATGGTCCGTGTTCATGACCAATTTGACATCCCAAACATTAGAATTTGAAGATCACTCTGAAGCTTTAGAGTACTACTTCGAACAAGGCTGGACCGATGGTCTGCCGATAGTTGTCCCTACCGCCAAAAAAGTCAGTGAATTCCTTGAACATTCGAGCTTACAAGCTTCTGAAATCATCGGTGTGGAACCTGTTAAAGGCCGTGTGTTAACAGCCGAAAAAACTGCTATAAACGCAGTTATGGCAGGATGTAAACCTCAATATTTCCCTGTGGTTGTGGCAGCCATTTCTGCAATAACCGAAAGTCAGTACAATTTACATGGGATTTCAGTGAGTACATACGGAGCGGCTACTCTAACAGTAGTAGGAGGACCAATTGTAAAAGAACTGGAGCTGAACTCGGGTATTGGAGTTTTCGGACCAGGGAATAGAGCCAACTCCACCATTGGACGAGCAATCAGATTGGTCATCTCCAACGTCAGTGGTGCAGTCCCCGGAGAACTTGACAAAGGCACTTTGTCTCACGGAGGCAAATATAGTTGGTGCATTGCTGAAGATTCAGAGATAAACACATGGAATTCATTAGGCATTGATCGTGGAATAAAACCTCATGGGAATTCTGTAACTGTGTTTGCTGCTGGCGCTCCAATCCAAACCAATAACCATTCGGGCAACAACCCTGAGAATATTCTCAGTTCCATAGCAGACACCATGCTTCATGCGGGGCCTAACCAAGCAGAGATAATCATCACTTTATGCCCCGAACATGTCGGACATATAAGCGACCATGGATGGTCTAAACAGCAAGTAAGGGAATTCCTACATTCACATGCCCACAGAACGTCAACAGAATGGGCGGAAGCAGGATTTATTCCAAGTTTTACCGGCAATACGAACGAACGTATAAGCGTCACACAGAACCCTAATTCAATAACGATACTAACAGCCGGCGGAGCAGCAGGGGGATTTTCAGCAGTCATACCCCTGTGGGGAGCAGGTCTGCAATCTAAATCTACCACAAAGCCTTTCTAAATCCATGATCGGAGGAATCAAAAATGTCTAAATTGGAAGTGTTGAACCCTGTGCAAGAGCCTCTGCCTGAAAATGGATTCCTAGCTCGAAGACCTGAATCATTGGACGGCAAGATTGTAGGCCTTTTGTCCAATGGTAAACCCAATTCCGACAACCTTTTGACATTGGTATTCGATGTGATAAAAGATGTTGCACCTGATATGCAAGCATTCTCTATAGATAAAGGGAACGCCTCTAGGCCATGTCCCGAAAACATTCTGAATAAAATCAAGAGTAAATGTGAGGTTGTCATAACAGCTTCAGGAGACTGAGGTTCTTGCTCATCGTGCAGTGTGCACGACGGTATTACTCTAGAGAAGCTTGGTATTCCCACGGCCGTAATATGTACAGCACCGTTTGTATCTAGCGCTAAAGCTATGTCGGCGCTCGGTGGAATTCCCGAATTCCCGTTCGTGGTTGTTCCCCACCCATTAGGTAGTCTCGATAAAGCTTCTCTGCGAAAACGAGCAATCATGGCTGCTCCAGAGGTTATGAAAATATTAATGCAACAATAACAATATAGTTACAACTGGCTTTAAATTAAAAAGCTACAGATGACATAACTCGTGATTACTAACGTGTTGTTAATTATGCGAAGCTCGACCGTGGATCAACTAACTTAATTGCCTGTTCAAACTGGCTGTAATCTAACCATCATCAATTAATACAAGTGCGCAATTACGCATGTTAGAAAGAAAAAAATATTCCGAGTTATTTCTTGGAAGAGTATTTACTCGCGGGGCATTATGTTGGGATATAAAACAATCTCAACGTTCATAGTTCCATCACCTGCCCCCCATTTATATTAATGGATTGTCCATGTATCCAAGATGATTCTTCCGTGCAGAGATATGCTATAAACCTTCCAACTTCTTCGAAGGTTCCAGATCTACCTATAGGAATGCTATCCACAATGCGACTCCACTCCTCACCCCTACCTATATCATCAAGTCTTGCGGTGTCAGTCGTCCCTGGGCACACGCAGTTGACATTAATACCACTAGGACCTAATTCACTAGCCAATGACTGTGTCATCCCAACCTGTGCAAAACAAGCAGCATTATACGCAAGTGATTGAGCTTGACCGCTCTTGCCAGCTGTCGATGATACTGTAACTATTTTCCCTCCCTGACCCTGGCTCAAAAGGACTTTCGCTACAGCTTTACTGCACAGAAAAGTCCCTTTAACTTTCACATCCAAAACCTTTTGCATAATCTCCGGGTTTAGGTGGACTGTGGAAACCCGATCAGATCCACGAACATACGCAGCATTGTTAATCAATACGTCAATCCGGCCTAGTTCCTGCAGGGTTTTCTCCACCATCAATTCAACTTGTTCTTCATTGGTAACATCTACCACTAATGGCAAAGCATTTCGACCAAGAGACCGTACCTGTTCAGCGGTACTCTCAATATCTCTCCAATCTACTAATTTCTCGTCTTGTGGGAAGGTACTTGGGTCTCTATGGGTACCCGTAACAACTATATCTGCCCCAAGCTCAGCAAGTTCCAGCGCGGTTGCCTTACCTATGCCCCTCATTCGTCCAGCGCCAGTTATGATTGCTACTTTGCCCGTTAGTTTGCCCATAAAAGTTCTCCGATTACCAACTAAAGTTTATTTTCTATATCCTCTCACTCTGTACATAACTTCTCTAACCCCATTCACTAATTTATCAATTTCTGATTCAGTTGTTAAAGTACATACAGTACCGCCTAGCATAATCCCATCATTTAATAACCCCAGAGTCAGAGCTCTTTTTAATTCAGTGTCGTCCCTGGCAGCAACTCTGTTGTCAGTAATTTTTTCCATATTGAAATGTATCCCGAAAAAAGAAGCTATTCCGGTAATTTGTGCAGGAACTTCCAGTTCATCAAAAACGGCTCTCAATTTTGTCCTGGTCATTTCACCCAGTTTATCTAGACGGTCATACATATTTGGAGTCAATGTTTTTAAAGTAACTTCACCAGCAACCATCGTCATTGGGTTAGAGTTAAATGTTCCTGCGTGCAACAACACAGCTCCTCCATCTCTCGGATCAAAAAGATCCATAATATCTTGCCTACCACCAAAGGCACCTGCTGGCATACCTCCGCCTACAATCTTGCCCATCGCAGTCAGATCTGGTACCACTCCTAGCAATTGCTGGGCACCTCCGGGAGCAACTCTTAAAGTTTGGACTTCGTCGTATATTAGCAATATCCCGAGTTCATCAGTTATTTGTCGCATCTCATTCAGGAATTCTGTACTACATGGCACATATCCCAAAACTGATGCTATCGGCTCAAATATTACGCAAGCAAGATCATCCGCATTTTCCCTCAATATTTTTTGGCATTGCTCTATATCGTTAACTGGCAAAACTATCACATCTTCTAATATGGACTGAGGTTGACCATTATAATCAGCTACAGTAACAGGAGCGTCAGATTCAAATCTGCCACCAGGAATTCTGAAGCTTATCGAAGTATATTCATGAGAACCGTGGTAACCTCCTTCCATCTTGGCTATTTTATGCTTGCCAGTGAATGCTCTAGCAGCTCTGAGAGCATGCATGGTAGCTTCGCTTCCTGAATTAACAAAACGTACTGAATCCAATGAAGGCACTCTTTCGCAAAGAATTTTTGCAAGCCTCGACTGGGACTCTGTAGGGCCTGCAAAAGAGGTTCCTTTAGATGCTTGTGTGGTCAAGGCACTAACCACTGATGGATTAGCATGGCCCAAAATCAGGCTTGTCGCATTCATGACGAAGTCTAGATAACGATTCCCATCAACGTCATACACGTAGTGCCCCTCACCATAATCCACAAAAATGGGGTTAGGATCAAAATGTTGGCCTTCTCTGGAATTCCCTCCTGGCAACCATTTGACGGCCTCCTGTTGCATTACTTGTGAATTCCGAGTTCTTGAAACAAAAGTTTGTATCTCTTGTTCAAAGTTTAATTTAGACATTTGATACTCCTCAGTTCAAAACATGTTGGTTAATTTTCAAAATCCTTCATGCCTAGTTGATTACTCTACATATGTTTCAATGAGTTGTCTTATATCTAGAATCACTTAGATAGGACTCGCTTAACCCTCTCAGCCACAATTACTTCTTCTCCCGGATCAAGAGCATGAGCATTTATTGCAAAAGTGTCAGCGTCGAGTGAATTATCATGTAAATATTCTGCCCCAAAAAATCCTCCGCTAGGAAGAACAACCCATATCCTTGGCTCGCCTGAATCCAATTCTCTAGCAACATCTTCTGGGCTTTTCCCAAGCGCTACTGTATCCATTTTAACTAGGAGACTACTCCCTGAGTAGTGATCATTGGTCACAACTCGAGTTCTGATATTGGGAATAGTATTTAATTCAGACTGGATAGAACTAAGCATTGCATCTACTTTCAAAAGACGCTCTTCATGATCCATCGTTAACCACGTATTGAGAGCACTGACCAGTGCGACTATGGACTGCCTATCCATCTTCATTGGCCTACCTATGGCTCTTTCGCCATCAGCCTGAGTTTGAAACGCTATAAACCCTTGCTCTGCAACCAAATCCACCAGCTCCTTTTTACCGCATACAAATCCTGTAGAATTCGGAGCACCAAAAAATTTTCCACCAAAACAAACCAAGTCAGCAGTTTGAGCTACTTGGAGGAAATAATCCACAGGGTAAATCTGTGCGGCTGCATCAGCAATAACAGGTATCCTATGTCTACGGGCTATAGCAACCGTTTCTTCATATGAAACGATATTCGATTCACCAGGGGTCTCAACGAGGTAAGCTATGGCAGCTGTAGATGGTCCTATGCCCATCTCTATATGACTTGTAGTACATTCGTTCTCATTACCGACATACACCAACTTCCCACCCGAGGATGTGAATGCACGCTCATATCCATAATGTTGTTTTTTTTGAAGTAAAATCTCATTTTTCATCCCACTAGAGTCAGGTAATAGACCTCGGTTACCAGAATCCCCGCGGGAAATACAAGCAGCAGCACTAAGTGTCATTGCAGCCGCGCAACCTGAAGTTATATACGCGGCCTCAACTCCCATGTTATATGCTACGTAGGACGAGGCTTTTTCCATAACTTCTCTCATAAGAGCCCATCCACCGTTTGCATTATGAACAACCTCCATCAATTCATCAGAAAGCCTAGAACCACCGAGCATAGTTCTCTGGCCTTGACAATTAATGATGGGACGTATACCGAGATTCGCATAAATATCTTTGAATATATTACTCATGATAAACTTCCATTAATTAGGTAAATTAAATTTTTCAATTCAAAAGCGGATTTTTTGACCAACTATTCGCCTGTCTTTCCAACTAGATTTGCGAAATACATAGTTTACCAATGAGTGTCCAGCAACACTCAGCATCAAAAGTATCGAAACCGGGTGAAATAACACCAACAGCAAATTATGCCTGAACCTCAAACACGTGGCTAACCAAGTTATGGCAACCATCAGCAACGATACACCTGATAACAAAGTGGTGAATTCTGATTCTCTAAACCCCACAGTAGTTAATATAATGGTTGATATGGGCAAAAACCCTATGGAGCAGAGCATAACGCACAGACCTAGAAACACGGTCACGCTATAGTTCATAGCAGGAAATACACTTCGCGATACGCCTCTAAAAGCGTCTGCACTGTTTTGGTAAGGTAGCACCGATACCCAGTCAGAAGCCTGAAATATAAGCCTCCGCAATCCCATACGCTTGGCCATACGACCGAGGCTGAAATCATCTAGAGGTTCATCTTTTATAGAATAATGCCCTCCAATCTCCTCATACGATTTTCTTTTGAATAGCATGAATTGACCGAAAGCTGTTGACAGAAATCCAGGACCGCGAATTTCAGAGGTTTTCAAAGGCATCCAACAAAACAAAATCCAGTCCATAAAGCTGTACATGAGCCTCTCAACCATAGTTTTGGATCTTCTTCCAGGCATTACCGTTAACAAATCAGCTTCTAGCCTAGTTAGTTCATTAACTGAGACTGCAACTGCCTCTGGTGACAACACTGTATCTGCATCAATGAAAATCAGTAACTCCCCTTCGGACGCTCGATACAATTGATCACAAGCCCAATTTTTCCCTATCCACCCAGGCGGCGTATCTGCCCCTTCGAGGATTCTGATACGATCATCTTGGCTAGCAAGGCTTTCGACCTTCACAACCGTATTATCAGTTGACCTATCATCTAAAATCAGAATCTCCAACGGATAATATGTTTGTGATACTAAGCCTCTCACACAATCCATAATGCCATTTTCTTCATTACGTGCAGGAACAAGTATTGAAATTCTAGGCTTATACCCTGCAGTTAGTTGTATTGTTCCAAAATCGCTCAAGTGTTTCAAAAATTTCCAATTAATCAAAGTAATCACTAAGGAAAATGCAACCATCCCTGAAACTACACAATAGATGATCTCAATCATACGTTGGTACCAATCATTCTAGAAATCCATCCGCGAAATTCTACGCCTGCAGAATATTCATATCTATGCTTGTATATGACCACACCCATATTGAATAACCAAAACAACAAAACACCTGTCTCTCGAACAAACGGCATGAAAACGATCAAAAATCCTGACAAACAGACAGTTACGGTTATAGCATGATTTTTCTGCACTACATGCATCAATCCCAACACTAAAATCCCAACAGGGAATGCTATTCCTCCAGTGATCCCTATCCATGACCCCCAAGTAGTCGCCAGCGCTTTGCCTCCTTTAAATCTCAGGAAAGGAGACCATGCGTGACCCAGAATCGGAGCAAATGCCACAATAGCAAATCCTATTTGACCCCACCCACTGACGAACCCATCCAAATACTGTTTAGCGAAATAAACTGGAACGAGACTCTTACAAATTTCTAATACTACCGATAAGACGCCAGGCAGGTAGCCACCAGATTTCCAAGCATTCACAGCCCCCGGATTACCATCTCCCATATTCCTCACATCGATTGTAAGAAAGATTTTCCCCACAATAACAGCCCACGGTACAGCGCCGCTGATAAATCCTATTACTATCCATGCAATGTAATGTGATACGTTGGTAGTTGAAGTTTCCAAAATAATACCTATGATTTAAATTGGTAGAATATCATTTCATTGTTGACGATGTTATCTTTATCAAACTGGTACTCGATTTAAGCATTCAGGATAGAACCTTTATTTGTTTTTTTAGCATCCTCAGCATGGTTTCAAAACCATACTTCAATAAGGCATGTTCGACTCACCTGTCCCAATAAATTCATAGTATTTAGATGAACCCTTACCAAATTACCAAAATCACATTAGCTTTGGTCATCTCATGCGTAATCGCCTTGATATTAAAAAACTCGGCACAGGCCCATGTACCGTTCATGGCCAATGACCGACATACCACGATGGAATCGGCATTAATCATAGAGAACATAACAACATCTAAAGTGGTTTATCAAATAATTAAGAGTAGTGCCTTTGAATCATGGATTCAGTTCGAAGGTCAGGTCGGAGACATTCTTTACATTCAATTAGGGATTCCATATATACAAGAATTAAAGAACTATAGACCTTCTATTGCTATATTGCCACCCAGTAGATTCCCCAAATCAGTCGACCCTGATGTGATTCAAGAAGAATCATTGTATGTATTTAATTCCACTGGAATTACTAATCCTGAGATTTTCCATGAAAGATTTACAAACACCAGCAGTTGGATACTTTTGGAACAGACAGTTAATTTAACTGAAAGCGGGACTTATTTTATAGTCTCTTTTTCACCAAGCAATGAATCAGGCAAACTATGGGTAGCAGTTGGCAAAGAAGAAAAATTTAGTACTTCTGATATAGCAAAGCTGCCAAGTCTAACTGTCGAAGTCAGAAAATTCCACGAGACCGATCCAATTGGCAATCCATTGAATTATCTTCTGATCATTTCTGGCGGAATCATTTTTGCTACAGTTGCAGGAACTATATGGTTGGTAGCATCGTTCAAAAAAACAAACTGAAAAATTGCTACAACCACTCCAGTCTTGACCGCTAACCAATATATCCTAATCATTTGTCAATCAGACGATGACTGTGTAGGCCTAGTAAGAATGTAAGCAGTCCCCCCAATTGCCAGTACCAAAATTGGCACTTTAAATCTCCAGTCGTATGGAGCAAAAATTACGGACAAAAAAGTAAAGGCCCACATCGAAACCAAGGATAGTATTTTCGCTTTCATAGGCATCTCGCCTGTTTCCAGAAAACCTCGAACTTGATTGCCAAACACTTTATTCCTTATCACAAAGTTATAAAGCCGATCAGACGATCTAACAAACAGTGTGGCAGAGATAATCAACCATATAGTGCCAGGTAAGCCTGGAACTATGTACCCTAATATCCCTAAAGCCAGACATAAAAGCCCAACCACTATCAAAACAATTTTTTTTAATTTATCTAGAGCTCTTAAAAGACCCATTGATACACACCGATTAAATTTATTTGATACAACCCATTCGTACCTCGACACCTCAACCCAGAGCAAACATTAATCTGATCGGCACAAGCAAGAGATAATTTGAATACAATTGCTTTAGCATGAATACTAAGACTTCAAAAACTTCATCGATAATGAGTTCACACAGTGTCGATTATTCGATTCGGTAAACATTTCTCCAGTAAACACATGTCCCAAATGTCCTTTACAATTTGAACATATAATCTCTACCCTGACACCATCCGAGTCAGGTACTCGAGTCACTGATCCTTGTATCTCTTGATCAAAGGCAGGCCATCCACAACCTGCATCAAATTTGTTCTCTGACTTATACAGCTCTGACTCACACCTACGACAAACATAAACACCAGTTTCGTAAAAATTATCGTACTCACCGGTGAAAGGCATTTCGGTACCTTTATTTTCGATCACGAAGCTTTCTTCCGGCGAAAGCATATTGTAGTCTGATTTACTCATTATTAACTTTCCTCAGCCTCTTCTCACCTGAAACCCCAAACAATAACCACATAAATATATATATCGGCAGTAATACCGAGGGCATTTTCAAGTCTCAATCCTCAAATTTTGAGGCTAGGAAAACGGGGATACATCGATCAGTCCTGAGTTGATAGTCCTCGTATGGAGGGTATGTTTCAACAGCTATCCTCCAGAGCCTTTCTTTCTCCGGCGGATCTGATATTTCAACCACTTTCATACGTTGAATGTGAGTCCCATCCTGAATCTCTATCAGGGGTTCTGCCTGAAGGTTATAGTACCAAGACGGATTACTTGGTGCACCTCCTTGTGAAGCAACAAGGATATATTTATCCCCATCCATAACTTTCATTAACGGTGTCTTTCTAATTGACTGAGTTTTCTTCCCGCGATTAGTCACAATTATTACAGGCAAATCTTTCCAAGGGCCATTTTTCCCTAATGTGGCACCGCAAGTCCCACCGCTTCTTTCATATAACTCAACTTGATCAGCCACCCATTTACTGGGACTTGGGATATATTCACCCATTTCTGTAGCTCAATTTATCACTCTTAATTATTTCCAAATTTCACTGTCTTTCCACTCTCCACACAAATGCCGGAGGGAGGTTACGCAGTGATATTCCGCAGTATATTTTCTTGGCTGAATGCGCCTTTATAACATCCGCTGGGACAGAACATCTAGGCAGATAGGATACTTGCACAAAAGATCCCCCTGTCCTCAGTAAATTAAATGCTTCATCGCATATTGTATTTCTCAGACTCACACTCATTGCATTAAGAGGTATCCCTGAAACTATTTCGTCGAATTGAAATAACCCTAGCTCTTTCAAAATACCTGTGAGTTGTTTTACGTCTCCACAAATAACATTTGCCTTTGGGAAAGACTCAGTTAGAAGTTTCACAAAATCTTTAGATTGTTCTATCATCACCAATTTCTCTTCAGGAATTCCTTTGTCTATCATGGCCCTTGTAAACGAACCTGTTCCTGGACCGAGTTCCAATAATTTCCCGTCAAGATCGGGTTTTATGTGGGAAATCATCAATGAACCTAGATATGAACTGCTCGGAAATAATGCCCCCAATTGAAGCGGATGACGAACATAGTTTTTGAACCAAAGACTGTAACTCATATAGGAATTTTATCAGACAATTGCATCCGGGTTACTAACCACTCACAGATTCTGAGGGTAATATTCCTGCTGGCGGGAGCGCGAGGGAGTCGAACCCACCGCCCCGACCGAAGGGCCGGGGCCAACGGATTTGAAGTCCGCGAAGCCCACCGGGACCCATCCGCTCCCATTAATTAGACTATTTCAACAATCTCTTCATTCAATACCCAAAACAAACTGATCAACAATTACCGTTCGTCTAAAACACTACCGATCGCGCTCGAATGATAAATTTCGGCACCAAATCTACAGGCTAGATTCAATTCTTTTACATTCTGCTAGATCGCGAGCTGCTCCATCTTTAATGTAACCGAGGTCCATTCCAGTAGTTATGATCTGACCACCTCTGCGAATCCATTTTTCCCCCTCCTCCAAACCGCTAAACATACCCCATGGTACTCCATGCTCTTTACATTTATCCAAAATGAACTGAATTGTTTCTTCAACCTTAGGGTCATCCATTAGCCCAGGTGGCTCTAGTCCCAAGCAGTAAGCTAGGTCACTGGGACCAATCATTATCCCATCAATTCCATCTACTTCCAAAAACTGGTCTATCGTCTCTAAAGCTCCGGCAGTTTCAATTTGTGGCCACACAATGGTTTCATCGTTTGCGTGGACTAAATAATCTTCGTAACTATCAAACCGCCAAGTTTTTCTTACACCATTGCTACGATGCCCCATAGGTGGATATTTGGCAGCATCCACTGCCCTCTTGCAATCCTCAGCATTGTCAACAACGGGTACTATTACTCCGTCAGCACCCATATCCAATGCTTGTCCAATCAACCATGGTTGATTGGCTACCACTCTAACAATGACATCAGATTCGGTCCGTCCCAATCCCTTAACCATCTCATAGAGCATGCTAGGATGAAGTGGTCCGTGCTGCCCATCTATCAATATGTAATCAAAACCCGCATCACCTATTATTTCAGTTATGAATGGATCGTTTGTATGTACGCCTACACCAAACACCGGTTTACCTGCGCGCAGTTTTTGTTTTGTCTTGCTAGCTACCATGTTTCTCCTTTTAATATATCTTAGAATCTCATGTTGGAATGCGAGGTTAAAACAGAATCGCTTCGTTGTAAAGAAATTGGTACCCCAGAAGATTCAACCAAGTTGCACGATATAAGTTTTCATTTTATAGCAGATTCAATTCGCTCTTTCACAGCTGATTTTGGAACAGCGCCTACTATCTGATCAACCGGCGCTCCATCCTTAAAAATCAATATGGCAGGAATTCCCCTGATGCCATACTTAGTAGTCGAAGTAGGATTGGAATCAACATCTAATTTTGTGAACTTGACCGTTCCGTCAAATTCTTCAGCAAGCTCGTCTAAAACAGGAGCGATCATTTTGCAAGGAGCACACCACTCAGCCCAAAAGTCAACTATTACAGGAATCTCACAATTGATCACACTATCTTCAAAATCAGCATCCACTACATCTATCGGTTTTCCCATACAACCTCCAAATATAATTCCTTTTTTATCCTATTTCAGGTCATTAAACATTAGTTGAAAATTCAATTCACCTCTAACAGAGATGTCAGATCCTGACCGCCACAACGGCAATTCAGAATCAGATTGGCGTTGGTTAACCAAAACATTGTATGCGGCATCAGTATAGATGTCACTTAAAATAACTTATGTAGTTTAATATTCAATAAAATCTAATGACACTGTGTCGGCCTGGTTCCACCACAAAGTACCTAACTTCAAACCCTTGGGCACATCAAAAACAAACCAACCCTCAATCTGAAAACCTTTCTTGAGTTCAACTTCGCCCCATAACGGGGGCTCATCTAATACCACCGCATTTCTATGGTCTTCATGGTCAGTTCCCAACACTTCGGCATTAAATGGGTCAATAGCCTCTAGTCTGTCGCTACGCCTATCTCCAAGCTCAACGGCTGACTCATTCAATAACAACGACACCATAGTTGTCGACCTATTCGCAACTATAATATTCACTACCGCTATCTGCCGATTCGATGCTTTTGGCCTGATAAGTCTCTTTTGGCCTAATCCATCAGTAAAAATAACATTGTCACCCCACCGCGGGTCATCTGCCACAAAATCAAGTTGTCTTCCTTTTGCAACAGCGTAATTATCATCTCCCCCGCATCCATACAGAAAAAGAGAAGATATTAACAAAACCATTGCGACAACTTTGTGTAATGAAATTGGAGGGTTGATACTAGGCTTTTCCTGTAATTTTAGAGACATTGATCCTTCCTATGGGCCAACTGCCAAAGATGGCATAGTTCTAAGCTTATTTACTATATCTGGAAGCACCTTCAGTAGATACTCTACGTCTTGTTCAGAATTTTCTCGACCCAGAGTTATCCGAATACTGCCTTGGGCGACGTCGGCCGTTAGGCCTATTGCTAGCAACACATGCGATGGTTCCAAGGAAGAAGATGAGCATGCACTTCCGCTCGACACATTAATGCCCGCAAAATCAAGTGCCAAAACAATCGGTTCGCCTTCTATCCCGTCGAAAGATACGTTTATGTTATTGGGAAGCCTAGATGTGGGATGACCATTCAATCGAGCACCTAAAATCTGGCCAGTAATTGATCCTATAATTTTGTCTCTTAACTCTGCTACTCGTAATGATTCGGAGTGTCTTTCCTGTTCACTTAATCTTAATGCTTCAGCCATCCCAACTATCCCGGGTACATTCTCCGTACCCGATCGCATTTGGCGCTCTTGTCCACCTCCCGTGAATACTGGCTCAAACGGAGTTCCTCTTCTTACGTAAAGTACTCCAATCCCCTTCGGTCCATAAAACTTATGAGAAGACATACTCAAGAGGTCAACTCCCAAAGACTTTACGTCTATATCAATATGGCCAGCGGCCTGTACTGCGTCTGTATGAATCACAATCGTCTGTTTACGCCGTTCAGCTTGACCCTTCACTTCATTTGCTATATCTGCTATTGGTTCGATAGTACCAATTTCGTTGTTAGCCAACATCACACTCACCATGATGGTCTGGTCCGTGATCGAATCTACAACATCTTTCGGATCAACCATGCCAGTTTCATCCACCGGAAGATAGGTAATATCAAACCCGAATTGCTCAAGCTGATGGCATGAGTGGAGAATTGCATGATGTTCAATCGAACTAGTAATAATATGATTACCGAGATTCTTCATCGAGAAAGCTACACCCTTAAGGGCAGTGTTGTCCGACTCAGTCCCTCCACTTGTAAAGACAATCTCGCTGGTTCTGGCCCCTATGATCCGCGCAATTATCTCTCGGGAATCATCGACCGCCTTCCGTGCATCTTGAGCAATAGTGTAAAAACTTGATGGGTTGCCGTACACGTTAGAGAAATAGGGAAGCATGGCCGCCAAAGCTTCTTCCCTAACCGGGGTAGTAGCTGCATTATCCATGTAAATCGAGTCTTCGATCATTAACTTATGGCCTTGGGTTTTTCATATCAACAATCATTAAATTCGTATTTTAGCATGTCCATGGTAGGTACTCTAAGTAACAACCGAAGAATTAATTGGAAAAATTAATACTTTGGTACCTTTTTTAATCTCAGAACAAACGATCAATAGTAATCAGTAGATTTAGATACTCTTTTCCTCTTGAACCAATGACATTAGTTGAGATAGAATCACACGGACGTCATCAGAATAATGACGTTCTCTGACAACAATAACTAATGGAGAATCCTTAGGGATTAGACTTGAGTCTAATCCCTGTTTTCTGAAACGAACATGATAGAACTTGAGAATGTTACCAAATATTATGGTGATTTCCCTGCTGTAACTGACATATCTTTCCGTGTTGAGCGGGGAGAAGTTTTGGGGTTCCTTGGACCAAATGGCGCTGGCAAAACCACCACTATGAAGATCGTTACTGGATTCATACCCCCAAGCAGTGGCAAGGTGACTATAGCTGGATATGATGTGGTTTCGGACTCTCTGGAAGCACGTAAACATATCGGCTACTTACCAGAAACCGTTCCGCTTTACACGGATATGAGTGTTGAAGAATATTTGACCTTCATGGGTACAATCCGGGGTATGGAACGCAAGAAACTGAACAGCAGAATCAGTGATGTGATTGAAGTATGCCGCTTAGAAGAATATCAGTCCAGCCATATTAGTAAATTATCTAAGGGTTTCCGCCAAAGAGTTGGCATAGCCCAAGCGATCCTCCATGAGCCAGACGTACTGATATTAGACGAACCAACCATAGGAATTGACCCTATACAGATAATTGAGACTAGGCAACTGATTAAAGATCTCGCCGGAGACCATACTGTAATTATCAGCACACACATTCTCCCTGAAGTAAGTATGCTTTGCCAAAGAGTGATAATCATCCACGAAGGTGAGATAGTTGCAGTCGATAAACCCGACAACCTTGGAACCAGGCTCAGAGGTTCAGAGCGAGTGGAACTCGAACTTAATGCACCTGTCAAAGAAGCGACCAAAGCCATTAAATCGCTGGAAGACGTGGTTAGCGTATCCACAACTGACTCAGAAAAAGACAATTCAACATGTCTTTTAATCGACACAGTTACTGGTAGTAACGCCCGAGCGAACATAGCTTCAACGGTAGTGAATAAAGGATGGGATTTACTTACTATAAAGCCGATAGGAATGACATTAGAAGAGATATTTGTAAGCTTAACAACCAATGAAGAGACGGTCCAATAATGAAAAATACCTGGGCCATAACGGTTAAAGAATGTAGGGCCTATTTTACTACCCCCACTGCATACATCATCGGGGCAATGTTTTTGGTCTTAACAGGAATCTTTTTCGTCAATGATGTGACTAGCCCATTCGCTGAAGCAGGCGTGCGTGGTTTCACTAACTGGGCAAGTTTTTTCACCCTGTTTTTGGCTCCGCTTTTGACCATGAGACTGCTGTCTGAAGAACAGAAACTGGGCACGCTAGAACTGCTCTTGACTGCTCCAGTTAGGGACTGGGAAGTAGTACTAGGAAAATACCTCGCAGCACTTTCTTTATACGGTGCCACTCTTGCATTGACACTCTACTACGTAGTTTTACTTTATTGGTTTGGAGACCCAGACACTGGTCCAATCTACAGCGCCTATTTTGGTGTTTTGTTGCATGGTTCAGCAGCCCTAGCGATTGGCCTCATGGCCTCTTCACTTACCGGCAACCAGATAATATCAGCAGTGGTGGCAACAGCCACTCTTCTAACTTTGTCATTCATTGATCAGGTTGCAGAGCTTGTTGACGGGATAGGTCAGGACATTCTACTCAGCCTATCTATGAATGACCATTTACTGGACTTTCGCAGAGGGATTATAGACACAAGTAACGTTGTTTACTTCATTAGCATCACTGCTATTTTCATTTTCTTAACTATTAGATTTTTGGAAACTCGTAGGTGGCGTTAATTGACTGGTAAAGACAAACAAAATCAAGATTTGTTGAGCTCACTAAGCCCCACCTCACAATCCACGGCGTTCTGGAGTTTTGTCTGCGCTATAGTGGGACTTTTGGCCTCGGTGTCAGGCGGGGTCATATACTTAACAATTGAAGAGATCAGTGGAACTGGTCTTGCAATTTTGATATTTGGCTTAATTGCAGTGCTTGCTGCATTGGTACTGTCACCAAAAGAAATTGGAAGTTTCATAGTTGGCAGACAAGGGAAATATGGGGCGAACATAGCTGTGATGACAGTAGCTTTTTTCACTATCATCATAGTAATAAATTTCCTGATGTACAGGAGCCCAACTCGCATCGACACCACTGCCACAAGAGTATTCACGCTAGCTCCTCAAACAGCGAAAGTCCTAGAAAACCTAACCGGACCAGTTAGAGCAAATGCATTCTTCACTCCGAGCGATACATCTAGAGAACAGGTCGAAGATCTTCTCAACGAATTTGAGAGGCGGTCAAGTCAATTTCGTTATAGATTCATTGACCCAGAACTCAACAGATCTCTGGCGGTTCAATATGAAGTAGCTCGATATCCAAGCATAGTATTCGAAGACATTACCAATGGTACTCGACAAGAAATCCTCGAATTTAGCGAGCCTAACTTTGTCACTGGGGTACTTGTTGCTAGCGGAGTAGACCAAAAGCAGATAGCCTACCTTGTGGGCCACAAGGAACCTGGAGCAACGAGAGATTTGGTAACAGGCGAGATCAAAGACGATGGGTTTGACTTCGCTATAGAAGGATTGAGAAGAGACAACTATCGGGTTGACCCCATCAATCTTAGCCAGTTTGCCGCAATTCCTCCGAATGTAGCTGTCCTCTTAATTGTCAGCCCCAAACAAGAACTAACACAAGATGAATCTGATATTTTAACTACTTACATGCAGAACGGCGGCAGTATAATCGCACTGTTTGACCCTGGTACTCCTAAGTCATTTGTGGAATTGATGAAGCCTTGGGGAGCTAATATTTATGATGGAAGTGTAGCTGACGTTGTCAGTAACGTAGCAGGAGAACCATTAACTCCATTGATCCAACGGGCCAATGCGCAATTTTTATCCACAGTTAAATTAAGTATTACCGACCAGTTAGAGGTAGTATTTTTCCCTGATGTGACTGCGATTGAGCCTGTACTAGGTCCAGAAGATATGCCGAGCCACATAAAATTCGCCCGCCTTGCTATGTCTACACCCGCAAGCTGGCTTGAAAGCGATACTGAGAAGGTTGAATATCAGGAGGAATCTGAACCTCTGGGTCCGTTCACATTGGCAGGCATATTTGAGTCTAACGGAACTATTAATGAACCAGATTTCACTACCCCTGCCACCAATCTAATAATATTCGGGGATTCGGACTTTGCACGAAACAGATTCTTCTTCTCAAACGATAACGCAGACCTGTTTCTAAATTCTGTTAATTGGCTTACGGAAGATTTCGATTTAATCTCTATACGTCCAAAAGTTTTCCCTGTAAGAGAGTTGGTTGTCAACACTCGCCAAAGAGACTTTATAAAATGGTCAAGTTGGTTCTTACCTCCGCTCTTCATGATATTACTGGGAGCTTACGTTTGGTGGAAGAGACGTTGAGTGTAAAGCAAGAACCATGAATTTAAAGGTAACTGCAGGTTTAATAATTCTGGCTATTATAGCGGGCTCCGTTGCATATATTAATCCCTTTGTTGCTGATCCTGTAGAAGAAGAAAAATCTCCTTGGTTCTACCAAGTTGAGATGGATGACATAATGGACATATCCATCTCTCATAAAGAAGATTCAGTAGGATTTTACAGAACCGACCAAAATTGGTGGTCTTTCGTTGACCCTCCAAATATCCCACCAGATCTTCATAGATGGGGTGGGATAGTACTACTGCTTAGCGGACCACAAACCCGAAGAGACCTGTCTTCAACAAGAGCCAAGATCGTAGACCCTTCTGAATATGGTCTAGATCAACCTCAAACAGTGGTAGACATAGGCTTGAGGGGTGGCAGATTCCTCCAATTCAGGCTTGGAGAAAAAACTACTGACGGCGACCACTACTACGCGCAGGTAACGGGATTCGATGATCTATTTCTGATTGTTTCAAGTTGGGGAGACGTAATCACGAGAATTGCCAAAGATCCTCCAATTCCAAAATGGTACCCCAAAAGGGATGTGTCAGAATTGATGGCATTCAATGTTGTACATAGAAACCCTTCTGATCCAGAAACACCTGCCGTGCTTTTTAGGCCACCCGATGAACCTGAAAACCCCTGGACTGTAAGAGAACGAGATGATTCAAATGAAGATGCTGTAGATGTGGAACCCGATCGCTGGAAGGATATTGTGCCTCTTCTAAGTGGCCCACCCAACGTGTCTGTTGATGGTCCTCTTGTGGAAGGAGGAGACTTCGGCCAATGGGGAATTGATGAAGAATCGCCTGCATTTGAATTTAGGTTTCAAGGAATCTCGGATAACGGGGTTGAATTCATGGACGGCTACTTGCTGAGAATTGGAGATAAGTCGGCTGACGGCCTTTGGTACTATGGTAAACCACAAGATCCTGTGAGGCCAGATGAGAATCAAGAATATAGGCTTCCAGTACTATTGCTTGATGCAGTTTGGACAGAACAATTACTTGATTTAGCCATCGATATCCCTCGGACCGGAAAAGATTGAAACACTATCGATCTTTTCAATAGCTCACTTACGTTGAAAAATATCTTCTCTCAAAATCTCTAAAATCCTCCGCCCCCTTCATCACATATAAAATCCACACTGGAGTAAGTAATGAGAACTGAAATTATTGCAGTTGGAACCGAGTTGCTTATGGGGGAATTAGTAGATACTAATTCTAGCTATATTGCTTCTGAATTGATCAGCCTAGGTTTTGAAGTGGACTGGATGTCCAAATCAAAAGATCGACTCGATCATTTAATTACGGCTATATCACATGCCTTGGCCCGAGCAGATTTGATAGTAACCTGTGGCGGATTGGGACCGACGTCAGACGATCTGACAAGAGAAGCCATTGCTAATGTAATGGATGAAAAAATGAAAGTAGATTCAAATTTATTGAAACATCTACAAACCATATTTTCGGAACGAAATATGCCGATGCCTGATACTAATCTCAAACAAGCCACTCTCATACCATCTGCTATATCTATCTACAATCACACCGGAACCGCTCCTGGGTGGTGGGTTGAAAAAAACAACCGCACTATAATCGCAATACCTGGTCCACCGAGGGAAGTAAAAGAGATGTGGTCCAAAGAAATTGGACCCAGACTTCAAATGATTAACGAAAACACTTTTATAGAAACTCTAACGCTCAAAACTTTTGGAATCAGTGAGGGCCGTGTTGACGAAATGCTCTCTCATTTATTTGAAATAGACAATCCTGAATTGGGAATATATTCTAAATCTGACGGCATACACCTAAGACTTATTGCGAAAGCTGGTAGTAAAAAACAAGCCCATGAACTTATATATCCTATAGAAAACCAAATTAGAAATATAATGGGTAAATCAATTTGGGGTACCAATGATGAAACCCCTCAGTCAAATGTGGCTTCATTACTGAATCAATTGGCCCTCAAAGTAGGCATATTTGAAACGTATACCGAAGGAGCAATATACACACATTTAGGAGATTCTGAATTGGGTCGGAAGTCACTTGCTGGAACTGTAATCATACTTGATCAAAATCAACTTGTAGAACACGGTATCAATCAATCAATTATAGAACAATATGGTGCGAACAGTTCTGAAACAGTAAAATTGCTGGCCTCAAAAGCAAAAGGATTTTTCAATAGCGACATAGGGATATCAATTACAGGAGACGAATCAAATATAGTCAACATAGGATTTGAAATAAATGAAAAGTCCTATGCAATCAACAGAAAGTATCCTGGTGACAAAAGCAGAGTATTGCTCAGAGCATCGACTGAGTCATTTTTGAATTTGGACAGGCTTCTGAGGGAAAATTACGACCTATAAGGCTTCGGCATTAATCAACTGCTTTAATTCCAATTACCACTATTACAACATTTTCGGTACAAGTCAGATCAATGCAACGGTAACTACATCGTCAAACGCCTGTATAACAATAGCAGTCTCTCTGGCAGAGTGTTGATGTCATCTAACACCTCATATCCTATGTCTTCACACATAGTTTTGAGATAATCGTGACCATTTTTGTCGACCGTCAGACAGAAAGCATTAATACCTTCTGCCTTCGCCTCATCCAAGGCCATTTTGGTATCGTGGACTGCATATTCTTTCTCAACTCCCTCTCTGCTATATCCTCTATCTTGTGGCCTTCCATCACTCAAAAGAAACAATAATTTCGTTTTGGCGTCATGGCCAGCTAACTTAGATGTAGTATGCCTGATGGCTGGACCCATTCTTGTGGCATGAAGGGGCGCAACTCTATCTATGCGTTTTTTAACTCGATCCGAAAAATTTTCATCTAAATCTTTGATGGTATAATACTCAACATTTTCCCTTCCATATCCTGAAAACCCATATATCCCATATAAGTCACCAATGGCTTCCAACGCATGTATGAGCAGCACTATAGCTTCTTTTTCTACATCTATAATCCTCTTGTAAGTGCGTTTGACGGAACCACTACGCCTAGTTTTAAGCCAGTCCATATACTCTTTGGGATCATTTGGAGCATTCCATTCATCAGATGGCCGGTTTCCATCGTCAATTGCTTCTGCTGTTGATGCACTAGTATCCAATAACAATGCAACCGAAACGTCGCGTTGGACTTTATTGCGCTTCCAGTACAATTTGTCACTGGGACTTACACCCGTTTTAATATCTACTCTGGCTTCTATGACATCATCAATGTCGATCTCTTCGCCATCCTCAAGTTTTCTGACTTTCCTAAAAGTTTCAGGCACCATTAATTCAAATTGTCGCCTCACTCTACCTACCAGAGCTCCGTAATTATTTAAGGTGTTTCCATAGAAGGAAGGATCTCCTTCTTGCATCGTTTTCTGTTTAACTATGCACCATCTTGGCTTGTAATCGTCTGCCCTGAAATCCCATTCATCATAAACGAAGGTTTGAGGTTCATCCGCTTCCAAAGATCCCCCATCCTCATCTACGTGAGCCAGCGGACTTTGACTGGGCTGCCCCATGTCAGGAAGATTAGCTCCTGCTTCTTCCATCAGTTTATTAGCAAATCCAGCTGTGTTCTGTACATCTCCTTGCACGGCTTCAAGATCAAGCTCAGCACTGTTCTGCAACAATTCTTCTAAGGCTTCTTTTGAAATCGGGTCAGAACCATCGGAACCTGCATCGCCCTCCTGCATCCTCAACTGAGCAAGTAATTGAACCAACTCAGGCTTGAAATCTCCTCTGAACCCAACTTCCTGAGATGATTGAAATTCTTGTTCATCAGAGCGCTTTTCAGTATCTGTGCCTTGTGCCATCTGTTGAAGCATTTGCTGCATATCTGCTGGGTCTTCATAGCTCTCATCGAAAGAGTCGTCCATATTCAAATCTTGCCAGTCCATATTAGAGCTTGCTTCGTTGGTTATATCAGAAATCAATGCATAGATACGAATAGTAGCTTCAGCAACGTCTTCTATTGTGGAATCTGGAACGAAAACAGTCTTGGCTATAGCGCGTATTGTTCTGGCTTGTTCCTCATATTGTTTGGGTACTGGTATAACGTCGCTTTGTTGCAAGCTAAGTAATACAAGAAACTCAACCATGGCTTCCCTTGCAGGCATTTTTTTTATTTCTGGCCGATCAGCCATCGAATCACGTTGAATATTTCCATATTCATGTTGAAGCCCTCTATACTCCATCTTGATTTTCGAATCTAATCTGCCATCTTCGACTACTGTGAAAATATCTAGAGCAAGTTTCCTGTCTTCAAATAAATTGAAGAATCTTTGGATATCTGTTGTATAATTCACCTCTATACGCTCTGAGTCATCGTCCGGATAGTTTTCTAGCATGACTTCACTGCGGGCCTGCTCTAAGTCACTCCTCACATCATCAAAAATTTTTGATGACTCTCCGAACACAAAATCAAAACTCCCAAATTCCAAATGAGCAACTTGATGAGTAGAAACAACTTTGAGCCAAGAGAAATTTCGCTCTTTGGTAAGATACTTATCTATAAGCGAAGGCACATATACCGTAGAACCTTCCGTTGAAGGCAGCTCATTAGAAACCCATCCAATATGTTTTTCTACCAGGTCATCAGACGGCGCCAGATTCATTTCAGAGCCAGCTAGCCCTCTACAGTACATTTCCATCACAGGTTTAATTCTTTCAAACTCAATACTAGATGAAATCAACTCCACTGCCTGTTCAGCTCTGGATGATTCCATTTTGAAATAGGCAACTCCGCCGTCCTTATTTTGGTTTAAAATACCGATCCCCTGTTCAAACCACATTTTCAACTGATCTATATCAATGCGCTCCAGAACCACTGGAGTAGATTTGATGAATTCTGTAACCGCCTCAGGACAAATCGACACTAATCGATCAGCCAATTCTAAAATTTCGACATGGTATTCATTTTTAACGTTGGAAAAAGAACCAGACATATCAAGCATCAACATTGGTACATTAGAGCACCCTGAATTCACTAGTTTCTCCGAAAGCTTGATGAACCTCATGCGTTCACCAGATGCTACTTTGGGAAGAGCTTTAGCCCCTGCGTCAAAAAAGGTTTTGACCTCTCTCCATGACGTCTCTACCAGCGTAGACGCTAGAGAAATAAACGCATCTTTGTCTTCACCCATAAGCGGGAAAATTTTCCGAGCTAAACCCAAACATTCGGCGGATAAATCATAAGATCGATGCGACAAACTATCTAGGAAAGATACGAATCTTTCTAACTGTGGAAATGTTAAGCTTTGAAGTAAATCAGGACTAGATTCAAAAAATTTACAGGCCAATGTGCTGGATTTCCAGGAGCCTCTATATAGGCTGGCACCCAGATTAGACCAGTTTTCTATATGCCTAGACCGAAGCTTACTTATAACTAACGGGCTAGATTCAAAAAAAGCGGATCCTATAGTAGTTGATCTCTCGCACAGTGATATACCACAATCGGCCCATTTTTCAAAATAACTGAATGGGATGTACGGGATAACTTTGATACTTAGGGAGTAATATTGCTCGGCGACTTCCCAGGCTCGGGCGGTTTGCGACGCAATCTGAACTCCGGTTTGAGCCCACACCGATAATTGGGACTCACTCAAGGTTTCAGTAATCTCTTGAACTGAAGTTTCTAAAGAAGATCCCAAAGAGGGAGGATATTTACTGATCTCCTCCCGAATTTCATCCAGTGATCGAACTAGTTTTTCCGCCAATGTGCCTCCTCATCAGACACCTTATTAAGCAATTTAATGAAATTGTATAAGACCCGACCAGTGGCCCCCCATATACGATGTCCGAGATAGTTGAATTCAGGACATTCAAGAGGCTGGCCTCCAACCATTCTAATCTGGAAATGAAAATGTTCCGGATCGGTCAATGTTGATAAGGGTGCCTCGATAATTTCTGCGACTTCAATATCACTAGGTTTGAAATGATACGGGTAGCTAATTGTTCCAACAAAGGCACTGATCAGATAATTAGAATTAGTAGGCATATCGTCGATTTGCCCCAACACGTTTATATCTTTGATCCTTATCCCCATTTCCTCTTCAGTTTCTCGCAAAGCAGTATCAAGCAAAGATGGATCTTCATCATCTTTGCGTCCTCCGGGAAAAGATATTTCGCCTTTGTGGTGCTCTACTGTATCAGTACGTTTATTCAGCAAAATGCAATGTTGATTCTCTTTTTGATAGAAAAGCACCATCACGGCTGACGGTATCAGGCTGGTATCTTTAATTACTTTTGCGGGATTTTCAGCAAGAACTTTTCGAATTATCCCAGACGTATATTCATCCAGCATCATTAATATAATTCCTGAACGGCATTGATAAAACTCATCTAAAAATTGTTGTTATGTATTATTCAAATATCGACGAAATGATCTCTTCAATGCTGCGCTGAACTGATTCATCATCCGTAACAGCCCAGTTGATAGCCACTTGACATGCCCGTCTATGCCCAATACCTTGCGCCATCATCCTCCCCGCATAAATTAGTAAACGGGTACTAGCACCTTCCCCAAGTCCATGTTCTTTGAGGTTACGTACTTTCTCTCCCAACTTGGCAAGTTGCTGTGCAGTGGGTTCATCCACGCCAGCCTCATGACGAACTATCTCAGCCTCTATATCTCTAGGTGGATAGTCGAATTCAAGTGCAATGAATCTCTGTCGCGTACTATGTTTCAAATCCTTGAGGGCACTCTGGTAACCAGGATTGTAAGACAACACTAGCAGGAAGTCGTCAGAGGCTTCCAAAAGCTCACCTTTCTTCTCAACAGGCAAGATTCTCCTGTGGTCTGTCAAAGGGTGTATTAAAACAGTGGTATCTTTTCTCGCCTCCACAATTTCATCGAGATAACATATGCCTCCGGCTTTTACAGCTCTTGTCAAAGGACCATCCAACCAAACGGTATCTTCACCTTGTAAAAGATATCGCCCCACTAAATCACTTGCCGTCAAGTCTTCATGACAAGCAATGGTCACAAGTGGTAAGTTCCTACCTTTTGTTTCTGTTTCAGATTTTGATGAACGATTCTTCTTTACCTTCGTAAGTGGCTTACCTAGCCTGTATGACATATATTCAACGAATCTTGTCTTCCCACAGCCAGTTGGACCCTTGAACAATATAGGGATCTTGGCTTTATATGCAGCCTCAAATAACTCCACCTCATCACTAACCGGAACATAATAAGGTTCTTCGGTCAGATGATACTCTTCAATGATATAACTTCTATATAAGGTCTGAGTGGATGACGTCATGGTTTTGCTCTGTTCTCCTTAATCGAGGGAATCCTGGTCTCCCAAATTTCCCCTACTTGTTTTCTTAGCTCTTCTAATCCAAAGTCGTTTTTTATATGTACATCGGCGTGTTTGATTCTTTCGTCCTGAGACATTTGAGAGTCTATTCTAGCCTTGATTGCTTGTTCATCTAAGTTATTACGCTTTTTTATACGTTCAATAACGACAGACTTAGAAGCGACTGTAACCCAGATCTCGTCCGAGAGGGAGTTCCATTTTGCCTCTATAAATAATGCCGCTTCTACCACAACCACGTTCCATCCTGAATGTTCAAGATCCAATATACGATCCTGTATGATCTCGTATATTGCCGGGAACATTATCGCATTGAGAATAGCCAATCGCTTCGGATCACCAAAGACTATAGCTCCTAGTTTCTTGCGATCTATGGTCCGATCAGGGGCAATGATATCAACACCAAATTCATCAATTATTGCCTTCCAAGTTTTGGTTTCCGGTAAATAGGCTTGGTGGCCAATGATATCAGCGTTTATGACGGCGGCTCCAAGATTTCCAAGGATATCCGACACCTCTGATTTTCCAGTTCCTATCCCACCAGTCAAACCTATAACAAACATAGCCGCCTACGGTACAGGGAAGTTCGAGAATATTCTACAGTGTGGTATCTGTAGAATCAACGGACAGTTTAACTCACTGGGGTATAATGTCTCCACTATGGCCAGTAAATATCACTCTCTCCCAAGCGTGGATCGAATAGTATCCGATCCACGTATTAAACAATTGTCAGAATTATATTCCCGCAAATCTATAGTAGATTTGGCCCGACAGCAATTATCCGAATTCCGAGCAGGTATCCAGTCAGGTATAGGCAGTCCTGCATTTGAAGATATAGTTGAAGCTATCCTTAAAACTGCCAGTTCATTGTGGGATTCATGGCCTATCCCTGTTATCAATGCTACTGGTGTCATATTACATACCAATCTTGGACGAGCACCGCTGAGTTCTGAATCAATGCGATATCTGGACATTGCAGCCAGAGGATATACCAACTTGGAATTCGATCTTGAAACCGGTAAACGCGGATCCAGACAAGAACATCTATCCAGACTCGTGAGCCAAGTAACCGGTTCAGAATCTGCGTTAATAACTAACAATAACGCATTTGGAATGTTGTTAGGTTTAACATCCCTAGCCAATGACAAGGAAGTTATAGTCTCCAGAGGAGAAGCGGTTGAAAT
>CEUS01070659.1_pt1 | contig 34038 bp, 21 predicted proteins | sample 427031 | NCBI WGS metagenome assembly CEUS01 (sample SAMEA2622837, study PRJEB7988) | marine metagenome | biome: marine biome (ENVO:00000447); feature: marine epipelagic mixed layer (ENVO:xxxxxxxxx); material: "saline water (ENVO:00002010), including plankton (ENVO:xxxxxxxx)" | depth 140 m | reverse complement strand
TGATGAGTGACCAGGTAGGTGGAAATGCAGGCCAGCAAGTGTTTGAGGTTCTTACGGACGCAGTAGATGGCAGCTGGTCAGGAGATCTCAGCGCCTTAGCCGCAGCGGCCAATTCGGGAACTGTTCATTCGATTACGGCTCACCTAGTAGATAATGCTGGTAACGTAGGTGCGGCATCAACTGCGTTGTCTCTAAAGGTGGATACTTCAACCAATACGCCGAGTACTCCAGATTTGACTTCGGGTACGGACTCAGGCTCGTCTAACTCAGACAACATAACTAACGACACGACTCCTACTTTTAGTGGGACGTCAGAGGCTACTACGACTGTTCAGTTGATAAGTGGTAGCACGACGCTTGGTTCTACTACCGCATCTGCTGCAGGAGCGTGGAGCATAACCTCTTCGGCTCTTACCGGGACTAACGCAGGGACTAGTCACTCTGTGGTTGTCGTGGCAACAGATGAGGCAGGGAATGTAAGTGCTACATCTTCAGCGCTTACTATCACCGTTGATACAGGTATAGATACACCTTCTACGCCTGATATGGCGGGTTCAACGGATCACGGTTCGTCCAGTACTGACAACATAACTAATGATCAGACTCCTACATTTACAGGTACTGCTGAAGTAAGTAGTACTTTGTCTCTTAAGTCAGACGGAAGTCAGACGGCAACTGGTTCTGCTCATGCCGGTACCGGTATTTGGAGCATAACTTCAGGGTCCCTGTCTGCCGGGGCTGCGACGGGTACCTCTCATTCAATTACGATTGTTGCCACAGACCCGGCAGGTAATGTGAGTTCGGCCTCAAGTGCATTAACCGTAACTATTGATATAACCGCGCCAAATGCTCCTGCATCGCTTGACCTTGAGGCAGCGAGTGATTCCGGTACCAATACCGACGATATAACCAACGATACGACTCCTGATATATCAGGTAGCGCTGAGAACAGCAGTACCGTGATTTTGTATGATCTCGTATCGGGTTCACCAGCAACTTCTATAGGAACTGCAACTGCGCATTCCTCCACTGGAGCCTGGACTGTTACTCCTTCCACGGCATTGAGTGCTCCGGGAACAACGGGTATCGCGCATTCTCTTTGGGCATCGGCGACAGATGTTGCAGGCAATACAAGTGCTACTTCAACGGCTCTGAGCATAACAGTTGACTCCACAGCTCCGGCCACACCTAGCACGCCAGACCTGAGCGCTGCCAGTGATTCCCGAATAAATAATGACAATATAACAACTGACACAACCCCGACTTTTAGCGGTACAGCTGAAGGGGCCAGTACCGTTAAGCTTTATTTCGGAAGTACCCTTGTGAGTACTGGAACGGCTACTGGGGCGGCTGGTGGTAACGGGACATGGGAATTGACCTCGGCTACTACAACGGACGGGTCCAAGGCCGTGACGGTTACTTCTACTGACACAGCAGGGAATGTTACAAGTTCATCGGCATTAACGGTGTCTGTAGACAATGCACCACCTGTGATGGCTTCTGCCGTACCTCAATCAGGTACTGAAGGGGCTACGTTCGCAATAAGCGCTGCGTTCACGGATGCTTCGGCCCACAGCCAGTCGCGGGTTGCGACTATTGACTGGGGTCTGGGCGGCGCGGCTGTAAGCGGTACCGTCGGATTCGACTCGGGTAGTGGTCAAGTTGGAGGTTCATATACTTATAACGACGATGGATCGTTCAATGTTGTCGTGACCGTAACAGATGAAGAGGGAATGCAAGGAACCGTTACTATACCTATTACTGTTAACAACTCCGCTCCGGTGCTTAATTCGATGGACAACGCGACTATAGGAACTGGGACAACAGTTGTGGCATCAGTTCCGTTCACGGATTTGAGCCCGGTCGGGTACGATACTCATACAGCTACTTTCGACTGGGGCGACGGAACCAGTAGTAACGCGGTGGTTAGGCCTGAGACGAGAACCATTGAGGGCAGTCACACCTATGGTGCTGTAGGCAACTTCACAGCCCAATTGACGGTTACTGATGATGATAGTGGCACAGACACTATTTCGGTAACTTATGGAGTGGCATCAGTTCCTGCTACGGTAAATGTACCGTCTGCTAGTGTATGGAGCCTTCTTGCTATGGCAACTGGACTGTTGATGGCGCTGCTGTTTTACAGGCGGCGTACGAGCGTTGAAGAGGGGAGGCGATGATGAGTAGAGTAGGGTTAAGTATGGCAAAATTAATGAAAAACATAATTCCTGGTGGTGCGTCAGCAGTGTCAGGGGAGAAATCGCCAAGGCAGGTTGGTATGAATAAACGGTCAGTACTCTATTCAGCAGCGCTATTATTTAGCCTTGTAATTGCTTGGGTCATGATAGGCCAAGAGGCGATCCAGGGTGTTGCAACCAGTGGAGATGTAGTGATTTCTACGGATAGGGATAACTATGTATTGGGCGAGCCCATTATCTTTACCGGTCAACTCCAATTTGCAGAAAACGAAGAAAATGTAATCAACGGCGTGGAATTGCGCCACACTACCGGTAGGCAGGCGCTGGCCGTATCTCTGCCAGTAACTGACACAGCTGGTCTGTTTGTTCCTGTAACAGGAGACCTACCGGGAAGTCTTGATGTAAAAGTAACGTTTAACAATGTTGGTGAAGTGGTAGGTGGAGCAGCCTATTCGGGTACTCTTGGTAACACTCTTGGGAATACTTTAGGTAGTACGCTTGGGAACACCCTTGGTGGTACAGATCTGGAGACCTCAGGGACGTTCAAGGGATTGGCTCCATCGGCTAATATAGAATATGTTGTAAGATGGACGCCCCCCGTACTGCTTGATCCTCAGCCAGAGTTTAGTCTCATAACTTACTATCCGGGCGTTGGCCCCGGCGGCGGAACATCTCAAAGAGAAGTTGCGTTCACCTTGCCGCAGTTGGCGGCGCCACCAGTCATAGCTGGTGTGAAACTTGACCAAAATACCAACAGCCAGGAGTTGTGGGAGGTTCCTCTAGTAGGCCAGCCTGACACCACCGCGTTACCGAATTCAGATGCCGGGTTTAATATACCGACTGTAACAGTTTCTACTAACAAGGCGGACACTGATGCATCCCTGCCCAGTATAGACAGATTTGCCGCGATACCTGATATATCGGCGATACTGTCAGGCGCTAGCGCTCCAACTGGAACAGGTGAGATTAATGAGACTGCGACCAGTCAACAATACAAATTCACGGTTAAAAACATCCCCTCGGTCAGTGCCGGAACAGCTCCTAATTCGGAGCCACAGATAACAGCAAATACGAACGTTGCCGAACAGTCAAATCTGACTACCGTGTTAAATGGTAAAGAGCCGAAAGGCATAACCTACGATGGGGACTATTTCTGGATTATTAAGGATGGTCATGCTGACTGTGCTAGTAGTCCGGGCGACTCATCAGATGATCCGATGGGTGGCGGGGGAATGATGATGTTCGGGCCGGGGATGGGGCACCATGGGATGAGTGGTACGAAAGCTAAATGTGATGCCCTGCTTAAAGTGAACGCAACCTCTTCCAGCTCGATACTAGCGACCATTGAACTGCCAGGTTCTAGATTTGAAGGAATCACATATATCAATAGTGCTTTGTGGCTCGTAGAAAATGGATTCCGCTGTGAAAGTGCAGATTCGAGCGATGACTGCAACACTTATAAATCAAGGGTTTACAAACTTCCTACTACGTCGTTAACCGACGGAGCGACTGTTGACTGGTTTGGAGGCAGCAGTTGTAGTGCTCCATGCTCAACTGACAGGACGACTCCATGGCCCAAAGAATCGTGGGAGTGGGAGTCTTGGACAGAATCTGGAGCTATAACTCACTCTGGTACTGGGTCATCGGCTAAATTATATGTTGCTGCCAAGTGGGGCGGTGAATTTGTCACTATGGACCAAGGAACTGCCCCTCAGTTAAGTGCTAAGCAATGGACGGAAGGAGAATGTTGGTCCAGTTTTGACGGTATGGCTTACAAAGGCGGAAACCTGTATACGATCGAAGCTTCTGATTGGGATATGGGGAAGAAGTTGTGTGTATGGAATGCCAGTACCGGCAAATTGCAAGAAACTATAGATTTAAGCCTTGCTTCAGGTGATGTTAAATATGTTGGTGGCTTAACTTTCGGTCCTTCTACCGGTACTTACAAAGACGTGCTTTATTATGGCGCGGAAGGCAAAATGTGGAATTCTTTTGCCGGTGATACTGTTTCTACAGATTCACCGAAAGGAGTAACTCTATTCAAGCGTGGTTCTACAGGTATAGGTGCGCAGAAGGACGCGATATTTGTGGTCGTGGATGGTACTCCTTTCGACAAGATAATGAAGATTTCCTGGGATCTTTCAAGTCAGGCAACCTCTACTATGGCTTTGGATACCAGCTTTGACTCTGATGGTATAGCTGATGCTCCAAGCGGAAATATAGAAGGTCTAGTGGGTGTTACCGATGATGATGGTTCTTGGCTGTACATGATTTCAAACGAAGGCCACGAACGAAAAATGTTGTACAAGGTTAGTGCGGCAAATGGAGCAAATGTAGCTAACGCGAATCTGCAGCAGACGGCTGAAGTTTGGGATGATCTCGGCGGGATAACTTATTCTTCTGCGGCAGAGAAGTTATACGTGTATCCGAAACAGTGGAATAACCAGATATGGGAAATTGGAACCGGAAGTGACTTCGGTAATTTTAGCCGCACAGAGTGGCCGTGTTGTCCCAACAATGACGGTGCTACAGCTTTGGCTTACAACGAAGCTACCTTGGAGTTCTACACATTCAAAAATGGTAGCGTTGCTAAAATTAATTCAGACTATCAGTACATAGAGGGTAGCGATAAAGACCTGTACGATAACAGTTCAAATCCCCTGAGTAATATTGAGGGCGCCCACTTCTACGGGGACCAATTGCTCATGGTTGGTGACGACAAAGTATATATGGGTTACAAAATAGAGGTCGTTTCCAGTGTTCCCACTGCGATCGCGGTTCCTCCTGCAACAGCCGGTACCCACCGCGGTATGTGGGTGGTTGTTAATGCGAAGCCCAAAGATAAACTTTTGAAACTGACTATCCCTGCTTCAGCCACAACCTCAGCTGCGTCTCTAGATACGACCTTTTCTAGTGATGGAATCGTAGATTTGCCGAGCGGCGATGTTGAAGCGGCTGTTTATATACCCGGGACCGGGACGGCGGACAGCTATCTTTTCATGGTAGCTAATGAAGGTTCTGGTTGGGAAAAAAGGGCGAAACTATACGCTATAGACTTAACCACTGGAAATACGGTTAATGACTACGGAGGAGACTCGGGTCAAAGCCTGGAACAGGCTAATGTGTGGTTTGAAGTTGGTGGAATGGCCTGGGATGGTACTCAGATACTTTTATTTGGTAAAAACGATAACGGTGTTTTAGCGGTCGATAAGTATGGAGGACCAATTTCTACGTTCCAAGAGAAGTGGCCGTGTTGTCCACAAGCTTGGGGAGCCAATGGGCTCGCTTATCATGCAGGCACTGGCAAATACTATCAAGGTCAGTCCGGTAACTTAGTCAATTACGACATATCGTTCGATTTTGATTATAGTGCTGGTCAAGAGACGGCTCTTGCATTCCAGGACAACGCAGCAGGATGGGCTGCATCCAACGCGGCCATCAAGGGCATGGAATGGGACCAGGATTTGCTGTACGTGGCGTATGCTATTGGCAGCGACGGGTTTATAGCCCGTGGCGGTACCAGCGTTAAAGCTTATACGGAACCGGCAGGCATCGCGTACTCACCTAATGATGAGGTTAATAACGCATCGCACAGGTTCAGGTCCAGCATTATAGGAGAATCTTTGTGGTTGCTGCTTGAAGGAGCACCCACGCAAAAGATTGTAAAGGTTGACGTTGATGGTGTTGTTTGTTCAGATGCTACAAGTCAAAACTCAGATTGCAGATCGTTCCCGGCGTCCGGAACTTCTCAAGGTAATGGTTTCGTGGATGCGCCGACCAAGACTGGACGAGGAGTAGGGATAGCCTACCTCAACGACTTTGTTGGAGGGGACCCGTATTTGTGGATAATATCCAACGACACCGGCGGTTCGAAGCTCTATAAGATTTCTCCTACCACTGGAGAGGTTGTGGACAGTCGAAGGACATGCGATTTGGGCATAGAGTGCTCTAAACAATTTGGAGGCATAACCGCTTCTGATGACCACTTGATACTTTTCGGTAAAGACAAAAATGCGATATACGAGATCCGTCCTGGTGACTGGGGATTAGAACAGTCTTATGGACAGCATTCCGACCAGGGTGTCGGTAACGCAAATATCAGTGGCGGCCGAGACGTAGCTTGGAGACACGATAAGTCCCAGCTGATAAGCGGACGGAATAACAAGCTTGTTCAGTGGACCAAGTTCGGTAGCAATTATGAGAAAGCCTCGGATATTACCCTAACGGCCTCTCAAGTCAATTCCACGTCGACTATAGGTGGATTGGCGTTTAAATTAGACGAAGGACCTGGGTTTAAAGACGATATTGTCTACATAGCTTATTCCGAAGGTACGGGTGTGAATGCAGTAGGCAGGGTTAGAAAAGCAGGGATACCTACGGATAAGACAAATCTTCCTAGAGGCGTGGCTTATGTAGGCACAGACTTCACCTCGCAGGGCAATGCATCTAATGACCACCTGTATGTGTTGGTGGATGGGTTGGCTGGTGGAGATACGGTTTTGAAAATACAGGACCCTCAAAATTCGAGTACAGTTGTGGCCGAATTTAACTTAGGCACAAACGAAGCAGAGGGCATGGCTTTCGTACCGAATGGTGCGGGCAATGCGCCTGGTAGTCTTATAATCACGTGGGAAGATCAAAATGTTCATGATCATAGGTTTAGGCAGCAAATTGCGCAGTTCACCACTGATCATACTAGTAGCGAGTGGGGCATCGAGACCGGCAGACGCTCACTAAATTCAGACGACTATTGTTGTGACAAAATGCTTGGCATGGCATGGAATGGGGAATCATTAGTAATGTCGCCAAAACATGGCGGTCCCCACCTCGAGATTATCAACAAGGATAATGGAAACAGAGAACAGGGTTTGTATATGAGCGGATCGCCTTCAGAGTTACCCGAGGGTATGACCGCGGTAGGATTCAGAGCAGGTGAAGACTCTGAATATGTGACATTTAAAGGCAAAGAAATATTCAGATTCACAACCTCAGGTGTCTACGTCAATAAGTACACCCTTACCGACAACTCTGTTACGGAGATTAGAGGAGGAGGTTTTGGTTGGGTCGATCCAGGGGACGGATCTAGCGTAGAGAAGCTTTTCATGGGTGTAGTCAAAGGTAATTCCGGTTACATACATGCATCGATGGTTCCGCAACCAGCCGTTAGTCTAACTACCAACCCAAGGGGTCTTGCTACTGATGGAACTGATTTCTATGTGATTCTTGATGCAACTCCAAAAGACAAAATCGTGAAGATTGATGGCTCATCAGGCCAGATAGACACTTCATGGGGTGAGAATGGGGCGATTAATGCTCCTGACGATGAGGCCGAAGGAATAGTAATAGTCACTCAGGCAGAGGAAACAGGTTTCGTGCAGGCAGGTGCATACATTGTAACCAACGCACCTAAAACCATGGAACTCTGTAATGAACATGGATGTCAGGCTTATTTTGTACCGTTCCCGATGATATACAAGTTTAATCCGGCAACTGCTGTATTTGAGAAGGGCTATCAGAAGGGTGTCCGTCTCTACAGTGAAGCACATGGAGAACCTGTGTTGCTGATGCTGCCGGTTGGAGACCTTGCTTTCGACGCTGGAACCGGTAATTTCTTAATGACTCAAAAACAGGCTGGTGGTCAATGTGCCAGTGATCCTGAATGTGGCAGCGATATATGGGAACTTCGGATGGACCGCCATGCCAATGGCGTAAGACTTCCTACCGATCCTAACTCCGCTGCGATACACGCAAATTTGAATAATGTCCGTGCCGAGAGCATTGGTCCGTTCTATGTGGATAGTGCTCCGATCAAAGCTTCTGAAGGTCTGTTTGTTTTGCCCTCGTCATCGTTCAGTGAAGACAGGAGACTTGTAGTAGCAGGTAAATCAGGAGCAAGCCACGATAAAATAGCGCGGCTTTCCCTCTTAGATTGGGAGATGGTTTCTACAGAAGAGGACCTGGGTAAAGGCACAAGGTATGATTACCACACTATTAGTGGTGCCAGTATCAAAGGTGTGACATTCAAGGGTCAAGACCTCTACATTGCGGAAGATATGGACGGCAAGGTATACAAGACCTTCTTCCCGGAACAGACGGTCGAAACGACTCTCGAAGACAGTTACACGGTTAGACTGCAAGCTCAGGTACGCTCTAACAACTATGCAGGAACCAATACCTATTCGATCGCAAGGAACGCCGATCCTAGATTGTTGATCACAAGCCCAAGTAATGGATTTGTCTCAACGACGTCTCCGATAAGTTTGGCGGGTTATATCAATGACCCTGCTGCAACTCGAGTAACAGTTGGGATGACTGTACCTTATATAGAATTGGCTAATTCCGACGCAGAAACAGCGGAAGCAGGCGTTTGGGATAATGTCAAAGTGCCTGGTAACACCATGGCAGAGTGGCATAAAGACTGTGATAATCAGATAAGTCCTGCAGGGGACGGTGGTTCGTGCGTTTACCGGTTCGGAGTACCATCGACGGATCATTTCAATGGTAATCCCTCTGGTTCGTCCAAAGGAATATTTACCTTAGGTAATCCAGGCGACTCGTCGACCCCTCCCACAGGTGTACTTTCGGTACAAGGTGAACTGAAGCTCAGTTTCAAGACGTGGTTCCAGACAAGATTAGATCCGGAACATGATATTAAGACGTTGGAATTGGCTTATATTGAGAAAGATGCTGCGGGCCGGTTTAGTTCCCCATCTGAATCAGACTGGAAAGAAATTAGAAGATGGGTTGGACCAGGGTTCGATATGATACCTCCAGTGAATGCTATTTCTCCGGAAAACTGGGTTTTGGAACAGAGTAAGCCGGAAGCGTGGCATGAGACTAAGATCGACCTGGGTCAGTACGCTCCGGAAAATGTTGGATCGACAGGATTTAACATTATGTTGCGATTTGTTTTCGATTCGACTGACCAGTATGGATTTGGTAAGGGCTGGGCTATAGATAACTTGCTTGTGGCTGGTAAAGGTTTGATCACCAGCACAGTTGACACGACTGCATTGTCTACTCCGGTGGATATAGATGGCCGCAGGTATTTCCAGTCCTTCACAGGAACATTGCCTATTACTGAGGGTTCAAACGAGATTGGAGCGATGTTTGTGCTCCCGTACTCTCCGTTTACTGAAAAACTGGAAGTGCTGGCAGGATTCCTTGATCAGACCCAACCTATAGTTGCCTTTACCGGAGTGCCGAACTCCACAAATGAAAACCAGATTGATCTGACAGGTCAAGTCAAAGAGATGACATTCAGTCTGTTACAGGTTGAAAGGACTGGGGAGGATGGTCAAACAGACATTATTTATACCTCAACCAGCCTTGATCCCGGATCAACAGATGACTGTCAGGCAAACGAATTTTGTAAGACCTTTACGTTGCCGGTGACTCTGCCTGAGGGCAAAAATACCTTTAAGGCAATCGTAACGGACAATGGAGGCTTAACAGCCTCTACTACAGCAGCTACCATAGCTGACTTCACTCCTCCACAGGCTAATGTTAGTGTCGTGACCATCAGAAGCCAGGGGCAGGCTGTGGCGGGGGACCAGTATATTGTGACAGTCGCTGCTGACGACACCGGTTCAGGCACGGATTTTGTTGCTGGAGTGAACAGTGTGACTTTGGCGTCTAGCATGAGTGATGAGTCTGGTACAGGAAAATCGCTAGTTACTATAGGCTCAACGCCTGCGATTATGCGTGAAATGTATAGCTTGGGGACCACTAATAGTGCTCCTACGACTCATACTATCTTGGCGGAAGTTGAGGCAGGTACTCCTATCGGTGTGAATGACGTGTTTGTGACTCTCAGAGACGCCGCAGGTAACGTAGCTAATGCTGGTGGATCTTTCGATGTGGTTGCACAAAGATCCAATAGGAACTACTTCCTTTTCCCTGGAGCTAACTTCATGGGAATGGGCATGATACCCGATGATGGCAATAGCGCGACACCTGCGAAGTGCCCTGTGGTTGGTGGAGTTATAACTTGTTCAGGCACAGAGGATCCAAGCTTGGACAGATTGATGACCCAGGACATAACTTCCAGGGTCAATCCTAATATGAGTGTTCTGGCAACAAGCACTACACTTGGAGATATTATAGAGACTACGTGGGCCTACAGTATGGCAGGCAACTTCCTGAAACATTCGCCGGGACCGGGATCTCTGGACACCCTACAGGTGATGGAGCCGTTCCAGGGAATGCTGGTAATGGTGAACTCCACTGTTGAAGACGATAGCGGTGGTTTCCACGATGTATTTAAGATGGTGGATGTGGAAGGCTTTACTGCCCAACAGGCTGTTCCGATACGCATAAACATACAGGGTGTGTTCTTCAGAACCGGTATAGGTGAGGGAGGATTCCCTGAAGCGCCTCCAAGTAAGGAACTGAGAGTTGGATATAACTTGATAGCTCCTCATGTAGATGAAAGTGGTTCTGCGGCTAACCGGGCGTTTGACTATGTGTTCAGAGCGGCTCTGATCCCGAATGAGTTAGCTGTTTCAGCACTGACCTTCGATAGAAGAGTTGATGCGTCTCTGTTAACAGACGGTTCCATAAAGGCTCAGGTCTTTGAAGGATTCGTTACCAATGCGGGTTCCGATGTTCTCAAGCCGACGTTGTCATACTGGACGTTTATTGTTGATGACATGATCGATAACGGTCTAAACACGTTGCTCGATCCGAAAGGACCGACTATTACGCCATAGCCGTAATTTGATGAGCAGGGGGCTTGTATAGAGTCATTAGGACTTGTTTTATATATGGAGAGCCCTCCCTGGAACTCCGATAAAAATACGGATGATTCCGGGGAGGGCTTTTTAGAGGGCCCCGAAAATATAACGATGACAAATAACAGGACTGATGTTTAAACAAACAAGAGTAGCCACAGCGGTGTGGAGGTTGAGAAATAACCAACCTCTTACTGGTTTCGTCGTGTTGTTTTTGCTTGGTATGATGATTCTGGCTGGGGTTCAAGCAATGCATAACTTGGCTCCTGTTAGTGCTGCACCTAATCCTCCACATGTTCTTCACGGAGTCGTTAAAGATTTGTCGGGTAATCCACTAGGGGCCGGAGCTTCGATACAAGCGAGGATTAACGAAGTTAATTATGCACAGGTAATAACCAATCCTTCTACAGGCGTGGGTAATCAGAACACGTTGACCCATGGATTAAATGGCGGATTAAATTACGGAGTTAGTACTAATTTCCAAGTGTGTGCTGATGACGAATCTACAACATTTGCGAAAGAGGGTGGAGCAACCGGAGACATAATATTCTTCGTGGTCAACGGGAAAAAAGCAAATGTTCAAAGGTCTGGATCCAGCAGTGTTCAACCCTATCTCGCATTTTTTAAGGCAAAAGACGAGAGAGTTGATCTTGTAGTCACCGATGAAAACGCTAATACAGAAATAGGGTCAAATGATGCTTGTACGTCACTACAAGCAGTCTTGGCGCCAACTGCTGTTCCTACCACTCCTCCATTCTTTATAATGCCTCAGCCCACAGCAACACCTGCTCCAGCTGCAGCTGCAGCTGCGATGATACCTGTAGTTACGGCCGATTCCCTGTCAGAACAGGATCCAACTGATGCAGCAGAGACAGTTGCTGGCCTCGAAGCTAGCGAAGCAGCGGCCTTGTTCGCTGAATTAACAGCTGAATCAGCAGCACTAATAGCTGAAGAGCTAGAACCTGGAAACGCAGCAACTATCTTTGAAGAGTCAGATGCTGCCACAGCGGCCGTGATATTGGAAGTGGTGGATTCTGAAAAGGCAGCGGCTATTTTGGAGGAGGTGACGACATCCAAAGCAGCAGGCATCATCGAGGAAGTAACTACTTCCAAAGCAGCAGATATCATTGAGGAAGTAACCACGTCCAAAGCGGCTGTGATAATAGAGGTAGTAACTACCGCAAAAGCTGCAGGAATATTAGAAGAAGTCACCACAGATAAAGCTGCAGGAATTATTGAAATAGTTGAAACTTCCAAAGCTGGTGCAATAGTCGAGGAGATAGAAACCGCGAAGGCTGCAGGAATAATAGAGAAAGTAAATGTAGATAAAGCAGCTGGGATTATTGAAATAGTAACAACTTCGAAGGCCGCAGGAATAATAGAAGAAATTACTGTTTCAAAAGGTGCCGATATCATTGAAAAAGTAGAAGTTAATAAAGCCGCCGATATAGTTGAAGTAGTAACTATAATGAAGGCTATTGATATTTTTGAAGAAGTTAAGACTGTGAATGCTGCAAGGATATTAGAGATAGTGCCAGTTAGTACCGCAGGAAAGATAGTAACTGGTGTGACTGTTTCCAAAGCAGCATTAGTGATTGGAGAAATTACTCCAAAGGTTGCCGGTAAAGTGATGGATGAGGTGCCTACCAAGCGTTTGACTAGCGTAGTCAAGTTAGTTGATGAGGTCAAACTGGTAGAGAGTTTACCTGAGTCATCTACAGAAACTCTTTTCGCTTTGCCTGATAATGTGTTGATAGAGAAGATGCAAAGCGTCTCTCCTGAGCAACTGGTTGGCGAAAATGCCCCAATGGCGGACACTACTCTAGCAGAGACAATAGCTGTTTCCGTATCAGACGATTCTCAACAATTCAGAATTCCTGAAACAAAACCTGACTCATGGAGTAGTCTTACCCAAGAATCTGATCAACCCGGAATATCGGCAGTTTTGGCAAAATTCTCGAATGCTTTGAAAAACGTAGATGTATTACTCACTAAATTGGATCAGTTCCCGAATGGTACTACTTCGATACCATCTGAGAGGAAGATAAACTCCAGATACAAAGTGGAAGTAACCGGAGCTAGTTCTGCAGATATAGATGTAGTGCATGTCGGAGTCATTGTCGATAAGAACTGGGTCGAGCAGCAAGATGTCCATAAATGGTCACTTGACTTTAGAAGGTTGGACCCTGTAACCAATTCATGGATAACATTCCCGTCGAAGAGAGTTGCTGAGACTGATGACCAGATACTGTATACAATGAAAATACCTGGGTTCTCACTTGTAACAGTAAGCGGTGCGGAGGAACTACAAAAAGATAATATTGAAATATCCAGACCTGTTTTCCAGCCGTTACTGACAGTACTGGATGGACTGGTTACTGTGGCTGTAAACGTTTCAAATAATGGAACTGATACCGTAGAGTTCCCGACCACGCTTTGGATAAATGATTCCATTAGAGATATTGAAGTTGTTTCCGTTGAATCAGGGGATTCCAAGCTTGTGTCGTTTGAGTTGCCTTTAGGCCCAGGATCTTATGATCTTAGGATTCATAGATTCTTGCAGTCGTTTGAGATTTTGCCCGGAGTAAAACCTGAGATATCAGCTCCTACTGCCACTCCGACAGCAATCCCTACGGCGGTACCGCCTACCGCTACTCCTACAGCAACACCCACCGCAACAGCTACGCCTACACCCAGGCCTACGGTCCGGCCGACAGCGGCACCTACCTCCACTGCCGTTCCTAGACCAACAGCAACCCCTACAGTTATTGCTAAGCCTACTTTGACCCCGACACCAGAACCTACTGCTACGCCAGTGATTATTGTCGTTACAGCAGTGCCTACAGCGACATCAGAAGCGACAGCTACTCCAATAGCGACAGCTACTCCATTTGTTCCTACTGCTACATCTGTACCTACAGTTGAACCTACTGCTACACCTGTTCCTGTCGCCGAACCTAGTGGGGGGATGGGCGGTATGGTGATTATATTAGTAGTTGTAGTAATTGTAATCGTAGGTGGAATCGGGGTTGCCTTTGTGATGATGAGGAAAAAGTCTTCCTAAGGCCAGCATCAGAATACAAAACATCCCGTAAATTCTCTATCTAATACCCTAATCTGGTTGAATCTTATTTTGAAGCGCAGTTGCTTTTCAGGTATTGGTGTTAATCAATTAGCGTGAGAAATAGATAGGTCAATGGGTATCTTTAGTTATAACTTGATACATAAAAGCGGTTATGCGATTATTTTGAACATCTACCCATAATGTTGTAATCGAACCAAAGCTCTGGATAGGTTTGTTCGGTAGTGATTGGAGATTCAGGGTTGCTAGTTGTGATCCATGATCTTTTGATTGATAGCATTGCAGTGCTGGTGGCGGAACCTGAATTGAGTCTTAGCACTGTGTAATGTGATGGATGTTTGCCAGAATGAGTATCAACCCAGGCTGTTCCATTAGTCTTGTTGGTCAATGCCCAGTAAGTTTGGTTATTATGTTCTCCGGAAACCACTATCGCGCAGTTGTCTATCGTGTTTCCCGGTAACCTGTCTGTCTCGACCTCCACGATCGTTCCTTTGTAGTCCTTCCATGTCCGGTGGGAGTAAGAAATTGAAGGGAACCCCCAACCGCAAATCGATGCGGTTTTTAATCCTAGCCAACTACCGTTGTCAGAGTAAGTTTTCCCTATATTGATAGCATTATTGATCTGAGCTGTATAGGATCCTGAATTTAATACGGAACAGTTCGCAACTGTACTTGTAGCTGAAGCAAGCTCGCCATATAGCAATCTTCCCGAAAATGTAACTGAATCTGCCGATCCGGCAGGGCCGGGTGGACCTGGAGGTCCTTGAAAACCTCTGGCTCCCTGTGGTCCGGGTCCGCCAGAGAAACCTAATGGACCGATCGGGCCTGTTTCGCCTGGAGGTCCTTGTTCACCGGGGGGGCCAGGATCACCGGCTGGTCCTGCTTCTCCAGGCTCGCCAGATTCTCCTTTAGGCCCTGGATCACCTTGTGGGCCAGAGTCGCCAATCGGTCCGGTCTCACCTTGTGGCCCTTCTTTGCCTACAGGCCCTCGGGCACCTCTAGGACCGGTCTCGCCTTGGGGACCGATGTCCCCCGGTTCTCCCTTATCGCCTTTTGGACCTTCTGGTCCTTCCTGTCCTATGTTGCCCTGTGGTCCTTGTGAGCCTTTGGGGCCCTGATCACCTTTGGGGCCCTGTTCTCCCTGCAGGCCCGTATCACCCTTAGGGCCTGATGTTCCTTTAGAACCGGTAGGTCCTATTGGACCTTGATCACCTACCGCACCTGGTTCTCCTTTGGGGCCCCGAGGTCCTGCTTCCCCGACATCGCCGGTTAAGCCTATATCTCCCGGCGGTCCGGTACAGGCAATTGCTAGAGCTGAAACAAATGTTATTAAAAGTATTTTCAAATTGTGAGTTATCTTTCTACACACTGATAATTATCGCTAATTTTAATCCAATATCAAATGGAATTTGCCAACTATGTTCGATTAAGTGTATACAAAATTCAATAGGTTTGTATGACAAGATTATGCCTATTGAGCATCCTTGTCAGCAGACGTTCGTGGCAGCCAGTAAAAAAAACACCATCCTACGCATAAAGCAGCAGGGAACATCCCCCAGGCTACTGCGAATAGTTTCAAGGTACTGATATCGTATCTGTCTATATAGTAAGCATCAGCATTCGACGGCACACTATTTCCGAGTAAAGGTAGTAGAGTTACATGAACACAAAATGATATTAAACTTAACAAGAATATGGATTTGGTTTTATCGAATAACCTGATTCCATTCGCGGCAAGGATGACAGAGCACATTAATATCAACCCGTGATGTAGAGTCAGTGCATCTATAGAAAAAAGTTTATTGGATGCTGTTTCCGAAGTAGTTGAATCCTCAAAGAAAATATGGGTGTCTGTAACCTGAATGGATCTTCCATCTGGAACGAATGGTTCTGATATAAAAGCGAGAGCTCTGTTGTAGTGTTCCGCAACTGTTAACCAAAGTATTGAAATTAGTATCAATATGCATATCGACCTGACGAAGAAGTGCAAAAGTCTTGTACTATCCAATAGATGATGCCTTTTGTCTCCAATATAGCCACAAAATAATAGCCAATATGATCATTACAGATTGCCAGACTATCAGGTGAGCAAATGATAGATAGTCCGGATAGTTTATTCCTATCCAAAATAGGTTCACTATGCGGAGTAGATTGATCACGCTTAGTATGCAAATTCCCAATATAAGGCCAATAATTGTTGATTTGGCTGACGCAGGTTGTGCTAAAACAGCAGCTATGAAAATTATGATTGGTCCTATAGCAGTACATTCTGGGGCGATATTTACTGAGAACTGTCCGGAAGCCAATATAGTTCCTTCGACGTGAGTTTCGTAGCCGAATCCATTTAGGATTTTGCTAGAGGAAATTGCAGTCCATTTTCCGAGGAATTCGACCCAGGATGTACCTAGGTAACCAAAATATATCAATAGAGACAATAACAGGCCTGAGACTATCATGATTACAGGCCTTGACTGAGCCGGTAATATTCGATCAATTAATACATTTAATGTTGATCTCATTTCAATACACGTGTGTATTAATTAGACAAGCCATGTCATCTAATTAATGCAGAGACAGCTCTTTTGAAGTTTCTTCCAAAGAGGATCTGACTACTCGGATGATCTCATCTACTTCTGAGCTGGTGATGCATAAGGGAGGAGTGAAACTCACCATGGTTTCACTTGCTTCAAGAAGGAGACCTTGGTTTCGGAATTTCTCGGTCAGCTTTTCACCCAGACCAATGGATTTATCAAAGCTCTCTTTGGTGGTTCGATCTTTCACGAACTCTATGGTTTGCATTAGACCAATTCCTCTTACATCACCAATAAATTGGTATTGGTCCATCAGATTATGGAGATGATCGCTAAGATATTTCCCAACTGATGCAGTATGTTCCACGAGGTTTTCAGATTCGATTATATTCATGTTTTTTAAAGCGGCCGCTGCTGATACCGGGTGCCCTCCAAATGTTAATGCCTGTCTAAAATGATCTTCATCCGATCCGAATCTATCAGCTATTTCATTGGTGACGATAGCTGCTCCGATTGGGAGATAGCTACTGCTTATACCTTTAGACAATGTCATGATATCGGGGACAACCCCCCAGTGTTCCAAGCCAAACATCTTGCCAGTTCTTCCGAATCCCGTTACTACTTCATCGGCTATCAATATTACCCCGTAACGATCACAGATCTGTCGTAACATAGGCCAGTATTCATCTCCGGGAACAGCGTTGCCCACAGATGAGGTAACTGGCTCAGCGACAATAGCTGAAATTGTGCTGGGACCATAGAATTTAATTAAATCCTCGACTGCCTGGGCACATAATACTGCACACTCAGATGCTGATTGACCACCTCTCTCACATCTATAAGGATGAGGCTGGGGTGCATGCACTATACCTGGGTATGCAGGATAAAAGTCAGTGAGATTACTGTATCCTCCTAACCACATCACTCCCTGGGTAGCTCCGTGGTATGAACCTTTACGGCCTATAATTCTGTATCTGCCTGATTCTCCGATTCTGGTGTGGTAGGATTTTGCCATCTTTATGGCTGTTTCGTTGGCTTCAGATCCTCCAGTAGTGGCCCACGCACGCTCTAGTTTGCCAGGGGTGATCTGAGCCAGCTTTTCAAAAAGTTTTACCTGTATTTCGGTTGTACTAGTCTGGGGGAAGTAGTGTAAGTTCAGCATCTGTTCATATGCTGCGTCTGCTATTTCCTGCCTTCCGTATCCTACGTTCACTGAGGCGTATCCGCCACGGACATCGATCCATGTTTTTCCTTCAGAGTCAGTGAACCGGATGCCTTCCGCATCAACGGCGATTTGGGGCCCGCCCTGCTCACTGATTTCTACCCAGTCTCTACTTGGCATCCAGAGATGTTCAAGAGCGGCGGACTTTAATTGTTGTATTTCTTCAGAATTCAATGTATCAACTTTCAAACCAGTTATTCATAATGGGTTTTCCATCGGTATCAATACATCACCAAACTAATTTGAGTTATGTATGGCTTAGGTAGTTTTGGCGATACCCAGCTGTCCTTCTACCTCCCATAGAGTCAGATCAATTGCATGCACTATTTCATCTATTTCATCTCGGGTGATACATATCGGAGGCCCAATGGCTAAAGTGTCCCCGACAGCTCTTAGAATCAATCCATGTTTTTTAAATCCCTGATTCAATCTAGTTGGTAGTAGGGTTTCCTTGGGGAATGGTTCTTTTGTATTTCGGTCCGATACAAATTCCATCTGGATCAATAATCCCAGTCCCCTGACATCACCGAGTATTGGATGGTCAACCATGAGACTAGATATCTGTTCCTTAAAATATGCACCCATCACTTCTGAGTTCTTGACCAGACTTTCCCGTTCCAATATTTCTATATTTTTTAGTGCCGCCGCTGCGGAGACCGGATGCCCGCTGAAAGTGAGGGTGTGAATAAGTTTGTTGTCTGCTCCGGCGAAAGCATCTGCTATTTCCTTCTTTATCACGGTCGCTGCTATTGGCAGATAGGTACTCACGATGCCTTTAGCTAGTGTGAGGATATCGGGGACAATGTCCCAGTGTTCAACAGCAAACATTTTGCCTGTACGACCAAACCCACAAATCACCTCATCAGAAATTAAAAGCACACCGTATCGATCACAGATTTCTCTTACCATTGGCCAATACTCTTCGCCGGGAGCTCCTGAAGCTGCTGCTACTGGCTCTCCTATAACTGCGGCAACACTTTCAGGTCCCTCAAATTTAATTGTTTCTTCAATTGCCTGAGCACATAATACCGCACATTCAGAAGGGTTAGTCCCGCCTAGTTCACACCTGTACGGCAACGGCTGAGGTACATGAAGGATGCCTGGGTATGCAGGTTCGAAATCATCTCTTCCGGCCCCTGGAGCACCTCCCAACCATACTACTCCTCCAGTGAAGCCGTGGTAGGAATTTTTCCTGCTAATAATTTTATAACGACCATGGTCGCCGTTTCTTTTATGGTATGCTCGGGCTATCTTTAGCCCAGTTTCTATAGCCTCAGAACCACCGTTAACAAAATAAGTTCTGTTCAGTGTGCCTGGTGTTATTTGGGCGATCTTTTCTGCTAGTCTAATGGTAGGTTCTGTTGCGGTACCCGCCGGGAAGAATGATAATTTCTGGGCTTGTTGGTGAGCAGCATCTGCGATTTCAGTGCGTCCGTATCCGACATTTACTGAATTGTAGCCACCATTGACGTCTATCCATGATTGACCTTCGGAGTCTGTAATTCTGATCCCGTTGCCTTTAACAGCTACGAGTGGTCCGCCTTCCTCAGCCATCTCAATCCAACCTCTGCGGTGAGGGAACATGTACTTGAGAGCTGCATCGCGTATACGATCAGTATTTGGTGTTATCGGCATAACGATCTCAGTGTATGCTATCTACGTCGCTGTCGAGGATCGAAGGCTTCTCGGAGCCCATCTCCTATAAAATTAAGCGCTATAACAGTCACGAAAATCGTCATTCCGGGGAAGGTTGACATCCACCATGCAAGGTCAATAAACTGTTGCGATTCCGCCATCATTGAACCCCAGGCGGGTGTAGGTGGTTGTACACCAAGGCCCAAGAAACTTAAAGCTGCTTCCACCAATATTGCGACGCTCAACAGCAGCGACACCTGTACTATAATCGGAGATAATGTGTTGGGCAGTATGGCTCTGAACATTATACGACGGTCTCTTGCTCCAATAGCTTTTGCAGCTGTAACATATTCCATTTCTCTCAATGAAAGCGTATTAGCCCTAACAACACGTGCGTAGGGCGGGATTAAGGTTATAGATATAGCAAGCATAGCGTTTGTTAACGACGGCCCCAGGTATGCAACTAAGAGTAATGCTAGAAGAAGACCTGGGAGTGCCAAGACTACTTCTAGAACACGCATTATTATGCTGTCTATCCAACCACCATAATAACCTGCCACAAGTCCTGCGATAACTCCAGCAGTTGCTGAGATAGCTATTGCCATCACTCCCACTCTCAGAGATACTCTTCCGCCTACGATAATTCGGCTGAAGATATCTCTCCCAATATTATCAGTTCCCATAATGTGCTTGAATGTAGGCTTGGACATAAGGTTGTCAAAGTCGCCATATTCAGGGTCATACGGTGTTATTCCCAGAATGGATACGACGGCTATTATTAAAAACCCTATACCGCCCACCATAGCTGCGCGGTTGCGTTTGTAGTTGAGCCAAACACCGATCCAAAAACCTTTTCTTGAGGGTGCATTCTGAAGAGTGGCGGCCGTGTTTTGATCTGTCATTATTGGTACCTAATTCTGGGATCAAGATAACCGTAGCTAATATCTGCAATTAGATTGACCGCTACAAATGCAGAGCCAGCCAATAATACTGCTGCTTGAACAACCCCATAATCAAGTCTCTTGATTGCACTCACCAACAAGGCACCTAGTCCGGGCCATCCAAAGACTGTCTCGGTGACGATTGATCCTGTGAGTAGACCACCAAATTGTAGTGCGATCACAGTAACTACCACCAAAAGCGCATTTTTCAATGCGTGTCTTGTTACGACTGTTCGGTAATGAAGTCCCTTGGCGTGGGCTGTTCTAATGTAGTCTGAGCTCATAACATCCAACATTCCTGAGCGCATAAACCTGGTTAGGCCACCGACTAGTTGAATGCCGAGAGTGATTGAAGGAAGTACAAGATTATGCAAACTAAAACCGCCATCTACTGGTCCGTAACCAGATGTCGGGAACCAGCCGAGTTGAACAGCAAAAAATAGTATTAGCATCATACCGACCCAGAAACTGGGAGCGGCTATTCCGAACAAAGAAAATGCAGTTAGTGCATGGTCCACAGAAGTATTTGGTCTGGTTCCTGCTATTATGCCGAGAGGGATAGCAAAAACCACTGCAATTAGGATAGCAGCGAGTGCCAGGGGTGCCGACCTCTTTGCCTTTTCGAGAACCAGAGATCTAACGTCTACTCCTATTCCCAACGTCTGTGTTACTCCGAAATCTCCGCGGATTACGTGAGTGACCCATTTATAGTATTGGACAGGAATGGGCTTATCTAGTCCGAGGGCTTTTTCGTCTGCCGCACGGGCATCGTGGGCGCTACCAGCTTCTATGAAGCCTAATCGTATAACAGATGGATTACCGGGCGCGAAACGTATGAGGGCGAATACCACTATAGAGAGAGCGACGAGCACATATGCAGACTGAAGTAGTCTGCGTGCAATATAAGCCTGCATAGATTTGTTCCTTAAAAACCAAGGGATGTACTTTTGGGAATATCTGTAACATATACATCCGCGCCTCTCCCTATTTCAGGAAGAGGCGCGGATCAGATTAATCTTTGCTCAACTTGGACTAACTCTAGTCCTTAAATTCCCAGCGACCAAGCATGTAGGGGCCGCCTCGGGGACCAAGAAGTAGATCAGACACTTTGTAGCTGGCACCCATGTAGCGAGGCATGGACTGCAGCACGATAGCAGGGATCTCTCCAAAGTGAATCCTTTCCACGATTTCCTTATAAATACCTATTCGCTCTTCGCGATCAAGCGTGGAAAGACCTGCCTTGAACAACTTCTCAATCTCGGGATCGTAGAAACGGGTCTCGTTGTTTCCGCTGAAACCAGAATCTAATGTTCCTTTGTTAGTCTTGAACACATTTGTGATCATTCCGTCTGGGTCAGGAGTTCTTCCCAGCCAGTTGTCTCCGACGTCGAAGGTTTTGTGCAGTTTGTTAAAGCAAGCCGGACCATCTGCTTCGCAAGCTACACCGTAGTGAATCTGCTCAAACCACGACGGTGTGTCCAGCACTCGAATCTCTGCATTCATTCCGCCTTCTTCGAGGCTTTGCTTTGCTACCTGGGCCAGAACCTTGGAGAACGGTACGAACATGGGAACCCAGTCAAGTGTTACAGGCAAGGTATAGCCTGCATCCGTAAGTATCTTCTTTGCCTTTTCTGGATCACGCTCTGGGCATGGGAAGTCTACGTATGCCCAGTGCTGTTTTGGCAGAGGGTTACAGCTTACTTCACCGACACCGTTAAATACGACTTTGTTGATAGCTTCTTTATCAATGGCGTATTGAACAGCCTCGCGGATAGCCTTGTCTTTGGTGATTCCTTCTCTGTAGTTGAAGATCAACTGCAGGTAAGAGGACGTGAATCCTCCAGGCTGTCCTAGGAGCTGTAGGCCAGAAGTGGCTTCAACTTCCTCAAGATGCGCGGAGTCAATGTTCATTACCAAGTCAACCTCGCCCGCCTTTAATGCTGCGAGCCTAGTCAAATCGACTTCGATCGGTACTGAGATAAACGTGGTTGGCTTCCCTCGCAGACGCTGCTTGTCATAGTGGTCTGGGAAAAGTTCGTATTCGGCCTTGTCGCCTGGAACCAGTTTCCTGAAGCGGTAGGGGCCGGTATATACAGGAGAGACGTCTATAGTACTGATTGAGTCTGGGTCAGTGAGTACGTTGCACCTGGCAGTTGCGCGTTCACTAAAGAACACAGGGCTTACAAAGGCCGTGGTTAACACGAACGTGTTGTCGTCAGGGGCATGATAATCAGTTACATTAGCCTGGTAGGCTTTGCAACGACCTCTATCTCCGATGTCCACCGCAGCTCTATTCCAGCTATAGACAACATCTTCAGCAACGAGCTTTTTACCATTGTGGAACAAAACATCGTCTCGGACATTGAATGTGTATGTAAGACCATCGTCACTGATTTTCCAGCTGTCTGCGACTTCCGGTAGTGTTTTCGTGATGGTTACATCATGCATAACAAGCGGAGTCAGCATAAGGGAGTTGTACGTGTCATTGACTGACTGGGACTTTGCTCCATCCAGAAATTCAATAGGGCCAACATTAGCTGCCCTCATAGTTGTAGGCTCGGGTCCTCGAGTCGCGATGACTTCAACGACCTTCTCCACCTCAACAGTTTTCACTACTTCTTTCTCGACAGGTACTTCCTTGACAACTTCTTTAATAACCTCTTGCGTAACGATCTTTTCTACGGGAACCTCTTTGATCACTTCCGTAGTACCGCCGCAGGCTATGGTAAGAAGAATAGCGGAAACTGCACCTGTCAAAAAGGCACGTTTCAAAACACTCATATTCTAAACCTCCACAGTATTGCTTTTTGAGTATTATAACTCAGGATGCGGTTATATATACCCTATAGGCATTTGACTGTCAAGGTATCAACAGGAAGAAAATAACTTCAAAATCTACCAATTGTCATTACTTTGTGTCTAGCCTCTAGTTGTGATGCGATAAGAAGATCTTAGGTGTACTATCTAGTATGGTAGTTGAGTCTCTGGATGTTCTTGTAAATAATGAGCTGTTCGCACACCAAAATTTTCTTGGAGCTGAATAGTCAGACCGCCATCAACCGCTAGGGGGTGCCCGGTTATAAAAGAAGCCTCCTCAGAACATAGAAACACTACTGCATTAGCAATATCGTCGGCAGTTCCGACCCGTCGTAGTGGATACTGGTCTTTAAACAATTCAAGGCCAGTTGGATTGGTTTCCCACATTTCCCTCAATCTCTCTGTAACCATGTGTCCTGGAAGGACTGCGTTTACTCGAATCCCGTCAGGACCGAACTCTGTTGCCATCTGGCGAGTTGCGCCAATGACCGCATGTTTTGCAGTTTCATATACGAGCAGACCGGGAGCTGCTAAAACACCGTGAACGGACGAAACGTTTACAATACTTCCGCCTCCGCTCTGTCGCATTGCCGGAACAGCATATTTTGCCCCAAGAAATATTGATTTGACCAGTATGCTAATGTCACGATCCCACTGTTCTTCTGACAACTCTTCTGCTCCTCCACTGGATGCTGACATTACATCGAATGCATTGTTGAAGAGAATGTCTAGCCTATCCCATATGGACACAGCGTGTTTGACCATATTTCGAATATCAGAATGTTGCGAAACGTCGACCCTCACAGCTTCTGCTTGATGTCCATTTTGACAGATAACATTTGCATTTTCTTGAGCCTTATCGATATCAATGTCGGCGATTAAAACTTTGGCTCCTTCTTCTGCAAGCCTGCGGGCAGAGGCTCCTCCAATGCCTTGAGCTCCTCCCGTAACAATAGCTACTTTCCCGGATAGGCGTTGCATATTGAACCTCCTGAAAAACTGACACTAATTAAATATTTGTGTGACGATGTTGAGACAATATTAACAGTACTGAGTTTGACTGCTCTAGTTTGAGGGGGTATATTTCGGCTCACTTGTATTGAAGGAGACTTATATGAAAAGGAAAGTCGCTGTAGTTACGGGCGGAGCCGGTGGAATCGGTGCCGCGGTTTCACGTGCGTTTGTGTCTGACGGGACCGCTGTGACTATTGCAGATATGGACAGGGATGCGTCGATGAAATTAGCTAAAGAGCTCAATGCTGAGAGCAAGAATTCAGCACTGGGACTACAAGTTGAAGTTACTGACGAGCATTCCGTAAATTCGGTTGTTCAAGCGACAATCGAAGCCTTTGGGAGGATTGATTTCCTGGTACATTGTGCCGGTAACAACATAAGATCTCCTATAATAGATATGGCTGCAGAAGATTGGAACAGAGTACTTGGAACACATTTAACTGGTGCTTTCTTGTTCAGCAAAATTGTTGGCAGAAACTTGGTGGATCAAGGCGATGGAGGAAGAGTGGTTTTCATTTCCTCAGTAGCGGCCTACGCACCTGTTCCCGAAAGAGGTGCCTATAGTCCAGCTAAGGCTGGTCTTATCGGGCTTGCTGGGGTGCTTGCTCTTGAATGGGCAGACTACAACATCAATGTGAATGCGGTTTGTCCGGGAATGGTTCTGACTCCTATGACTGAAATGGTTTACAAACGTGAGCCGTCGCTTAGAGCGGACCGACTGAAGCGTATGCCCTCAAGAAGAGAAGCATATCCAGAAGAGGTTGCTGACCTTGTTTTGTTTTTGTGCAGCGAAAAATCCACCCATATTAACGGTACTGCAATACCTGTCGACGGGGCGTTCTTGAAGAATGGATTTATGTTGGAGAATGAATGAGCTATTGGCAAATATGTATTTGTTATTAACAGGATTTAAATGGTGACTAGGAGGGAATTATGGCACTGCTAGACAATAAAACACAGGTATCAGTGCTTGTTGACGGATTGGATCATCCAGAAGGAATAGCATGGGGTCTGGATGGTTATGCATATGCTGGAGGAGAAGCTGGTCAGGTTTATCGGATAGACATAGAAAACGAGGAAGTAGTTCAGTTTGCTGATACTGGAGGATTTGTTCTTGGCCTCGCGATAGATGGTGAAAACAATATTTATGCGTGCGATCCCGGCAATAAAGCGGTCATGAAAATAACCCAAGGAGGGGCTGTATCAACTTATTCAACAGGCTCAAAAGATGAGCCTTTTCGAGTGCCGAACTATCCTGCTTTTGACGAATCAGGAAATTTGTATGTTTGTGAATCAGGGGATTGGCATGAAGATAATGGGATGATTTACAAAATTAAACCTGGTGGAGAAACACAGGTATGGGACAGGCGAGCAAAAGAATTCCCGAATGGCCTTTCACTAGGGCCAAATAACACTCACTTGTATGTAGCAATGAGCGTTAATCCGCCTAGAGTTGACAGAATTCAAATTAATACCGATGGCACTGCGGGGGATTTAAATACGGTTCAAGAATTCCCAAAGACGGTACCGGATGGAGTAGCATTTGATATTGAGGGTAATCTCTATGTATCAATGTATAGGCCCGACGTGATTTATCGCCGGACACCTGATGGTCAGGCAGATGTATTGGCAGAAGATTTTGAAGGAACATTAATTGCATGTCCCACAAACATTGCCTTTTGTGGAAGAGGCAGGGATATTTTGTTGAGCACCAATTTAGGGAGATGGCACATAACTCGCTATCAAACCGGAGTTGCGGGAGCGCCTCTAAATTATCCCAATATAACCTAGAATTATGAGGCGATGCCTTGTTATGACGAGGAGTATTTAGTGATGTTAGATATTTTGATAAAGAATGGCACTGTGATCGATGGCACGGGAAGTTCTAGGCAGCTGGCTGCTGTTGGTATCAAAGATGGCAAATTAGTACTAGGAAGATCTTTGGATCAGGCATCCGCTGCTCGTACGATAGACGCCACTGGATTAATCGTTGCTCCGGGGTTTATTGATATGCATAGCCATTCAGATACTACAATGCTTGAAGACCCGGGAGGCGAAAGCAAAGCCCATCAAGGCGTCACAACAGAGGTAACTGGTAATTGTGCCTATTCTCCATTTCCAGTTTCACCAAATGCTGGGTTAGCGAAAAGTCAACGATATGGCTGGCCATTTTCCAGTCCGGAATGGGACTGGACAGATCTGGATGGATGGGCGAATTTTCACGAACAGAAAGGAATTAGTCTTAACATTGCCCCCCAAGTTGGACAGTCGGCAATCCGTCAAGCTATAGGGTTAAATGATAATCGGCCCCCTAATAAGGACGAAATGAACCGGATGAGATCTCTTGCTGCTGAAGCTGTAGAGCAGGGAGCTTTTTCTGTTTCCACAGGCCTCACCATCGCACCTTCAAGTTATGCTACAACTGACGAGTTGGTGGAACTTGTTGGAGCGGTATCCCAATACGAAGGAGCTTTCTACGTGACACATGCTCGGGTTTGGGCTAATGAGCACGTTAAAGCTGTAGAAGAGGCAGTTGAAATAGGACGTCGTGCTGGTGTACCCGTCCAATATTCCCACATGGCCATTGTAGACAGTCGTGCATTCGGAGATGGGCACAGAATGTTGGGAGTTATAGACAAAGCTAGGACTGAGGGATTGGATGTAACCTATGATATGTATCCATACACTGCGGCTGGCACAGATTTGAAACAGTTGGTGCCTGAATGGTTGCAGGAAGGTGGAGTTGAGTCCATGTTGAATCGACTCAGAGATCCTGATTTAAGAAATAAAGCTCGTGATGATCTCGCACAAAATGGGTGGTTTAGAGGTTTGCCGTTTGTATGGAATTCTATGGTGATATCTAATGTTGAAACCGTTTCCAATCAGGATTTGGTTGGATTATCAATAGATGAAGTTGCTTTGAAACGTAATACAGATCCGTATGACACGATGCTTTCATTAATTGTTGAGGAAGAAAACCAATTAATGATTGTGATGCATAACCGAACGGAAAGTGACATAAGATTTTTTCTGGGCCATGAATCAGCGATGATAGGATCTGATGGGAACGCTATTTCTCCAACAGGGCGCCAATCGATTGATCAGCCACATCCCAGATTTTATGGTACATATCCACGAATATTAGGGCGATATGTTCGTGAACAGCCTTCGGTACTCTCACTTGAATCAGCAGTACGGAAAATGAGTGGTATGCCAGCGGAAAGATTGAAATTAAAAGACAGAGGTTTGATATCCGACGGGCTTATGGCTGATGTGGTGTTGTTTGATCCTATCACTGTTATTGATCAGGCTACTTTCGAAGAACCACATCAATATCCATTGGGAATCCCTTTTGTATTTGTAAATGGTGTCGCTGTTGTGGACAGCGGTGTGCATACAGGAGCAAGGCCAGGTTGTGTTTTAAGACGAGGGGGATAGGTTATTTAGGTTGAGTGTTTACCTGCAGGCTGGTCATCAATAAACAATTGATGATCTCCTTGAATGTCATCGATTTCCCGCAAGTCCTTTGGGCTCAAAGTCCAACTGCCAGCTTCAGCGAGTTGGGGTATGTCCTGTACTCTACGTGCTCCAACTATGCTTGTATAGACTGCAGGATGTGAAACTGGCCATGCAATTGCGAGTTGAACCAAGTCTCTACCATGATCTTGAGCCCATGTGTTGAGTTTTTCTGTCACGGCAACCGTGTTTTGAAATGATTCACCATGAAAAGCCGGCCATGTTGAACGTTCGTCGGATTTCTCGAAAATATGACCTGCTTTGTAACGTCCTCCGAGCAGTCCTTTTGCCAGCACAGAGTGAGCCATAACACCGATACCATTATTTAGATAAGCGGGGAGAATATCATTTTCGGTTTCCCTGAACAATAAATTGTACCTAGGTTGACCGCTTTTAATAGGACCTGCTTTAGCACCGCTTACTATTTGCTCCACAGAAAAATTTGAAACCCCAATATATCTGATCTTACCTGCGTCCCTCATTCGGATAAGGTCATTCATGGTATCTTCAATGTTACGTTCACTTGGTTGGTGTAGCTGGTATAGATCTATATGATCAGTTCCCATGAGAGTAAGGCTGTTTTCTAAGGCGCTGGTAATGTGTTCGGTTGAGTGATCATCACCAGATACTTTGGTGGCCAAGAATAATTCCCCTCGAATTCCTTTGATCGCCTTGCCTATGAGTGCTTCCGCGTTCATGTAGCCTTCTGCAGTGTCAATAAAAGTTAGTCCGGCATCAATGGCTGAGTGCATTGTAGAAATAGCCATTGATTCGTCGATTTGACCGTATGCTCCACCCAGTGGCCATGTGCCGAAGCAGACTATTGGCAATTCAGGTCCGTCCATTCCCATTTGTTTTGTTCTCAAAATTGATACCTCCTACGAAATGACTATATAGAATTTTGATAATGGTCGTTAATCTAAACTGCCATTTTCCAAGTATTCAAGAGCGTTTAGTATAGAGTCAGTACTACCGAATCCACCAGCCTTGGTTACTATACGGAGGCCATCAGCTTTCCCTCCAACGATTTTTCCTGCAGGGATACCTGGTTCCACCTCTCCGACCAATGTTATGTGGTCAGGTTGCAAATTTCCAAGAACAGCGGCTGCTGTACTACCTCCAGATAGAAATAAACCTGTACACCTATCATTTAAAATTGAGTCAGTAGATTTTGCTAAAGATTTAGCAACACAGTGTTCTTTATTTTTAAAGTAACTATTGTTGACAGAAGTTATGACTATCGAGGTCTTTACGTCATGGAAATTGGCAATTGCTGAAGGAGTCAGAAAAGGTATATCACGGGAATCTTGTAGGTGCCGGAGTTGCAGAATGGTCCTTTCATGTAAGCTTCCTATGACTATTAAGCTAATGCCAATCTTTGAATCGAAACAAATTGCCCGGTCAGAAAATCTTGAGTCCATCATAACTCCCATTTCTCTGGCCAGCCCTCCAGATCCGCATATAATCCATTTCCCATAAGCGTTTGAGGCAGCGTCAGCGATTGACTGTAGATGCTTTTGTTCCATTGCGTCACAAACCAGAATGTTATGGGTACTAGTTTTCATATGGTGTCGAATAGCGTTGGTGCCTTTTGAAATAACATCTAAGCTTAAAGTATCTACACTGTACCGCATAGATTCTGATAGTAGTGTTGGAATGTGAGATTGGAATACAGGATTAGTAGGGTCTTTGGAGAATGAACTTTTATGTATAGGTAAACCATCAACCAGCATCGTCCCTCCTACAGTGGTTTTCCCTGTGTCTGGAAATGCAGGTGCTACTAATACCCTGTAGATATTCATGGAATCCATCATTGATTCCAATTCAACTCCGATGTGACCTCTCAAAGTGGAATCTATTTTCTTGTAGATTTTCCTCACGCCTATTTTTTGACTTGCATTAGCTATTTTGATTCTTGCATTAGAAGGCGAGTCGTCTCTACTATCGGTATTTATTGCCACTGAATCAGTATCCGGGAGTGAATTAGGGTTAAATACTACCGAAGCATTAAAACCCTTAGCCGCCAAGTAGCCGCTGCTGTCCATGGCGCCTGTGAGATCATCAGATATTATAGCGAGCTTCTTGTATTCCATTTTGTTTTGAAACATATAAATTTGACCACAATTGTTTTTAATAACTCTGTGGTGTCAACATTGTTTCGTTAAGGTGTCGGAGCTTCTTGTGGGAGCAAATTCTCATATTTTAATTCGCTCCACAGTTCAGTGGGTATGGAGTGGTTAATCATTTTGAGATTGTCTTCTATTTCACCAGATGTAACAGAACCAGGTATTGTGGATATGACAGCAGGATGAGCTAGTCCAAATTGCAAGGCCACAGCCTTTAATGGGACAGCATATCGTTGGCAAACAACCTTGATATTACGCGCCAATTCGAGTTTATCAATTGGCAACAGCATACTTTTACTTTCTCTAGATGTGTAGTAATAAGTGTTTTGAGAGAGGTCTGAGCATAACACTCCATTGTGATATGGGGCCCCTAGTATAACCGCAGTCCCCATTTCTTCGCATCTGGGTAAGAGCACCGACAGGGCTGAATAATCTATGATTGTGTACCTGCCCGCCAAAAGAATACAGTCTAATTCGCATTCTTTAACGAAAAGGTCTAGCATTTCCCATTGATTCATAGCCACCCCAACTGCACTTATAATGCCTTGAGCTTTCAGTTCGGATAGTGCAGGCACTGACTCATCAATTGCCTGTTGCAAGTTTGATTCCGGATCGTGAACATATACGATGTCTATATGGTCCATGTGTAGACGCTTTAGACTTTCGTCGACAGATCTCATCACACCATCCCTACTGTAGTCTGCCACGGCATCCAACTCATGCGGGACAAATCCGTCATCAGTCGCGTGTAAATCAGCAGGTATTAATACACGACCTACCTTGGTTGATATTTTGAAATCTGTTCTTCGGAATTCGGCAAGGGCTCGACCGTATCTACGTTCCCCTCGTCCAAATCCGTAATAAGGAGCGGTGTCGAAATATCGCATCCCTAATTGGAATGCTCTCTTAATAGTGCTGACTGCCACATTTTCATCAACATCAAACAAAAATGCACTTAGTGGAGCACCGCCGAGTCCTAGTGAGCTTACATCAACTCCATTGTTGGGGATTTCGTTCTGAACTATTTTGTTGTTCATTTGAAATGTATAGATTTAGGGCGTGAAACTTCATTTGATTTCGATAAACTCGATCCAATTCCCTTCCGGGTCTTGCAGATAACATGCGGTTCTGCCCGGGGCTACTTCTGTTGGTGGATTTAGCTCAATGGCGCCATGGGCCATAGCTTGTTGGAACACAGAATGGATGTCTTCCACTTGGAAAGCGAGATGAGAACTTCCTATCACATTACGTTCTATGGTCGGTCTATGTGTCGGGTCAGGATTAACATATTGAATTAATTCAAGGCTATGCGAGCCTATACTCATTAAACAAATTTTAAGGCAGGCACCTTTGTACCCTATAACATTGTCTATTCCAGGTCCTTGCCTTTCGTATCTGACTTGTTCTTCAAGACCAAGGCCCTGTTGATAGAAATCAACTGCTTTCTCAATATCCTTCACAACGAACCCTGTGTGATGCATCTCTTTTATCATTACTCTCCCTCTGTTTCTCGAACTTGCTGGTCTATCATAGCAAGCCCACTGCTAATTTTGTCCCTGAAGGCCTCTACGTTTTCATGAGACCATTCGTAGAAACCTGCCCCGGATTTTACCCCGAAATTCCCATTGGTTACTTTTTCACTGATCAATTTCGGTGAACGCGGTGATGATTCTATTACTGGGAACAATTCATCAATAATGTGTGAAATAGTATCCCATCCAGCCAAATCGAATACTTCAAATGGCCCCGCTAAAGCGAGACGTCGCCCAAAACTACTCTTTACTACCAAATCTACGTCTTCTGCTGAAGCAATTCCTTGCTCGACAACAGAAATAGCTTCTCTCAATAGGGCGAATTGCATACGGTTACCTATAAATCCAATAGATTCCTTTTGCAAAACAACGGGTTGTTTTCCAATGTCCTTGAAAAGGGATACCGTTTTAGCTATTGTGTTATCCGATGTTTGCGGGCCTCGAACTACCTCGATAAGCGGGAGTAGGTACGGTGGATTCCACCAATTGGCAACCACAACTTTATCAGGTCTATTTGTGGCAGAAGCGAGTTGACTTGACATGAATGAGGACGTGTTGCTTGAAAGGATAGTTCTTTCTGGAGAAAGTGTATCCAATTGATTAAACAATTTCTTTTTAATATCCATGTCTTCAAAGACCGCCTCTATCACAAAATCTACATCGTTAACAGTTTTATCTAGAGATGTACTCACATGTATTTTTTCAGGCACAGATTTAATGTCAGAATTGGATGCGAGTCCCACTTTAATCATAGTAGCTAAACTTTGCTGTATGTTGACCAATGAAGTGTCCAGTGCTTCTTGAGTGGTGTCATTCAAGTAGACTTCATAACCATGTAGTGCAAAATTCAAAGCAATTCCATGACCCATAAGCCCGGCACCAATTACTCCAATTTTGGTAAGTTTGTCTGTACTCAAATTTGCCTCCTGATGTTTGATAAACATGAACTGATTTGCTAGTTTACTTAAAAACTTGCCTTATTCCTAATTTATAAGCGTGACATGTGTTAAATTGTGTGTTTGTGGAGTGGGAATATAAGATGGCCCATCAATAATTTTGTTGTTTTAATCCACTCTGGAAGTTTTAATAGCGTGATGGAGATCATAGAGATATCGGACTATTATAAGGATTAATGGTGAATGTTTTTTTTGTAATAATTCTTATCGCTTTACTAGGTGAATTTACCCTGGGTTTAGTGATTAACTTTTTGAATATTCATTCTCTTAAAAGAGACCCTCCGAAGCCATTGGAAGAGATATATGAACCTGATGAATATAGGAAATCTCAGGACTACAACCGAGCTTCCACTAGGGTGGAAATTGTTGCTGGTGCCTTCGGATTATTTTGGCTGCTGGGATTTTGGTTCATTCAGGGCTTTAATATTCTGGATAATATGATAAGACGACTAGAATTTGAGGCTCCTTTCACTGGCATTATCTATTTAGGTTGTATAACCATTGGATATTCTCTGTTGATGTTGCCATGGTCTATTTATTCAACATTTGCCATCGAAGGGAAATATGGCTTCAATACCACCACAATTCGGACATTTGTGTCAGACAGAGTGAAAGGTTTATTTCTCACCATCCTTATCGGCGGGCCAGTGTTGTTGGTCATCATATCCATATTTGAATATGGGGGAACCATGGCATGGTTCTATTGCTGGATATCAGTGACTTTGATTTCCGTGAGCATGATGTTCGTGGCTCCGACTTGGATCATGCCTCTGTTTAATAAATTCACTCCAATGGAACCTGGAGAATTAAAAGAATCCATTGTGTCGTACTCGAATTCGGTGGACTTCCATGTCAAAGATATTTTTGTGATAGATGGTTCAAAAAGAAGTACCAAGGCGAATGCTTTTTTTACCGGTTTTGGGAGAAATAAGCGTATTGCCCTTTTCGATACGCTTGTTGAAAATCATCCTAGTCAAGAAATAGTGGCTGTAGTAGCGCATGAAATTGGTCACTATAAAAAGAAACACATACAAAAACGTGCTTTGATTAGTATTGTCAACACAGGAGTGATGTTTTATTTGCTTTCCATGTTTTTGGACAATCGACTTTTATTCGATGCGTTTTATATAGAAAAAGACTCAGTATATCTGGCTCTTTTATTATTCGGCTTAGTCTACACTCCTGTGAACGTTGCATTGTCTTTGATAGGCAACTGGATATCCCGAAAGGATGAACTCGACTGTGATTTGTGGGCGGTTGATACTGGTGCAGGTGGAGAAGCAATGGTATCTGCCCTAAGGCGGTTGTCAGCTAACAATCTTTCGAACCTGACACCACATCCATTGATGGTTTTCGTGCAATTTGATCATCCGACATTGCTTGAACGTGTAAATGCCATACATTCGAGAATGAAAACTTCATGAGCAAAACATGTTCATAGAAGTGGATATGGGCTACTTGAATTCTTTAAAATTAGCCCAAGGTGGCCTGTAAGCCGAGTTCTGTCTCGCTTCGGGAATCAGTTTATATCTCAGGACATGCCTGTGATTCTTCCTGATTAATACCGATGCGGAGGCGACCATCCATCTAGCCCTTTCATTGCTGGAAGGGTCATGCGGCCAACCCGAGGATAGGTCAGGCACCTATGGTCCTTCTATTAGGCCTTGCTCCGGATGGGGTTTGCCATGTCCTTTATTGTTACCAATAAAGCGGTGAGCTCTTACCTCGCCTTTTCA
>CEUS01200806.1_pt1 | contig 34067 bp, 28 predicted proteins | sample 427031 | NCBI WGS metagenome assembly CEUS01 (sample SAMEA2622837, study PRJEB7988) | marine metagenome | biome: marine biome (ENVO:00000447); feature: marine epipelagic mixed layer (ENVO:xxxxxxxxx); material: "saline water (ENVO:00002010), including plankton (ENVO:xxxxxxxx)" | depth 140 m | reverse complement strand
TCCTCACCATACCCACTAAGTACTTCAAACTGCAGATTTATTTTTAATTTTTTTGCTGTATCTATACATAAATCTCTAAATTTTAAGTTGGGAAGCATCGATGAATCATAAAGCAGTATTCCTGGGCCATTACCTAGTTTTGCTTGAGCTTCTTCTTGCGAAATCCCAGGATAATCAGATGCTATTCCAGATTCAAGATTAATTCCGATTTGAGCAGGAATAGTATAGCTACTAGTATGTGCTCCACGTAAGCCAACCTCTTCCTGAACAGTTGCAGCAGCATAAATAGTTCCATGAGTTGAACGATTTTTTAAATTTCGAAATACCTCAATCATTGCTCCAATACCTACTCGGTCATCCCAGGCTTTACCTAGATATATTTTTTCATCATTAAGTAAAGCAAACTTGCTGTCTGGAGCTATTGGGTCACCAGGCTTTATACCTAATCTTTCCTCAGCATCTTCTTTGTCTTTTGCCCCAATGTCGATAAAAATATCAGATGCCGCAATTATTTTATTTCTGTCTTCAACTTTCATTACATGTGGTGTTTTAAGTCCTGTGAATCCAAGAACATTTCCATTTCTTGTTTTAATGATAAATCGTTGATTGATCAATGCATTGTCCAGCCAGCCTCCTAAAGTTTGGATTTTTACAAATCCTTCAGGAGTAATGAGTTTTACTATGGCGCCAACTTCATCCATATGAGCTGCAAGCATAACAATTGGATTGGAATTTGTGCCGTTTAGGGATGCAATAACTGAACCGATACCATCGGTTTGAATTGAATCGGACAAAGGAGCAAGTTCACGTATTACAATCTCTCTTATGGATTCCTCAAACCCTGAAGGACCAAATGCGTTACTAAGCTCCTGTAATAAGCGCTGTTCCCTATCCATAACTTAGTCTTCAATAACATTTATAGATTGAATGATTATTTCTTCTGTAGGAGATGATGTTTCCCCAGATTCTCCAGTTGTTACAGGAGTGGACGCAATTGCATCTAATGTATCTGAGCCATCAGAAAGTATACCGAAGATTGTGTAGTTTGGTGGTAATGGTGCATCTGCATGTACTATGAAAAACTGGCTACCATTTGTATTTGGGCCTGCATTAGCCATAGCCAAGGTTCCGCGTACGTATTTTCTGTTTAATGGTGGTTGTGTGTTTGTTAATTCATCACCAAAACGATAATCCGGACCACCTCTACCAGTACCTGTAGGATCGCCACTTTGAATCATAAACCCTTGGATGATTCTATGAAATATTACATTGTCATAGAATCCTGCATTTGAAAGTGCCACAAAATTACTTACAGTTACTGGTGATTCACTAGCAAATAATTCAAAAGTCATTGATCCCTTGTTTGTGTTTAAAACTGCAGTAAAAGATTTATTTTGATCAACCATTTCAAATGGCAGATTCGAACTTTCGTTAGACATATTAACTCCTTGATTACTATTATTTTGTTTTTCATCCTGGATATTATTTTTTTCAACGGACTCTTCGCCAGAACAATTAATTATTAACATTATTGAAGTAATGAGTATAAACGCAAATAAGATATTTTTAAGCATGGGATATTTTTTCATTTATTTCTTCATCCTTTAAAAATTAAATTTTCAGATTAGAGAGTTTATTCTGTATCTATTCGTTCGACAAGAATTTGTTCAGCAGCTTGATATCCTAATGATACGTCTTCATTTGATATTTTCAGAACCAAGACTCCTCGATATTTACCAGCTTCTGCAACTGTGCAAATCTGTTTGGGAAGAATATTTTTTGAAATTAAAAACTCAAGTAGTGACTGATCTTCAGGAGGGATTCGTTCAATTTGAACATGTGTTCCTGTAGCAACTTCAGAGAGTTTAAAAAGTCCTTTTGAACTAATTGTTTGATGATTTCCAGGAATTGGTCGCCCAAATGGGCATTTTGCAGGATTATTTAACTTGTTGTTTATATGTCGTTCTAATTCATTCGAAATAGCATGTTCTAAGCGGTGAGCTTCTATATATGCACGTTCTAAAGGCATATCTAGCATTTCTACAACCATACATGAAGCCAATCTATGTCTTCTGATCATGGTTTCAGCAGCCTTTAGGCCTGCAGGTGTAAATCTAACCGTTTTTTTTCCTTCAACTACTACTAAATTATCCTTTTCCATTCTTTTGAGCATAGCAGTTACTGAAGGTAGGCTACTTCCCAAACCTTCTTCGGGAGGCAGTTTTCGTATATAATCGGCTAAGTGAACTTGAGTAGCACGTTCATTTTGTTCCCTCAAGATATAAAGGGAAAGCAAGTAATTTTCTGTAACGCTCGACATTCGCTGCTTTTGGGTAGTTTCACTCATTTGAAAAACTCCTGATCACATTGAACATAAATATGATCCTAGTTCTTATTTTATTTTGCGTCAATTTCGATCTGAATAGAGTGGAAAGATTATTATATTTGCTTAGAATTTATAGGATAGCTATACTTCTGTATGTGAAAATGGGATATAGCTCAAATGGGAGAGCACGGCGTCGAAATGCCGAGGTTGGGGGTTCGATCCCTCCTATATCTATGAATAAGCCCCTGTAGCTCAGAGGATAGAGCGCCTCCGTCCTAAGGAGGGCGTCGGGGGTTCGAGTCCCTCCAGGGGCGCTTTTGAAGGAGCGTAGCTCAGTTGGTAGAGCAGCGGTCTCCAAAACCGCAGGCCGCGGGTTCGAATCCTGCCGCTCCTGCCAGAATGCTCAGGCGAAGGTATATGTGCTTCAAGCATGAATACCTTCGCTTTTTAAATAGTTGACAATTGTGTTGAATGAGGACGTAAAGAATTGGGTGACTTGAACGGATTTTGTATAGGTTGCGGTGATTCGGTGGACTTTAATTTAGAGAAACCTTTTTGCCCGCTGTGCTTTGAAATAATGGTTGGATTCCATGTGCATGACTATGATGATAGATTTTGTCATTCTTGTGGACATAAATTTAGTGATGCATCATTAATAACATGGAATAATCCAAAATGTTTTAATTGTTTGCGTGATAATTGAATTTCAAGTGACCTTTTCAATGATTACAAGTGGTATGGATCTATCAGTTTTTTGTTGGTAATCATCGTATGCTGGCCAAATTTCAGACATTATTTTCCATAACTTAGGTTTTTCTTCATCATTTGCAGTTCTACCATTTGCCTGAAATTTGTCCGATAGGACTTGGATTCCAATTTTAGGATTATTTAAAATATTAAGATACCATTGCGGGTGTGTTGGAGCACCTCCTCTTGAAGCAATTATTAAAAATTTATCTTCAAATTTGCCGTATATAAGTGGGGTTGTGTGAAGTTTTCCAGATAGACGTCCGGTTGTACTCAATAGTAGGGTTGGAACACCTCTCCAGATGTGACCATCTTTTCCATCAGTACTAATATAGCTATGTAAATGATCCTGAATCCAAGAATTTCGAGATTCGTTAGGATTTGTCATGTATGTTTCCTTCCATTAATTGTATTCAATTAATTACGTATTTGTTCAAATATAATTTTTGATTCTATCATTGAGTTTATTGAATCTTCATCATAGCCATTTGCTCTAAGTATATTTCGTGTATGTTCTCCTGCGATTGGGATGACGCCTGCAGGGCCTGAAATGGCATTTGAAAAGTGCATTGGGGAACTAATTATGGGAATTTTTTCAGAATGTTCGTTTGTTATTTGAGTGATCATTCCTCTTTCATGAAATACAGGGTTTTTTACAGCTTCGTGAAGAGTTTTAACTATTCCGAAAGGAGCACCATTTTTATTCATTCGTTCAGCTATTTCTTCGTTAGTAAATTTTGATACCCAGTTAGCGATTTTTCCATTGCTTTCATCGGCTATCTTTGGCATTTGTTCTGATGGATTATCAAAGGCGGTAGCAATTCGTTTCCAATTACGTTCTGTGCCGATATTAATATTTACATAACCATCTTTTGTTTTATGAATTGGATGCCGGGAAGGTGTATGGTCTGCTTCAGAGTTTTCCAAGAGAGCTCTATTAGCAATTTCGCTAAGCATCGCTAACTGACTATCCATTAGGCTTACATCAATTTGTTGTCCTTTACCTGTTTTTTCTCTATCGAACAAAGCTGCAAGAATTCCTGAGATGCAATTCTCTGCTGTTAAAATATCTGCAACAGTTACTCCAGGGGCAAATGGCTCAGTAGCTGATGCGGCTTGTTGTTGAGTCCATAACCATCCCGCTTCTGCATGAGCAGTGGCTCCAAATGCACGTCTATGGGAACTTTTTCCGCTTTGGCCGAATCCTGAAATAGATGCAATTATGAGTCGAGGATTTGATTCTGATAGTTTGTTAAAATCCATGCCAAGTTTTTTCATGGTTCCAGGACTAAAATTTTCAATAAGTATATCCGAAGATTGTGATATTTTATGAACTATATCTTTACCCTCTTTTGTTTTTAAGTCGAGAGAAATTGATTGTTTGCCTACATTATATCCTGGTCTTCCACTACTTAAGACAGGGTTGATAGCATCGGGGTCTATAGGTAAGTCGAGTTTAATGATTTCAGCTCCAAGATCAGCAAGAACCCTTGTCACATATGGACCTGCTACGACATGTGTAAAATCAAGAACTTGTATGCCAGAAAGTATTCGGCGGGTTGAATCAATCAAAATATTTCCTTTCAAACATATAAAATAATATTTGTAGAATACACAATTTTTTTTTGCAGGTCACTAGACGGTATTTTTATAGTATTGTTGTTCTTGTTTAATATAATTTTTAGGAGTTAATTATGAATAATCGATCTATTGGTGTCACCGTTATGGGTGCTGATACACAGGTGATTGTTGATAAAATATTGCAAGCAGAACAATCAGGTATTCCTGCTGTTTGGCTTACTTCAGGAGGGGTAGGTTTAGACCCCATAAATGTGTTTATAGTTGCTGCATTAAAAACAAGTTCGATAAAGATGGGCACTTCGATTATACCTTTTTGGGCTAGGCATCCTTTAGCTCTGGTTCAACAAGTGCAAGTATTGGAGCATATTGCTCCTGAGCGCTTTAGGTTAGGTATTGGTACAGGTCATAAGCCTGCAATAACAGGCATGTACGGGATGGATTTTGCTAAACCGTTAGGACGTTTAAAAGAGTATGTCGAAATATTAAAAATAATTCTTCAAAAAGGAGAGGTTGATTTCCAAGGACAATATTTTTCAGCAAAAGCCCAGATTCGACAGGGATCTTATAAAACTCCTGTTATGATTTCTGCTCTTCGAAGTGGATCATTTGAAATGGCTGGGGAAATAACTGATGGTGCAATTTCTTGGGTTTGCCCTGGGGATTATTTAAAAAATATAGCTATACCAGCTATGCAGCTAGGAGCCACAAAAGCAGGTAGGGATATATGTCCACTTATTACGCATGCACCAGTTTGCATGACCAATAATTGGGAAGATGTTGTAATGGCTGCGAAGAAAAATTTAGCAGTCTATCCTACTCTTCCATTTTATTTGCAGATGTTTGCTGCTGCAGGTTATGAAAATATTAAACCTGGAGAATGGACTGAAGAAATGATTGATTCCGTAGTGCTATGGGGGGATGAAAATCGTATCTCAGAGAGACTTAATCGATTGTATGAATGGGGTAGTGGAGAGGTAATTGTGCAACCCATACCACCTGAAGATAATTCTGATAAAGTGTTACTTAAAACATTGTCATTTATTGGGGAATTTTCGAAGTCCTTAGCTTCATAATTAAAATATTATATGATACGTAAAATGTTGACCCGAATAAGTACTAATTATAGTATCGTTATCATTTTATTACAGGAGTAAAATCATAAACCATTTGAAATCAATAGAAGATGAAATTCGTAGGAATATTCTTGGCGAAGTTCGTTTTGATCAGTACTCAAAAGCTATGTATAGTACTGATGCTTCAATTTATCAAATAGAACCAGTTGGAGTGGTTATCCCTCGTTCATATGATGATGTAATACGAGTTGTTGAAATGGCAAATCGTTTAAGTATACCTATTTTACCTCGAGGAGGAGGAACAAGCTTAGCAGGGCAAACTGTTAATAATGCCATTGTTCTTGATTTTACTAAATTCATGAATAATGTTTTAGACGTAAATGTTGAGGAGCAATGGGCTATAGTTCAACCTGGTATTACTTTAGATGAGTTAAACAGACAGGTGAAAAAGTTCGATTTGCATTATGCTCCGGATCCTACCACTGCATCAAGAGCTACTGTTGGAGGGGGAATCGGAAACAACTCCTGTGGTTCACACTCTATAGTGTATGGAAGAACTTCCGATAGCATAATAGAAATTGAAGCTATATTGTCTGATTCAAGCAAGGTTATTTTTACTGAACTTGATGGAGACTCTTTGTTGAAAAAAATGAATCAATTGGATCTGGAAGGATCAATTTATAGGGGTGTTAAGTCAATTATTGACGATAATCGAGAAGAGATAATTGAACGTTTTCCAGACATTCTAAGAAAAAATTCTGGATATGGTCTAGATTTTATTGCTAAAAATGGAATCAACAATATTGCAAAGTTACTTGTTGGCTCTGAAGGTACTTTAGCCACAGTAATTTCAGCAAAAGTAAAACTATTTCCAATCCCAAAAGCGAGAGGGTTAGCAGTAATTCATTTTGATAGCTTAATTGATGCAATGAAAGCAACTGTTGAGTCCATAAAACATGATCCTTCAGCTATAGAGGTTATTGATAAACTTATATTAGATTCTGCAAGGAATTCTACCGGTTTTGCTAAGTATACTGAAATCCTCAAAGGTAATCCAAGTTCTCTCCTTGTGGTTGAATTTTTTGGACAGGACGAAAACGAAATAGAGGAAAAACTAAACTTGTTTAAGACCGTAATGGATGAAAAAAAATTAGGTTACCATACCTTGATAATTTCCAAACCGAGTGAACAAAAAAATATATGGGAAATTCGTTCTGCAGGTTTAGGATTATTAATGGGGATAAAGGGTGATACAAAACCACTTCCTTTTGTTGAAGATACTGCAGTTTCACCTGAAAGACTTCCTGAATATGTCGAGAAATTTGATGAAATAGTTCGCAGAAATGGAACAACAGCTGCATATTATGGTCATGCGAGTGTTGGATGTTTACATATTCGTCCTCTCATTAATATCAAAGATCAGAAGGGCTTAGATCAGTTGGTCAGAATATCTGATGAAGTTAGTGATTTAGTTTTAGAATTCGGAGGTTCATTAAGTGGGGAACATGGTGATGGTATAGTTCGGGGGGTTTGGAATGAAAAAATGTTTGGTTCCAAACTTTATGACGCATTTAGGACAATTAAACATATTTTTGATCCTAATAATATAATGAACCCTGGGAAAATTATTGATTGTCCACCCATGACAGATAATCTTCGTTTAAGCCCTAAATATGAAACTTATAATTTTGAAACTATATATGATTTTTCAAAAGATCATGGTTTAAGTGGTGCTATAGAATTATGTAGTGGAGTTGGAGCGTGCAGGAAAAGTGAAGGGGGTGTTATGTGCCCCTCGTATATGGCTACGCGTGAAGAGGAACATTCTACTAGAGGACGTGCGAATGCCTTACGAACAGTTCTTTCCGGAAAGATAGATCCAAAATCAATAGCATCGAAACGTTTGTATGAAGTGATGGATTTATGTCTTGGCTGTAAGGCATGCAAGAGTGAATGCCCATCAAATGTAGATATGGCAAAAATTAAATCTGAGTTCCTTAATAATTATTATAAATCTCACAAACCATCGATAAGGACTCGAATTTTTGCAAATATCTCACGAAACACGAAGATGGGATTTCCTTTTAGGTCAGTTTGGAATTTCTTTGCTAAGTGGAAAATTATTCGTTTGATTGGGGAAATTCTTCTAGGTATTGACTCAAGAAGAGAATTACCCTCATTAGCTACCCATACTTTTCGTTCATGGTTTAATAATCGATTAGGAGCAGTTCAGAATAAAAATAATCGAGTTGCTTTATTAGTGGATACTTATACTAATTATTATGTTCCTGAGATTGGTAAAGCAGCAGTAAATGTTCTTGAGAAATTAGGGTATGAAGTAATCTTACCAGAACAACCTTGTTGTGGAAGAACTATGGCTTCAAGTGGATTATTGGATTCAGCTAAGACCAATGCTTTGATGAATGTAAATATATTATATCCATTTATTAGTGAAGGAGTAAAAATAGTTGGCTTGGAGCCAAGTTGTTTACTGATGATTCGTGATGATTATTTAGATCTGTTGCCTTCTGATTCAAGAGCGAAGGAACTTTCGGATCATGCGTATCTCTTCGAAGAATTTTTAAATGAAATTTGTGGAGATAATCCTATTTTGCTGGATATTTTTGGGGCTTTGAATAAAGATGTTATATATCATGGTCATTGTCACCAAAAATCCCTAGTGGGCGGAAATGTTTTTAATAGTATTCTCAGTACTATATTAGGAGTAAATGTTCAGGAGATTGATTCTGGGTGTTGCGGTATGGCCGGTTCTTTCGGGTATGAAAAGGAGCACTACGAACTTTCAATGAGTATTGGTGAACAAAGACTATTTCCAGAAATCCGAAATAATCCGAATCAATATGTGGTAAGTAACGGATATTCATGCAGACAGCAAATCTTTGATGGTACTAATAGCCAACCATTGCATATTACTCAGTTGCTTTCAATGGCAATTGACCAATCTAATGATTAATTTGCCAATGCCCATGGGTCTGAAGAACTTGGCTCTCTAAATTCCTCGTCATTTAGCCATGCTGGTGGATCTAATGAAAGTGATAAGGACTCGAGTTTTCTGTAATGTAATTTCCCAAGAAATTCTTTTATTGAAGATATTGAATTTTCAATAGAAAGTAGTTCTTTGTTAGACAAACCCGAAAGTATTTGAATAGTAATTTTTGAGTGTTCATTCCATACATTAGTTAATAAGTCGATTCCTTCTTCGGAAAGTATGCATCTAATAACTCTTCTATCTTTTGAGTCAGGAAGACGTTGCATCAGGCCTTTTTGAACGAGTCGATCAAGAATTCTTGTTGTTGTTGGTTTACTAACTTTTAAATAATTGGCAATACTGGTAACAGTATGGTTGTTATTTCTGTATACTAAGCACATCACTTTTAATTGTGTAATAGTAATATCGATTTCAGCAAGAGATTCCTGACACAAAATGAACAATGCAGTTACTAAATCCTTTAATTGTTCGTGGATGTTATTAATGTCGTTATCATGAATAGTCATTGATGGTTTAGTCCCAATTTGTAACAATTTATATGATTCGAATAAATAGTAGCTTAAAGCTAATATATAGTCAAATACTAAGATATTAAATTATCATTAAATTCATAATGTTGCAATGTTATTAATGTCTATTATGATTAGTTATAGTAGTGATTATAATTGAGTAATCACTTTAGATGAGAAGGAGTGATTGTTTTTATGGAACTATATTGGCAAGAACACCGTGTAGGGATACGATTAATTCTCAAAGAAGGGGACCAAATTGTCGATTTAGGTGGAGTACGTCAAACCCCAAGGGGTTTTGACGCATTTGCTAAAACATTTGGGTATGAACCAGGTCGGGCTGAGAAAGGAATAGGCTCTCTTTTAGAAGCCAGAGATTTTGTTGAATCATTTACTCCATGGGATTTATATGGTGTTGATCCTAGTATGGAAGTTGAACAGGATATCCGAGCAATTGAAACATAGTTAAGAACATACAGATATTAGAAGGCGTCTATGCAGAATTATCAATTATTTTCTGGCAATCCACTTGATCGTGCAGAGAAGGAAAGACGTGATGAAAATTGGATTCAAAAACAACTAAATCTTTCGTCTAGTAAATTCCTTGTTTTGGCGAATTTCGATGATGAAGATGCCGGACTTAAGGTTTTGATTTCTCCCCTGAGTAAACAATTAATTTGGATTAATAATGAATTTATTAAATTCAATAAGCTTGAAAAACCACCAGTATTTCTGGGATTTTTTGAAGACATATCATATTTCTACATAGATATATCAGAACGAAATGATTTGGTACGCTTACTTGATAATGTTGAAAATCAAGCATTTTATCTTATACGATCGGCAGCTGAAATATTATCCCTTTCAAATTCCGGGATTGTTGCTCAAGCCGTAGCACAATTAAATTGGCATGAAAGCCATAACTTTTGTTCTTATTGTGGAAATAGGAATATTATTCAGCGTGGTGGGCAATCTAGAATTTGTGTTTCCTGTAACAGACACCATTTTCCTCGTACGGATCCAGTTGTGATAACTGTGGTTTCAAGTGGAGAATATTGTTTACTTGGTCAATCCAGAGGTCGAATGACTCGTGGTAGTTTTTATTCTGCTCTTGCTGGTTTTGTTGATCAAGGGGAAACAATTGAAGAAGCAGTAGCAAGAGAGGTTATGGAAGAGTCTGGTATTCATGTGTCAGATATCAAATATCTTTTTTCTCAACCTTGGCCATTTCCCTATTCACTAATGATTGGTTGCCATGCAACTGCTAATACTACATTAATCAATAAAGATGATGAAGAAATGAATGATGTGCAATGGTTTTCGAGAGAGAGAATTCAGAAAGCACTATTAGAACCTGACTCAGATTTAATATTACCTGGTTCAATTGCCATTGCTCATCATCTGATCAAATCGTGGGCATTTAAGGAATAATATTTTAAATTTTTACCCTGTTCCAATAATTTACAGCAATAGATAAGGATCGTGCGGCTCTGTACACTGAAGGAAATACGGCAACTTTATTTTCCTTGATTTTTTCTCTGATCTCCTGAAGCCCATTTCTTTGCCAGTCAAATTGTGATACGCCATGTCCAAGCACGAGTGCCATAGGTTTTAATCTAGAATTGGCAATTTCAATGTAATTTTTAGCAGTGTTATTTACAGTTTCAATGCCGTGAAGTTGGTCTAGTGGAAAATGTTCTCCAATATTTCCAATGATCAGATTAAATTCTGGATGTTGATTGATTGTTGAAAGTATCATTTTCATATTTAATTTACTTCCACCTAGTATAGATCCATCGGCAGGATTGCTTATCCATTCAGAAATTTTAGGATCAATTTTCCTGAATTCATCGATAATACTTTGAGGAAATGGAATGACATTTAATCCAGCCTCTTCACATTCATCAGCAGAAGCAACACTACGCCCTCCACCTCCACCAACTACTCCGACATTTTTTCCATAGGTCGGATTGCAGAAAGAAAATGTGACACATAGATCTACTAATTCATCCATATTGTTGGCTAAGATAACTCCAGTTTGTTTTTCAATTGCATTCCAAATTTCTTTGGATCCAGCGAGTGAAGCTGTATGAGAATTTACAGCCCGAGATCCAGCCTGAGTTCTACCTCCTTTTAAGATAACTACTGGTTTTATCTTAGTAGCTTTTCGGAGAGAAGAAAGAAAATTTTTTCCGTTTCTGACCCCTTCTATATAGGCAGCAATGACTGAAGTTTCTTCATCATTCATTAGGTAATTAATGAAATCCACTTCATTAAGATCTAACGCATTTCCGTAACTTATACCTTTACTAAATGATAGTCCTCTAGCATGACCTTCTGTTACAAATTCGATTGAGTTTCCTCCACTTTGAGAAAAAAATCCGACGTTGCCTTTTTCAACAGGCATTCCAAGTCTGAAAGCCATTCCATTTTCGGGGTGATAAACCCCCATACAATTTGGACCAATAATACGTATTCCGTATTTTTCTGCTTGGATTAATAATTCATTTTCTAATTCTGCCATTTCAGGAATACCTGTCTCACTAAATCGTGCTGTGAAAAATTGTATGACCTTTACATTTTTTACAGCGGATTGATGCACTAATTCCAACGCACTGAAATTAGGCACATTGGAAATGACATAATCAACATCATTAGGGATGTCAAGAATACTTTTATAAGTTTTTATGCCTCTTACATATTCGGCTTTAGGATGAACGGGGTAGATATTGCCAGAAAAATTGTGTTCTTGATGAGCTGCGACATATCCATTTCCTTGGCTTTTAGTATCAGGAGAGGCTCCTATGATAGCAATTGAACGAGGGTAAAATACTTTGTCTAAGTCCTGCATCTGATTATTGAGGATAGTCAGGATGAATTTTGTTTTTTTGAATCTGTTTCATATGATCAATATCATGTAGACGTTGGAAAAGATACCATGATCTTGCATGAAGTGGACCAAAAATGCTGTGATCCGAAGTTGGTATTGTAGAAGGACGTTCAGGAAGATTAGCTGTTAACGAAGATAGATCAAGGCCACGGTCAAGGAGATTGTCATGAATTTCTTGTAGGGTTAGTTCCGCAGATTCTCTTGGAGGATCAATATCTAAATTGTTTTCAATAGTCCCTTTTGTGGCTAAATTTTCTACAACATTCAATAGGCGTTCTGAGGATTTAAGGATGTGATGTGCAGTTTCCAATATACTCCATTCATTTTCAGAGAATCTGAAAATAGCTTGAATGTTATTAACTCCCTGAATTTCATTTAACAAATCTATACGCGCTTGTACTACTCTTGGCCACATTTCTTTGAAAGAATATTTTTCTCCTTGAGAAGAAAGATAACTTATTACTCTCGAGTCTTCTTCATTATCTCGTACCATTTCGATTTCCTTTTAAAATTTTATGAGAGTATACATTATATTTTTAGAATTACATATAGTAATTTATATCTGATATTTGATATATGCGATTATCAATATTTTGTATAGAATAAAAATTGCTAATTTGAATTTTTAATTGGAAAAGTTATCAAGAAAAGAGTGAAAAATATGAATACAAGAGCTGCTGTCCAATTCGAGGTAAATGGTCCCCTTGAAGTCGTTGAGGTTTTACTTCCTGAGCCTTCTGAAGATCAAGTAATAGTTAAATTATTTTCTGGGGGAGTATGTCACTCTCAACTTCATCAAATGCATAATCCAAATTCTCCTAGACCACTGGTTCTTGGCCATGAAGGTACAGGAGTAGTAAAAAAAGTTGGTAACAATGTAGATCATGTTAAAGAGGGAGATAATGTAATCGTAACATGGGTAAAACGTAATGCATTTGCATCTTCATCTTTACCTATGCGTGGTTCAACAGGTATTACATATAACGAAACCCCTCTGAATGGCGGTGTTTATACTTTGGCTGAAGATGTAATAGTTGGTAGTGAGTATGTGGTGCCAATATCTAATGAATACCCTACAGATGTAAGTTGTATTATAGGATGTGCAGTTCTGACGGGCGCTGGTGCAGTTTTATATACTGCAAATGTCAGACCTGGGAATTCAGTTGCAGTTTTTGGGGTTGGAGGAGTAGGGTTATGTGCAATTCAAACTGCTGCAATTCTTGAGGCTTATCCAATTATTGCAGTTGATTTAAGTGACGAAAAATTAGATTTAGCCAAAAAATTTGGTGCAACCCATGGAATTAATGCTTCAAAAGATGATCCTGTGAAAGCTATTCAGGAAATGACTAACGGCGGTGTCGATTATGCTTTTGATGCTATTGGGGTAAAGGTCACAAATGAGCAGATTCTTCCCGCAACAAAATCAGGCGGATCAGGTGCCTATAACCAAGGTGGTGTAGCTGTACTAATTGGATTGCCAAATACTGAAGACCCGATGTCTCTTTTCCCTAGAAATTTTGTAGTAGGGCAAAGACAATACCGTGGTAGTTTAGGTGCTTCTTATCCTGAGGTAGATTTTCCAATGTTCCTAAGGTGGTTTAATGAAGGAAAATTTCCTCTTGATCAATTAATTACTCGACGGTATAAGCTCGATGATGTCAATGAAGCATATAGAGCATTACATGATGGAGAGATTTTGGGGAGAGCAATAATTGAGTATTAATACGATTATTATTTAGTGCAAAGGAGCAATTTAAAGGAGGATTCTATGCATCCTGACTTGGATTCAAGCATTGTTAGAAGTTTTTTGGAACAACCTTTGCTGGCTAAATTAGTTACCTTAAATAAAGATGGTTCTCCTCAAATAACCTTTATGTGGTATGAATTTGATTCCAGTGGGGTTTTTCTTTTTTCAACTACCAAACAAAGACTAAAAGCCAAGAATTTAACTAGAGATTCTAGAATTTCAGTAGCTATTGATGATCCCCAAAATATGTGGCGAGGTGTGATAGCTCGCGGAATTGCTACAATCGATGAATCTGATGCTATTGATTTAGTTGGACGTTTGACTTCAAGATATTCTGGACGAGATAAAGTTGAGGCTTCTAAAAAAAGAGCTGCTAGTGAAGATAGAATAGTAATTAGCATGACTCCTCTTAGGGTAATGTTGCGTGGACTAGAGAAATAATTTATAGAAACGTTGTACAATTAATCAAGTCAATATTCTATGATGGTATTTAATTTTCATATTATAAGTTAATTTTTAGGATCTATTTGTATGCAAAAAAATTCTTTACAAGAATTCAGAAATGTAGCAATTATTGCTCATGTTGATCATGGAAAAACCACGCTTGTTGATGCAATGCTGAAGTACTCTAAAATTTTTCGTGAGAATCAAAGCGTTGGAACTTTGATTATGGATTCAGATCCTCAGGAAAGAGAACGAGGTATTACTATTCTTTCCAAAAACACTGCAATTGTTTATGGAAATGTAAAAATTAATATTATAGATACCCCAGGTCATGTAGATTTTAGTGGAGAAGTTGAAAGAGTTCTCAATATGGCTGATGGCTGTTTGTTAGTTGTTGATGCATTAGATGGACCAATGCCTCAAACTCGATATGTTCTTAAAACTGCTTTAGAAAATCGCTTGAAGCCAATAGTTATTATTAACAAGATTGATCGAGATAATTCTAATATTAATAATGTTATTAATGATATACAGGATTTATTCTTAGAACTTGCACTTGATGCTGATCAACTTGATTTTCCTATTATTTACGCTTCAGCTAAAGATGGGTATTCTGTAGAGAATTTATCAGACACCCCAAAGGATATGAGTCCTTTATTTGAGACAATTCTGGATTCAATACCACCTCCTAGAAATGAATATTCTGGACCATTTCAAATGCTTGTAGCTGCCTTAGATTATGATAATCATATTGGCCAGATAGCAATTGGACGCGTATTCCGTGGGCAGGTTAATAAAGGTGACTGGATATCAGTTATAGATTATAAAAATGAGATCAAGAACTATCGAGCAGAGCATCTATTTTCATTTAGGGATTTGGCTAGGAATGATGTAGATCAAGTATCTGCAGGAGACATAGGTGCGATTTCAGGACTTAGTGATGTTAGAATTGGAGATACTATCGCCTCGGTAGAAAAACCAGAGCCCCTAGAACGAATTCATATAGAAGACCCTACAGTTAAAGTTACTATTGGAGTAAATACCTCACCATTTTCCGGACGAGAAGGAGCATATGCATCTTCCCGTGTTCTTTGGGAAAGACTTCAACGGGAACTTCAAATCAATGTTGGTTTAAGAGTTGAACGTACTGGAAGTCCAGATGAATTTCTTGTTTCCGGCAGAGGGGAACTCCATTTATCTGTCCTTATGGAAAACATGAGAAGAGAAGGAATGGAATTTCAAGTTTCAAAACCTGAAGCTGTAACAAATATTATTAATGACAAGGTCTATGAACCTTATGAATTACTTATTATCGATACTAAAGAAGAATTTATTGGTCCTCTTACGGAAGAATTATCTTCTCGCTTGGCTGTAATGACTGAGATGGGAGCCAATACCGATGGATATTTAAAAATTATTTATAGACTTCCAACAAGAGGATTGATAGGTTTTCGAAATTTCTTTCTTAGAATTACCCGTGGCCAAGGTATCATGAATACTCAGTTCGATAGTTATGAGGTAATGAAAGGACAAGTTAAATCAAATCGATCGGGTGTACTTGTGGCAGCAGAAAGTGGCACCTCAGTTACTTATGCAATTCGAAATGCTCAAGAAAGGGCTCAAACTTTTGTTGAGCCTCAAGTTCAGGTTTATGAAGGAATGATTGTCGGGATGCATAATCGCGAAAGGGATATGGATTTTAATATTTGTAAAAAACGTCAAGTTACGAATATGCGAAAATCGACATCCGAAATTGTTGAAAGACTTGAACCAGCAATTATATTTAGCCTAGAGGAAGCACTTGATTTTGTTGAGTCTGACGAGTTAATTGAAATTACTCCTTTAAATATTAGGATGAGAAAACGAATTTTAGATTCAAGCGGTCGATACAAAAAAGCTAGAAATGATTCAAGAGCAAGCCGATAGCTTTATAGTTATTTTAATTGACTATTAAAATACAAATTCAATTTTTGTAAATAAATTTTTGGTTTATTTGTATATATGGCTGCATGAGGAACATCAGGCACTGACCAAAGTTCACTATTTGGATTAATTGATTGATTCATTAATCGAACTGAATGCGAATGAGGAATTCGATCATCATCGATAGGATGAATGAGTAATATAGGAAAATCTAATTTTGCTATGGCTTTTATAGGACTTATGTCATCTACATCGATTCCGTAAAATAACTTAGTTGCAGTTGTCATTCCAGGTATGATTGAAGGGACGATCCATTTAGGAAGTGAGGTTCTTCTTTCAGTTTCCTGAACTACAAGATCCGCTATATCAGCAAAGGCACTATCTGTTACAACTGCAGCAATTTTATTTTCTTCTTCTGCAGCCATAAGAGATATACCTGCACCTAATGAGAATCCAAGAATTCCAATTTTTGATGGATCAGTCGGTAGGTTTTCGATGTAGTCAAAAGCGCCTAAAAGGTCGAATCTTTCGATAAAGCCACCATTGAACCTTTCTCCTTCTGACTCTCCATGACCGCGAATGTCATACAACAATACGTTGTAGTTCAAGTTTCTTAGACCTTTTGCCAATTCCAAATTCCCTGATCTATTACCGTTTAAACCATGTGTGATAATTATAGTTCTTTCGGTTGGCAATAAACTTGGGACGTACCATCCTTTTAGTTTGATATTTGTTCCTCTAGCGAAGAACTCAACATTTTCATATGGTAGATCATATTCTTCAGGAAATGAGGTTATTTCTAATCTGACAGAATTAGTTACTTGCATAGCAACAAATGATGATACTGTTATGTAGCTAGATATGATAATTATTATCCCAGTTACAATAATGAATCTTAGTGCTTTTTTCATGTTAATTTCTATTGAACATAACTAATGCTATCGATCTAGAAGTAGCATTTTTATAATTATTAAAGCCATAATAGGTTTCAGTTGCTCTGTCCCACATTTTTGAGTATTCCGTATCTGAAGGTGATATTATAGTAGCTGTTGCACCTTGGGATACAGATTTATTTTGAATGTAAACTCTTGAACATTCTCGAATATTCCGAAGCCAATTAGGTTCTGTTGAGTTTCCTCCAAACGAAGAAACGACAAAATAATTTCCATTATAAGGTATCGATGCTAGAGGAACAGTACGTGGTTTCCCAGAATTTCTTCCAGTGGTGGTCAGGAATAAAATTTCAACATTTGCCAATTTACCACCAAGATGTTTGTTTGAGAGGAGATAAACAAATGAGTGAATTCTTGATACTAATTTAATAATTTTGAACTTATTTGGTTTCAATTTAAAGATCCAACCACGAGAATCATGGTTTAATTTAATCAATTAAACCATGATTCTTACATAGTTACTTTCCTTGAGCAATGGCTTTCTCGCCTCTTCTAAGTGCTTCTCGAATAGTGCCTATTAGTTCTTCAGCAGATCTTGCACTCAATTCAACAACAACTCTAGCAGATGGACCCATAGATTCGTTTGTAAAATCAAGATTAACGGTGTATTCCATTGGGGCATGGAAAGGATGATCGTAGGATACATTTACTTCTTGTATTGGGAACCATGAATTTGTTCCTTTGCCTGAACCAGTAATTTTTGTGGATTCAACTACCATTGTACACATATTATTTCCTCTTTATTACTGTTAATTTTTTATCCTTTTAAGTGTTTATCAAAAAATTCTGTGATTTTTGCCCAGGCATCTACGGCAGCTTCTTGCCTGTACATGGGTCTGTCATAGTACATAAACCCATGTCCTGCATTTTGATACATGTGGAATTCATAATTTTTGTTATGTTTTTTTAGTTCCTCTTCATGTATTGCAACTTGATCTGGTGGAGGGCTTTGGTCTTCTTCTCCGAATAAACCGAGTAAGGGACACTTTAAGTCTTTTGTATAGTCGATAGGTGCAATAGGTTGTTGAGGAGTTAATTCTTCTTTTGCCTGAACAACTCTTCCACCCCAACAGTCTACTGCTGCATTAAAACCATCAATTCTGCAAGCAGCTAAGTATGTTTGTCGACCTCCTGAACAAGTTCCAATGACTCCAAATTTTCCTGTTGAATTAGGAAGGGAATTTAAATATTTCATTGAAGCTTCAACGTCCCCCATTACTTGATCATCAGGGACTCCTCCCTCCGAACGTATTTTCATAGCCATATCTTCTGGTGTTCCATGTCCTGATCGTTGATACAAATTAGGTGATATTGCTGCATACCCATGATGGGCAAATTTTCTAGTAAATTCTCGATACCATTCATCCCAACCAGGCATATGATGAATTAAGACGACTCCTGGTAACGGTTCAGAAGTAATAGGTCGTGCATAATATGCATAAATATTATCACCATTATGTCCGTTAATACTTACTGTTTCTGCTATCATTCCCTCGTACATATCTGTTTGATACATAATTACCCCTCCAATAAAGCATCATTGTGATACAAGTTGAACACATATTAGCTGAATGCAGTGTCTTAATCCAGAGATTTATAACTTTTTTTTGTAGGATTATCATGCTGATAGTGGCGTAATTCTTGCAACACCTGATATTATTGCTGCATGCATCGTAGCTTTTGCAACTGATTCGGCTACTCCAGAATCAAAAATGTTGGGGACGATGCAATTTTTGTTAAGAGAACTACCTGAAATAGAAGAGGCAATAGATTTAGCAGCAGCTAGTTTCATTTCCTCGTTGATAGTAGTAGCACGAACATCCAAAGCTCCTCGAAATATTCCAGGGAAACACAGAGCGTTATTTACTTGATTTGGAAAATCTGATCGGCCAGTAGCTATAATGCTAACTATATCATTAATTTCTTCAGGAAGTATTTCTGGGTCTGGATTTGAAAGTGCAAATACAATTGGATTTGCAGACATGGTTAGTATTTGATCTCTAGTTATTAAGTTGGGACCTGACATTCCTAGAAAAATATCAGCATCGATAAGAGCTTGATCGATAGATCCTTGTATATTTAAAGGATTTGTATTTTCTGAAAGCCATTTTTTCATTGGATTAGCTATAAAATTTCTTTCAGTATTAATAATTCCTTGTCGGTCAAGAATTATTATTTGTTTTGCTCCTGATTCCATTAATATCTTTGCACACGCCGCACCTGCAGCACCTGCACCAAGGATAACAATTTTACATTCATTTAGGGGTTTATTATTAATCTTACAAGCGTTAATTAATGCTGCTAAGACTACTACTGCTGTTCCATGTTGATCATCATGGAACACAGGGATACACATTTCATTTCTTAGCCTATCTTCAATGATGAAACATCTAGGAGCAGAAATATCTTCTAGATTAATCCCTCCAAAAGTAGGCGCTAAAAGTTTAACTGTTTCTATAATTTTTTCTGTATCTTTTGTATCGATACATATTGGCCATGCATCTATATGCCCAAATTGTTTAAACAGCAATGCTTTTCCTTCCATTACTGGCATTGCAGCTTCAGGTCCAATATCACCGAGGCCAAGAACTGCTGATCCATCAGATACTACTGCAACACTATTATTTCTTATTGTGTAATCCCATACTTTGTCTGGATTGTTGTAAATTTCCATTGAAACTCTTCCTACACCCGGTGTATATGCGATGGAAAGATCTGAATTATTTGAGATGGTAGATTGGGATGTGATGGCAATTTTTCCATTTTCATGAAATTTAAATACGTCATCATTGGAAATAAATTTATTGTTCAATCTGTTCTCCCTATTGTGGCAAAAGGATGTGGGATAGATGATTTATGGTTATCGAAGAATAAGACTCATTTCATCGTATGAAAGTCGCATCCTGCATGCACTTCAAATTATTGTTCTTATATTCTTTCAAAGAATAAAGAATTTATACTGATTTAATAGTAGGGGTTGATATAAGAAAAGTACAGTTTTATCGATAAAAGAAATATCGATAAAAGATGTTAATCATCTTCAAGTGTTGAGGTGTCTCCCTCAGGTAATCCCAATTCACGTGCCTTAAGTAATCTTCTCATTATTTTTCCACTTCTTGTTTTTGGTAAAGTTTCAATAATTTCGATTTCTCTAGGAGCTACACCTGCACTAAGTTTATTTCTTGCAAAAGCCATTAATTCACGACGAAGTTTGTCATTTGATTCAAATCCTTCTTTCAAAGAGACAAAAGCCTTTACTACTTCCATTGCGATTGGATCAGGTTTCCCTATAACTCCAGCTTCTGCAACTGCAGGATGTTCTATAAGTGCCGATTCTACCTCAAAAGGACCAACTAGATGTCCGGCTGTGTTGATTACATCATCTGAACGTCCCACAAACCAATAGTAACCATCCTTATCACGGATCGCTTCATCACCTGTTATGTACCAACCATTTTTAAATCTTGAATCATATCTTTCTTTGTCATTCCAGTATCCTTGAAACATGGAAGGCCATCCGGGTCTTACGGCGAGTTGTCCACGATGCCCATCGGAAACTTCATTTCCTTCATCATCAACAATGCCTGGAAAAATTCCAGGCAGTGGTTTGCCCATTGATCCTGGTTTTATATCCATGAATTGAAAATTAGAGATCATTATTGCTCCAGTTTCGGTTTGCCACCAATTGTCATGGAATGCTAGACCTAAAAATTCTTTACTCCATTCAACAGCTTCAGGATTTAATGGTTCTCCTACCGAAGCACAGAACCGTATTTGAGATAAATCAAAGTTTTTAGGAACTTCATTTCCTGCTTTCATCAACATCCGAATAGCTGTTGGAGCTGTATACCAAACTGTTACATTATAATCCTGTATAATTTGATACCACTTTCGAGCACTGAAGCCTCCTTCATATATAACTTGTGTAACTCCATTGATCCATGGTGCACACATCCCATATGATGTTCCGGTTACCCATCCGGGGTCTGCTGTACACCAGTAAATATCATCAGGATGCAAGTCAAGACACCATTTGCCAGTTATATAATGCTGTATAGCTGCATTATGACGGTGAAAAGCTCCTTTCGGTTTTCCAGTTGTACCTGAGGTATAATGCATTATTGAGTAATCGTCTCGAGTGGTAGAGATCTCATCAAATTCATTATCGGCTTCATTCATTACCTCGTGATAGTTTATTTCTCCATAGTTTAATGGAAGTTCAGAGCGGTTATTTTTGTTAATGATTATTACGTGTTTTAATTCAGGTAATTCATGAAGTATGTCTTTAATTTTCTCTCTGAGGTCTGGTTGTGTGATTAGTACTTTTGCTCCACTATTTTCTAATCTATCCCGAACAGGATCTGGGCCAAAAGCAGAAAAAAGTGGCCCGGTTATACAACCAGCTTTAAGAGTTCCAAATACAGAAAAATATATTTCTGGAGTTCTGTCCAGAAATGTAAACACTCTATCTCCTTTATTGAGGCCAAGATTCTTTAAAACATTTGCAAATTTGTTGGTGTGAATTCTCATTTCTTCAAAAGTGTATTGTTCTTTTTCGCCGTTCTTTCCCTCCCAAATCATTGCGATTTTGTTGCTATTTCCTTTTAAGCAATGCCTATCGATAGCCTCATAGGCAATATTTAGACCTCCATTAGGAAGCCAATCTAATTCTTTTTCTATTGAAGACCATTCAAAATTTGATCGAATATCTTCATATTCAGAGAGATTAGGTGAAAGAATTGGAGGATTTGTTTTATGAATTGTTTTATGTAGTTGCATCTTTTAAAAATTCCTTACAATATATGGATATCTGAAATTTTAAATATAACTTCAATGCATGATAGTTGTTTATGTACTCTTTGTGGAGACTTTTTTGGAAGTCTTACTCTATTTTGTTTTGATTTACAGTTTTTGGTGGTTAATTGAGTCTTAAAGATATTAATAATCCTACTCATCCTAATTATGGATGGGTGGTCATGGGACAACTTTGGTATGTGGATATTTGTATACAGCTAATTTTCTTTTCTGTTGGAATTCTTCTTCCAATTTGGCGTGATGAACTTGGTATTACACCATTTCAAAGCGGAATTTTGGGAGCAGTAGGGTTTTTAGGATTTGGATTGATTTCAATTCCTTCTGGATTAATGCTAACGAAATACAATCCTAGAAAAGTAACGTTCGTATTTACTTTTTTCATGGCAATTTTTGCTTTTGCACATGGTCTGGCAACTACACCATTAATTCTTATATTTTCTCGTTTTGGCTTTACTGTATCAATGGTTTGCAGGGTTCAAGTTCAGGTTTTGTTTATCCAGAAATGGTTTAGTAATAATTTGTACCCCGTAATCAATAGCATAGAGATGGGTACTAGGGCTTTAGGACAATTAATTACGTTTGCAGTCACATCGTATCTTGTGGTGTTTTTAGGAGGATGGGAAGCTTTTCATTTCTTAGTTGGAGTATTACTTCTTTTATTTCTACCATCCTGGTTATTATTTGGGAAGGAAAGAAATTCACACGGTGTAGAAGAAAAATTACCTGAATATTCGGGTAATCCAATTTCAATTCTCAAACGACAGAAGACAGTTTGGATAATTGCGGGTGCTCAAATTGGTGCAGCTGTTTCTTTTGCTTGTTTTGTTACTTTTTATCCCACTTTTCTAATTGATAATATGAATATGAACCTGAAGCAAGCAGGATTTTTAATGAGTGTATTTCCAATAGGTTCAGTGTTTGGTTCTTTTACCGCAGGTTCTATTTCTCAGTTTATTGGAAGAAGAAAACCTCTTATATGGATACCGGGAATCATTTTGCCTGTATGCTATATGCTGATTTTACATGTAGAGAATCAATATATGCTTGGTTCTATTTTATTTATTATGGGTTTTGGAGCATTTGTTGTCCCACCAATTTTATTCACAATTCCATTGGATATGCGATTAAAACCTCAGGAAATTGTGATTGCATTAGGACTGATTCGAACTCTTTTTCCTGTAGGTGCTACAATAGGACCGTTGGTTGTTGGGTTGATTTTGGGAACTACTGGATCGTTGTATACAGGATTACTTATTGTTTCACCCATGGCCTTAACATTATTTGTAGGTGGTTTACTGTTGCCCGAAACAGGACCGTCTTCAATTAGGACTGATGATGATAATTAGAATATAATCTTTCTAAATGAAGTTCTTTATACAAGGAGAATAAAATGGGTGTAAGAATTGTTAGTGACAGTACGGCAGATGTTCCTAAGAAAATAGCTGAATCATTAGGTATTACAATTATACCTTTAAATGTACACTTTGGTGCTGAAACATACTTGGATGGGGTTGATCTAGATGCTGAAGAATTCTATAGACGTCTCAAGTTAAGTGTTCAATTACCTACTACGTCTCAACCTTCAGTAGGTGCTTTTCTTGAGAAGTATCAAGAAATACTTGATTCTGGTGATGTGATAGTTTCTATTCATGTTTCATCTAAATTAAGTGGAACATATGAGTCAGCAGTACAAGCGAGAGAAGAAACTGGCCAAAACGATAAAATTGTTCTTGTAGATAGTGAACATGTTGGCCCTAGTCTGGCTTTGATAGTGATAGAAGCTGCTCGTGCTGCTCAGAATGGTTCTTCACTTGAGGAAACAACAAATATTGCAACTGATGCCGCAAAGAATGCTGAAGTTTTTGTTCTTCTTGAAACATTAGAAAACCTTCAGAAAGGTGGACGCATAGGAAAAGCTCAGGCGCTAATGGGTTCCATACTAAAGATTAAACCGATACTTTCACTTAAAGATGGATTGGTTGAGCCTCTTGATAAAGCTCGAACAAGAACTAAAGGGATGGCTCGTCTTGTTCAACTTGGCGAATCATGCATGCCCGTTACAAGTGCTTTCGTAGCCCACGCGAATGCAGAGATAGACGCAGAAAAACTGAAACAACAAATATCTGATATGTGTCCAGATATTGACATCCCAATTTCAGAAGTTGGTCCTGTTCTTGGAACACATGCAGGAGAGGGAGCACTATGTTTGGCATTTATTCGTTCATAAATTATTTGTTGAGGATATTGAACCTTTATAAAGTGGTTTCCATCCAGGCAACATAATGCTAAACACCATCATTACAAGAAATCCTGCTGCAGCTATGCTCATTATTGGCGATGGGCCAAATTTATCTGCTAAGTACCCATTTCCCAAGTTCATGAATGCCATTATTCCACCTGCATGAAGAACAAACATACTTGTTACTCTTCCACGTATTGCATCAGGAACAATTGATTGAATCATCGTATGGGATATTGCCATGAAACCGGATGTAGAAGCACCTAAAATAAACGCCGAAAAAATTGCATAAGTTATTGTTGGAGAAAATGCTATTGCTATCCCTGCTATCCCGCTGAAAATACCTGAAATTAGAAGAGACCTTCCTCTTGCTATATCACTCTCAAGTCCTGCAAGAATAGTTACTCCAAAAATTGAGCCAGCACCAACACTCATCATAAGATAACTTATTCCTAGAGCATGGAGTTCGATTTGATCACGAACGAGTACAGGTAATACTGATTCGTATGACATAGTCATTGCACAATGAAGCACTACTAATGTTGTTAAACTAAGAACTTGAACATTTGTGTAGATATATGTTAATCCACTAAAAATATTCGCGAGAAAACTTTCATCTTTGTTAATTATTCCAGTTGATACTGTTCTTACCTTTAGTAATGTGACAATACCTACGAAATATAATAATGCACAAATAAGGAACGCTTCAGGCAATCTGCTTTCGGCCATAAGTGGCGCAATAAATCCAGGTCCTATTAATCTTGCTGCATGTTGTGTCATGGCATTTAGTGAAATTGCATTCAATAGTTTGTTGGATGGTACTAAATTTGGTATGAGTGCTTGAGTAGCTGGCATTTGAGCCGCCCTAGCGATGCCATTGATAAATGACAATGAGACTATGTGCCAGACCTCTAGCAAGCCAAATATTCCTAAAACTCCTAAAACAATATTTTGGATCAGATTTATTGACATACATATTCCAACAATCTTTTTTCTGTCTATTCGATCTGCAAGAAATCCAGAAAAAGGCGGAATAATAATCAGAGGTGCCATAGCAGCAAAAGTAACAAACCCTACCATAGCAGAAGATTCAGACATCTCTAAGACCATCCATCCTCGTGCTACAATAAGTCCCCAAGCTGCACCTTGGCTGAATATATTGCAGAGCCACAAAAATGTAAAATCTCTGTATCTTAATGAATCAAAGTATCGTGTTATAAGATTTTGAAAAGTATTGTTTGAAATGGATTGATCCTTAGTTTATTCTCAAATGAATACTCTACAAGAAAAAGCTTATGGAAGGAAATTTTATTTTCAGAAGCTTATTAATAGGAAGATATATTGACTGAAGAAGCATATTGGCCAAAGGTTCCACCTGGAAAGAAACTTGATGAATATGAACGAGAAGGTCTAAGTAATGGACTTCGTAGATTGTTTTCTCAGGCATCCTTAAGACGTAAACGAACCGAAGGCGAGATAATAGATCTATATTCCATAATCGCTTCACTCTTAAGATTTGGTGGAATGCCAGTTGAATCATCGGATGAATTGTTTGCCAAAGATTCAGACGTGTATAATGTTCGACTTATTTTTGATCCTGGTGTAGGGACAATGTTGATTCATGTTGTAGAAGGAACTTTAAATTACGAAAAAGATGAATTGATTCAAGGAATATTACAAACTCAGGAAATTATGCAATGGCAAGGTGCTTTTCTTGGAATAGATTGTCTTAGATACAACGAATTAAATGAAAGTAAAGCGTCAGACGAATTAAAAGAGTTCATGAACGAATATCCTATAGGAGTCATACTAGCTGATCCTTATTTTCTAGTGATTGCTTTTAATTGGAATCAACTTATGTTTGTTGAAATGCCATTAGTAATTGCTGGGCCGGAATTATTGGGGTCAATGTTCAGTACTTAAATATTAATCAGTGTATTCCTCAATGAAATTTTCTTCACCATATAAAAAGCCTCGAATTTTTTCTTTGTTTCTTTGATATATAAAACTTGTCCCCAAAAGTATTGATCCAAATATGAATAATCCTAAAAATCCTATTATAGGATCTGTTTTCCAAGTATCCCAGAAAAATATTTTTATTATTGGCACACTAAGAATCCCAAATCCCAGAAGTCGTAATTTTTGATTTTTGGATTTTATTCCTATTCCCACCAATGATAATGAATAAATTGTCCAGTAAATTGAAAGGATAATTGGTGGTTGATTGAATGGAGCATGATAGAACCATTGAATGATTTCTCTTGTGCCAGTGACAAGAATTATTACCCCTATAAAAAATGCAATATACGGTGCTGGGTAAAAATTTTGCCAATCATATATATTAATTTTTTTGTTTTTCACAGTTTCCTTAAGGATAATAGTTCCAAAAAATAATAGAGAACTGGCTAAAAGGAAATAAGGGTTAAGTAACGGAATAAATGCAAAACCTTTTAACCAAAGGAAACCATCCCATTCATATAAAATTGAAGCATTATTTGCTTCAATCATATCGAAGGTGAGAAATTTAACTGAAGCTATACTAAATAATAATAGTCCTGACATTTGGTAAGATATTTTTGAATAGTATAAGTTTTGTAAGTACCGATTGGAAAAAATATATATGAGAAATCCATATATCCCTAGCAAGAATGTAAATGCTAAATCTTCAAGGCGATAGAAACTTATTCCAACTTTATCCCATTGATACGATAATTCATAACTAATTGCTATAAATGTGCTTATTCCTAAAAGATGGCAAGAAATCTCACTAGAATACCGATTGGTTAGTTTTGATAGAAAATTTAATTCTCTAAAACGTGTTTCAGTAGAGATATAAAAAAGATTTTGAAGAATAATATTCATAAGTAACAATATTGTAGTAAATATAAATGAAAAGAATGTTGCACTTATCCACATATTTGGCGGTAGGTCAGGTAAGATTGGAACCAATGTAACAGATAATACTGATGCTATGAATATTAGGATTGTTCCAAGTATTCGAAAAGAAGGATTGTTTTTCCATACTGCTAAAAGAACTAAGATAATTCCATAAGTAGCGGTAGCAATTGCCGTAATTATTGCCTTAAGTTGTTCTTCGCTGGGTGAATTGCCAATGTGAACGAGTATTGTAACCCATAAAATCATTGTTCCTGATAAAGCTAATGCAAGAGGTCTCCAAAGCTCATACATGGAAAATCTTTGAGTTAATGCACTAGTAGCAGTATGAAATAGTTTCGCAAAATTAGTTTGTGAATTATCTTCAGTAGGACTTGGATTGTCATTTGAAAATTCGAATTTCACATTCCATGGGTTCTTTATATAAAAAAGGTATGTTATCCAAAGAGTTATAGCAATTAACGACCCAGTAATTGTTCGTGTATTAATAAGCCAATTATCTATATTTAACCCCAATGGTATTCCATATGGAATATCTGCCCATAGGTCTGTGATAATAAAATTCCCGATTGATAAAGTTAATAATATGGAACTATAAAGTCTCCATTTCCATTCATGTTGTTGAAGGCCAAGTAGAGTAACACCAGAGCCCATAATTGCCCAAGTGATCGTTGTATAAGCATCAGAAAAATATATTGGAATTGATGCAGCTAGAAAGACAGAAGCTTTTACTGCGAATAGAATCGCATATGTTCTGTTGTTTATTGATGTCCTGAAAATTAATAAGGATAATATTCCATTTATTAGAGCAAGAGATATGGATATTGTTGCGAAGATCCCTGAATAATCCGATTCTAAAAGATCACCACAAATAAAGAAGAAGAGGACGGAATTTGAAATTACTAGTAAAAAGTCTTGGAATTCAGGTTTACTGTTCCTAACAATATGAAAAATAGTAGTTACTCCGATGAATATAATGTGAACTACACTTAATGCAACTAGACACAACCAGAGTTCATTTAATCCTAAGTTGACCATTGAGTGGTATAAAAACAGGTATGAACCCCATAAGCTTATCTGATTATAGACTCGCCAATTTCGTTTCATTGAAATAGCTAGAACCGAAAGATCCATTATTATTAGATAGATTATTAGTAATGGCAGGTCGATATCTTTATCGGATATATCGATAAGAAATGGGCTAATAAAAACACCAATAATTCCTAAAATTGCTATCCACATACCTTCCGATTTTATAGATAGCATCCACCCCGATAATCCTATTGCACCTAAAATAATTAAACCGATTAAAGGATTGAAAAGATTCCAAATTCCGAAAGCGGCGAATGAAGACAGATACATTATAGAGAGTCCAACTCCAGTAATTACCTGTGACCAAAAACCATAGCGGATTTGAGTTGTTACTCCAAGGACGATGAAACCTAATCCTACAAAAGATCCGAATATAAAGCGAACAATTGGAGATACCGTTTCATAAAAGGCGAAACTAAATATCCCCAAAGAGAATAGCATAGCTAATCCACCTATGATTGCTAACCAGTTAAGTCCAAGAAATTGGTCCCACTTTATCCTGGTAGGTTTTTTAGTTTGCAAAGGAGTTTTTTCTTCCTTTTCAAAAGAATACTCTTCCACCTCTTCTATATTTGATTGATTTGATATCATTTCTTCTGATTGGAGTGAAGATGAAATATCAATATTAATTTCTGCTTCATCATTAATAGATATACCTGTATCAGTAATTGAATCAAGCTCTTCTTTTGATAAAATCCCTTCAGTAATATACTTACTGAGAAGATTTTCAATAAGAGTGATTCTCTTTTCAAGTAATTCTAACGTGTTTTCATCAGCCATTAGACGATCATTTAATAATGATCGTCCACACTTAGTGCAAAACGTTGAATTCGATTCATTTTCATGTCTGCAATTAGTACAAATCATCTAATTTGCCCTACAAATTTAATTCATTTAATTATTGTTATTTATAGTATTGTCTTCAGTTTCGGCTGCAATTTTCCCAGCTTCAGAATCTATATAACGTAATAAGTATGTTCCTATTAGTATAAGCACTAATATGGCAGCAATGGCTACTCGAGTATCAAGTATTCCAGTTATTAGAATGTATAGCATTGGTCCAAATACTGCTGAAGTTCGTGACACAAAACCAAAGAATCCAAAGAATTCACCACTTCTTGATTGAGGGGTCATGTAAGAAAAGAAACTTCTTGCCAAAGATTGGCTTCCTCCAAGCACCAGTCCTACCATTGTTCCTAATGTAAGCCATTGCATGTCGACAGAAAGATTCAGCGGTCCCCAGATATTATTTTTCATAAATTTTGGCCACCAACCAAGAGGTCCTTTAAGTTGATTTACGGGATGAAGAGGTCCGATTGCAGTTAAACCATCTAAATTTCCACCTTGAATCAGTAAGGTGAAACGAGAGAATTCTGATATATCAACTGCTTGAGAGATCAATTCGGTGTCACGCTCTGAAAGCGAAACTTTATCTTTCAAATAATATCCAAAAAGGGATTCCCATTCTAGGTCGTTATTAGAGTCGTATAATTCTGGGCTTTTGGTAGCTTCATACCTGCCATTATTATCACTTGTTAATATATAATCAAAATCTTTAGATTCTTTTGGTTCTAAAGGGGCAAATCCAATAGCTAAGAGGATTACTATACACCAACCAATAAGGGTAGAAACAAGTGCTTTTTTTGTTCCAAATAATTGAGAAAGTTTCCATGATATTTCAGACCCTAGTGCAGCTACGAATTGAACTATAAGAATGGTAGCCATGTTAGATAGCAAACTTACTCCAAGTGTGTCTGATCCAAAAGCTCCAGAAATGCTAATGACCGTTTGAATTCCATCATTGAAGAGTAGATATGAAGCTAAAAAAATTGCCAACATTCGAAACTTTTTAATTTCTGAGAAAGTTATCTTTAATTGTGCTATTGCTATTTTTGCTGCAGAAATAAGAGATATTTTATCATTACTATGTTCAGTTTTAGGTTCTGGAACTAACATGAATGTTAGTATTGCGAATCCAAACCACCATAAGCCTACAGATGCCAAGCAAAGTCTAATCACTAAATCTTCATTGGTTGTTCCTGAGAACATCATGATTAAAGCTAAATGTATTACAAGTAAAAATCCTCCACCTACATATCCGTATGAAAATCCTCTTCCGCTTATTTGATCGTATTCATCTCTTTCACCCAGGTGCGGGAGAAATGAATTATAAAACACACATGCACCTGCAAATCCAACATTTGCGATCAGAAAACATCCAAACATCCAAGCCCAGTCAAGATTTTCAAAATAAACCGAGAAAAATAATAGAACAGTAAATATTGAACCTACTAAAGTGTATGTAATCAAAAGATATTTTCTGATATTTTTTCTGTCAGCAATTATACCTAGAGCAGGACTAGTTATTGCTACAATAGCCGTTGAAATTGCTACAGATAGACTCCAAACTGAACTTCCAGTAAATGTGAATCCCAACATGATGGTTTCAGGACCTACTGAGTCCTTGAACAAACTCACAAAGTATACTGGTAAAATTGCAACGGTAATACTTGTCGCAAAGGCTGAGTTAGCCCAATCATACATGCACCATCCAAATGTAGCCTTGCGGGAAATTTTCCAGAATTTTCGCATGAAGTTTACTATCCTTTCCAGATAATATCAGGTGTGATCTTTGTAATTGATTTCGTTCCTGTTAGAGCCATTGCTAAACTAAGTTCATCTTTCAGAATGCTGAAAACTTTAGAAGCACCCTCAGCTCCAGCAAGTGTCAATCCCCATAATATTGGGCGACCTATCAGAACTGCCTTAGCTCCATATGCTAGAGCTTTTATTATATCAGTACCTCTTCGTATTCCTCCATCTAAAAAAATTGGGATTTGATTGTTTACTATTTCTGATATTTTCGGAAGGAGAGTAATGGTACCTGGAACTGTGTCTAATTGCCTGCCACCATGATTTGATACAACGATAGCATCTATGCCATTTTTCACAGCTATTTCAGCGTCCAAAGGATGTTGTATGCCTTTTAATATCAATGGTAGATTTGTGATGGATCGTACCCACTCGATGTCCTTCCAATTTAAAGATTGATCTAATAATGTGCTGAAGTAGGTGGTTAAAGCTGAACCAGAGTTTTCTTTACTCAAATGTTCTCCAGGATAAGCAATAATATTAGGGAGAGAAAGATTTTCTGGAAGAGTGAAGTTATTATGAACATCACGTTCTCTGCTTCCAAGTAGGGGAGCATCAACAGTAATACAAAGAGCAGAAAATCCTGATTTTTCTGCTCGCTTAATAAGTTCACGAGTCAGTTCGCGATCTTTATAAACATATAATTGAAACCATAAAGGTGTATCTGTTTGGTTTGCAACTTCTTCCATTCGGGTATTTGAAAGAGTACTCAAAATCATTATTGTTTTCGAAATAGATGCAGCGTTTGCAGTTGCTGCTTCTGCTTTAGGAGTTGCTAGTCCGTGAAATGCAGTGGGTGCGAATAGTATAGGAGCTGGGATTGTATGATCAAAAATAGTAGTGGATGTATCAAGTTCTGAAACATCTACCATAACTCTTGGAGCGATACGGATTTGTTGAAATGCCTGTTTGTTTTCTCTGAGAGTTATTTCATCATTGGCTCCACCAAAATAATACTCGTACGCATATTGGGGCAATACAGACTCAGCAAGTCTCTCTATATCGTTCAGGTTTATTATGGAGTTAAAGTTAATAGTTTTCATGCCGCAATAGTAGCATAGAATATTGAATTCGTAAGTTAAAAAAACGATAATCCGTTCATGTAACAATCTAATTACTATGTCTGCTGAGAGGAGCATGTTATGGAATTTCTAGATGTAATTTATACTCAAAGGGCTGTAAGAAAATTTAAAACGGATCCAGTTTCTGATGAATTGATATATAAGATTTTAGATGCTGCAGTAAGAGCTCCAAATGGTGGGAATCTACAAAATTGGGTATTTATTGTGGTTAAAGATCAAGATATTCGTGACAAGTTAGGAGTAATTTTCAAAAAAGCTTCTGAAAAATACAGTGAACGTAGTCTGAATCCTGTTAATTCGGTTGATGTTAAACCCAAATCGTGGAATTTAACAGACAATATTAATGAAGTTCCTGTATTGCTTATACCTTGTATAAAACATAGTGGTTCTCGTGGAAATATGGTTCGAGGCGCTCACATTTATCCTGCTGTTCAGAATATGTTGTTGACCGCAAGAAGTTTGGGCTTAGGAACTGTTATCACAACAATTCACAGATTATTCGAAGAAGAAATAAAAGCTCTTTTAAACATTCCAGATAATGTTGATACTGCTGCGTTGATCCCGTTGGGATATCCTGCTGATGGTGTTCGATTTGGGCCTACTACTCGTCGTCCAGTTGCAGAAGTAAGTTTTATCGACAAATGGGATAGTCAACCTTTTGATATTGTTCAGTCATAACTACTCATTACCTATCGGTATAAATATATCTAATTTAACATTTCAGTATTGCATTTTGCTAGTGGGTTTCATACCATAAACATTTGAATGATTGGTACTCTGTTACCGTGGTTTCAGAGGGTTAAAAGCCCAGGTGGTGGAATTGGTAGACACGCGGTCTTGAGGGGGCCGTGGGATTTCCCGTGTGGGTTCGAGTCCCTCCCTGGGCACCAAATACATGGCGACGTAGCCAAGTGGTTAAGGCGGAGGTCTGCAAAACCTCTATTCAGGAGTTCGAATCTCCTCGTCGCCTCCAAGAAAACAGATACGAAATGGCTCCCTACCTCAGGGAGTCTTTCGTTTTTAGGAAATAGAATTTGACCTAGGATTTGACCTAATCGGAAAAATGGGGCGTTTTGCCTACCAACAATTTCCCCAGGGCGAGCCAAGACCGAACAGCCACCCCTATCATTTATAAATAGCCACGGAATCGATAATTAATTACCATGGAATCATTATGAATTTGATTTTTTATGGGTGGTTCATTGTTATTGCCCATATGGCTACACTTTTTTTTGTTACCTATGCGTTCATATATGGCATGAGTGCCTTTATTGGCCCCATAACTGACGATATGGGTTGGTCCCATGCACAATTTAGTTTTGCTTCGAGTCTTCATTTGTTCATGTGGGCCCTTAGTAGCCCCTTGATCGGTGTATTGGTTGACAAATATGGACCAAGAAAAATTGTTCTAGTAGGTTCTTTGGCTACTGCATTGGGCATGATAATAATCAGCACCATGAATACCTTGATTGTGTTTTACCTTGGGTTTTTTATTATTTCAGCAGGAACAGCAGCAACTGTAGGAATACCTTTTATTACCGCCGTTGCCAATTGGTTTAAGCTGTTACGAGGACGAGCAATGGGAATTATGTTTGCAGGCCCGATAATAGCTGGCCCTTTAATCCCGTTACTTGTAAAGATTATTGACCAAATTGGCTGGAGAAAAACGATTGCTTATGGATCCATTCTTAGTTTAGTAATTAATGTTCCGGCAGGAATTATTGCTCGCCACAGACCTGAACCATATGGCTATCAGCCTGATGGCAGGGTTAATTCGATCGATGAACAGATAGATGATCCTACAATCGACAAAGGTATGACTACTAAAGAAGCCTTTCGTTCTCGTTCTTTTTGGGGGTTAGTGTTTATATTTGGATTTAGTGAAGCTGCAGTTATTGGGATGGCTGTTCACCAAATTCCATATTTTGAGAGTGTAGGCTTTTCCCGTTCTGCAGCAGCATCAACATTTGTTTTTCTCACGCTATTTAGTGGAGTTGGTCGAATTGGAACTGGATGGCTCATGGATTATTTTGATAACAGAATAGTTGTGCTTATGCTGTTAATTTTCGGGATAATAGGACTTGGGATT